>JACXTT010010802.1_pt1 | contig 12275 bp, 9 predicted proteins | sample 9270951 | NCBI WGS metagenome assembly JACXTT01 (sample SAMN15532306, study PRJNA645909) | rock metagenome | isolation source: weathered quartz diorite | place: Puerto Rico | collected 2017-06-21 | reverse complement strand
GCGGGAGTGTACGCGGAACCGAAGGAGGCGTGACTATTAAGAAGAGCCTCAACTTCTTTGCTTTGGCGATCTTCGCGCCCGTTTTGATTCTGGCTGGTGTAGCTGGATTCGTTGTGCCGGCTAGCGCAAGTCTGACGAGTGGAGCGGCACCGTATAACATCTTTCATATCTGCTTTGGTTTGCTGGGACTTATCCTTGTCTTAGCCAGGAACCAGCCGGGCATCTGCGTATTCAATGCCGGTTTTGGATTGATTGATCTTTATCAAGCGCTGGCGAGCTTTCTTAATCTGCCGCCGAAGGGGTCATTCTTATGGACGCGAGCGGATGATGTCCTGCATATCGTCCTGGGTCTAACACTTTTCATCATCGGTGTATACGGATTGAAATCAACCGCACAGAAAACAACGACGTAAGCACCGGACGCAGGAAGGAAATCGAATAATCGTCGCAACCACACTTGCTTTTGCTGAGCAGGACACCCTAACGCTAACAGACCTGCGGGCGATGAGTTTCATTGAGCTCGATGAACTCTACCGAGCTTCGAAGGCTCCGACTGCGATTCCTGATCTTGACGGAGATGCAATCGGCGCGATGTTGGCATGGAGGACACCTGCTAGTGGGCCACTTGCCTGGCTGTTACGCAGGTTTGGGGCTTCGTCAGCTTTTCCCTGGGAGGGAAAATCGTTCAAGAGCGACGACGATGATAGCGGCACTGGAATCAATCGAGTGAAATTCTTTGGCAGGCGGCGGTGGTTTCCATTCAAGACGCGATTCGAACCTTCTTTTTTGGATGGACAATCGAGTTTCCGGCTCGACTACTCAGGTCCAGCTAATCCGCCATTCATAAGATCCATCGTGGATGAAGTGCGTGAAGTTTCGCCTCGGCTTTACATGGGCCCTGCAGCGTTGCTGATAAGCGGAAGGCCTCGACCGATTCTGTTCTTCGCAGTTTCGCTGCAAGGGCGATAAGTTAAAAGCAAAGGGCGAACAGCAGAAGAGCTTAGCTCTTTGCTCTTCTTCGCTTTTCTATTGCAAATTCCAACCGCATCGCCTAAGCTGCGCGCATCAAAAGTCCGGCAAGTTCGTGAAGTGTCGTGGCTGGCCTTTACCAGCTGAAACAACGCCGCTCAGAACTTGCCGGATTAGCGTAACCCAAATGATCGTCGGGACTGAGTGGTTAATCGAAGCGACCGGTTGCGCAGCTGAGCGTTTACGAAATATTGATCTGCTGCGCTCCCTCTTCACGCAGATCACCGGCGACTTGAACTTACAAGTAATCGGGGACATTACCTGGCATCAGTTCCCCGAACCTGGGGGCATTACTGGCTTCGCAGTACTCTCCGAATCACACCTCGCTTGTCACACTTATCCTGAATACGGAGTGGCGACTTTCAATCTGTATTGCTGCCGTGCGCGACCCGAGTGGCCGTGGCACGATTCGCTAAAACACTTGTTTGGAGCCACCGAGACGAAGATACGGGCAATTGAACGCTCGGTAACTGCTGAATCTATGTTCGACGAATCTCTGCTCGCGGTGGCTGCTCGTCAATCATGACCACTCTCACAGCCAACTTGCCCGGTTGTGGCGCACAAATTTCATTTAAGCAAGGCGGATCTGTCGTCGTGGTCTGCGAGTTTTGCCAATCGGTGGTTGCACGCACCGACCGGGCACTCGAAGATTTGGGTAAGGTTGCAGAGATCGTCGATACCGGATCGCCGCTGGACGTTGGTTTGCGGGGAACTCACCATCACGTCTCGTTCGAATTAACTGGAAGAGCCCAACTCGGCCACGAGGCTGGCGGGGTGTGGGATGAATGGTACGCGGCATTCTCAGATGGTCGCTGGGGTTGGCTGGCCGAAGCGCAGGGTCGCTTCTACATGACGTTCGAGCTGAGCTTTCCCGAGCAGGCTGACATTCCGACATTTGAAGCGTTGCAGCTCGGCCACCCGGTGGCGGCGATACCTCTTTCGGTGCCCCTCGTCGTCGCGGAAAAAGGAGTGGCCCGGGCAATCAGCGCAAAGGGCGAAATACCATGGCGTGTTGTACCTAACGAAACTTACGAATATGCCGACCTATCAGGACCGGGCCAGTCTTTCGCCACCATCGATTACAGCCAATCGCCGCCGCTGGTCTTTATTGGTAAGGAAGTAACGCTGGCCGAACTCGGCATTGCCGGTGCACGCGCACCTGAACGGGAAGCAAAACAAACAACCGCAGCACAGCTTTCCTGTCCAAATTGCGGCGGGCCCTTGTCATTGCATGCGCCCGACAAAGCGGAACGAGTCACCTGCCCGAATTGCGCGTCACTCCTCGATATTCACCAGGGACAACTCAAGTTTTTTCAGGCACTGAAACCTGGGGCTTTTCAACCATCAATTCCGATCGGTTCGGTTGGCACCCTCAGCGAAGGCCAAATGACTGTAATCGGATTTGTCACGCGCAGCGTTACCTTCGATCAGACCTACTATTGGTTTGAGTATCTGCTGTACCACCCGCAGATCGGCTTTCGTTGGCTGGTTCAAAGTGACGATCACTGGAGCTATGTAAAAGCAGTTCCACCAGGCGAGGTCAGCGAAGGATTCAAGAAGGCCAGTTATCAGGGTAAAGAATTCAAGATTTATCAAGACGCAACTGCGACAGTCCAATATGTAATCGGAGAATTTTACTGGAAAGTTCAGGGCGGCGAGCAGACGCGCGCGATTGATTACATTCGACCGCCGGAGATGCTTTCGATTGAACTGACGAATAACGTACCGCAGTCGGTCTACGACTCAGCCGGCACTTCATCGATTCAGTGGTCATATAAGGACGAGACTTCAAGTAGCAGTGGTGAGATCAATTGTTCCCTTGGGACGTATCTCACGCCCCAGGAAGTTGAAAAGACATTTAATATCACGGGACTTCCCCGGCCAAGTGTCGTCGGTTGGAACCAACCAAATCCACACAGGGGAATAGGCAAGTACTGGCTCGCGTTCGCAGGCGCGCTTTTGGTGCTCGGGTTGATTTTTGGAGTGACTGATCGCCGCGAACAAGTCTTTCAGCAGAGCTACACGTTTCAGCCGTTACCCAACGAAGATGGAACGCAAACTGTGTTTAGCGATCCATTTACGCTAAGGGGGCGGAAGAACATTCGAGTAAATGCCACTTCTGATGTAGATAATTCGTGGATCTATTTCGAAGGGGATCTGATTAATCAGGACACGGGTTTGGTACAACCGTTCTCGCTACCGGTTGAGTACTATCACGGAATTGAAGATGGAGAGGCATGGACTGAAGGCAGTCATAGCAAGAGCACCTATCTCTCGTCGGTTCCGGCGGGCACCTATACGCTTAGACTCGAAGGACAGTGTGAAAAGTGGCGCGTAGATCGAGGTGAATTGCATGAATTTGCGGCGGCCGTCTTAACCGAGAGTGCTTTGCTTTCTGCTCACTGCCTGTCGCCCACTGACTACTGAGAACTGACTACCAATACGTAACTATGCTTAAAAAATTCTATCTCGTATGCGCTCCGCTTGTGCTGGTTTTATACAGCATGTCCGCTTTTTTCGGATGGGAGTTTGGCACTTCCGGCAGGCAGACCATTCCGGCCGATGTACGTAACTCGCCCGGTGGCTACAGGTCGTTTCACTTCTGGCACTCAGGCTTTCACGGAGGAAAATAGATGGCTCATACAAACTTCCTGGCGCTTCTGGTGCCGATGGACCAATTGGGCAATCTGGTGGTGACAACGCTCGTGTTCTCGCTCATCGGTATTGTCCTCTTTGCCTTGGCGTTTTTGATCATTGTCAAAGTTGCCCCCTTCTCGACCCGCAAAGAGATCGAAGAGGATCAGAACATAGCTCTGGCCATACTCATCGGCTCAGTGATCATCGGCATCGCGCTAATCGTCGCTGCCGCAGTGCATGGCTAGATGTTCCGTCGATTGTTCAGTCTGCGGCTGTCTCGGGAGAGGCATGTGTGTACTATTAATGGTTGAGGTTAGTAAAGTTCTTCCGCGGGCTGGACAGTCCGCGGTACATAGCGCATGAGCCGCACTCCTATTCTGTTCCTGCACGTTCTGATCATCGCAACGTGTGGTTTAATTTATGAACTGCTCGCAGGAACGCTCGCCAGTTATGTCCTCGGTGATTCAGTTACTCAGTTCTCACTAATTATTGGCATCTACCTCTCAGCGCTTGGCGCCGGCGCCTGGCTCTCACAATTCATCGACACGAACCTTGCCCGATACTTTATTGAGGTCGAACTGGGTGTCGCGGTCCTCGGCGGTGTCTCCGCGCCGTTATTGTTTCTTAGCTTCGCGAACCTGAGTTATTTTCACGTCATCCTCTACTTTGTTGTTTTCGCAATCGGCGTGCTGGTCGGTTTAGAACTGCCGCTGCTGATGCGCATCCTGAAAGAGCATCTCGATTTCAAAGAACTAGTTTCGCGAGTACTTGCAGTCGATTATATCGGCGCACTGGTCGCAGCCATTCTGTTTCCCATCTTCCTGGTGCCGCGGCTCGGTCTTGTACGCACTTCCCTACTATTCGGAATCCTCAATGCCGGCGTGGGGCTTTGGGGTACATGGATACTGCAACCGCTCATCAGAGGCAGCATTCCAGCGCTGCGTGCGCGGGCCGCGATCGTGATTGTCCTGCTTGGTGTTGGCGCAATTAAAGCAGATCGATTGACGACATTAGCTGAAGACGGCATGTTTGCTGACGACATCATTTACGCTCGCTCATCTCCTTATCAGCGAATCGTCATCACGCGCGGGCGGGCGGGATTCCAACTCTTCCTCAATGGCAATTTGCAATTCAGCTCGACCGATGAGTATCGCTATCACGAAGCGCTGGTCCATCCGGCACTGATGCTGGCAAACTCACCGCGCAAGGTACTGGTGCTGGGCGGCGGCGATGGATTAGCAGTGCGCGAAATCCTGAAACATCAGTCGGTAGAATCCATTACACTCGTCGATCTCGATCCTGACATGACGAAGCTTTCGCAACGCTTCCCTCCACTCGCGGAGTTGAATCAACATTCGTTCGAAAACCCAAAAGTCCACGTCATCAATGATGATGCGATGATCTGGCTCGAACAGAATCAGGGTCTGTTCGACGCTGCAATCGTGGATTTTCCAGATCCAAATAATTTCGCGCTCGGCAAGTTATATACGACTCGATTTTATCGGTTGCTTAAGGCGCACCTGACACCAACTGCCGCCGTTGCAATTCAGTCCACCTCGCCTCTGTTCGCGCGCAATTCGTACTGGTGCATATTGAGAACGATCGAAGCGGCCGGGTTCAGTGTGAAGCCTTATTACACTGCGGTGCCAAGCTTCGGAATCTGGGGCTACGCTCTTGCTCGCGTCGGCGATTTTGATCCCCCTGCACACGCACCTGCCGGGTTACGTTTTCTCGATGATCGAGCAATGCACGCGATGTTTTCGTTGTCCGCGGATCTCGGCCCGGTTCCAGTCGAGATTAACAGGCTGGATAACCAGGTGCTGGTCCGTTATTACGAAGCCGAATGGAAGCGATATGAGTGATCAAAGCTGAGTTTGGCCGCCGCTGAACGCGGATTAAGCACGGATCAGAAAGAATCTGATCCTAACAAATATGTCGAGATCCAAACTCTGATCAGTTTCTATCCGCGGCCGAAATTCAGCTTTGATAATTGTCTACTATGCCGACCGGTTTCACACGACGGGAAATTCTCAGCGCGTTTCTTGGCGTTCCCGTGGCGCTTGCGGCATGCCGATCAAGTAAGACTCCTGCCTTTCCTGCTGGTGAGATTGTGGGTGCGTCTGATTCGATCGGCCACCGGATCCGCGATGGACTGAATATCACACCCGGTCCTGACGCCTGGCAAAAATTTAAGGTCGTAATAGTGGGTGGCGGCGTGGCGGGCCTATCTGCCGCGTGGCATTTGCTCAGGTCGGGATTTGATGACTTTGTTCTGCTTGAACTGGAACCAGCGCCCGGTGGTACAGCGCGAAGTGGTACGTCGCCGATTGTCCCATATCCCTGGGGTGCGCATTATCTACCTGCACCGCTCAAGGAAAACACAGAACTTATCTCGTTGCTTGATGAAATGGGAATTATCGAGGGGAAGGATAAAGACGGCGAACCTGTTGTTGGCGAACAGCATATCTGCCGCGATCCTGAAGAGCGGGTCTTTTATCGCGGACGCTGGTACGAAGGTCTCTATCTGCATGCCGCCGAAAGCGCCGATGACAAATCCCAACTGGAAAAATTCAATGCGGAGGTAAATCGCTTTGTTGGGTGGCGCGACGCCAAGGATAGACGTGCGTTCGCGATTCCAGTCGGCCACAGTTCAGATGATGCGGAGGTTACAGCTCTCGATAAGATTACGATTACCGACTGGCTTAATGCTCGCAGTCTAACCTCGCCGCGACTCCGCTGGTTGATCGATTATGCATGTCGCGATGACTATGGATTGACGATGAACCAGACGAGCGCCTGGGCCGCGCTATTCTATTTCTGCTCGCGCGTGGCCAAATCCGGTGTGGAATCACAGCCACTGATTACCTGGCCCGAGGGTAATGGACGCCTGGTAGCACACCTTTACGAGAAATCTCAGTCAAAGGTGCGCGTGGGATGGGCCGTTGCAAAGATCAATCCGACCGAAGTGAATGGACGCACCGGCGCGGATGTCATCGCAATCGACAAAACGGCGAAATCCGCTATCGGGTTGCACGCGGAGAAAGTCATATTTGCGGCGCCACATTTCTTGACGAAATATTTGATCGATGATTACAAGCGACAGACACCTTCGCACGTGTCGTCATTTCAATACGGCACATGGATGGTCGCAAATCTCTTTCTCAAGGATAGGCCGGTGAGTCGCGGCTTTCCTATGGCATGGGACAATGTGATTTATGAGAGTCCAGCGCTTGGATATGTGGTCGCAACGCACCAACGTGGTTTGGATCACGGGCCGACCGTCTTTACTTATTACTATCCTATGTGCGATGAGAATCCGCGTGTGGCGCGAGAGAAGTTGTTATCGCTGGACTGGCAAGGCTGTGCTGATATTGCATTAACGGATCTTTCGAGAGCGCATCCCGACATTCGCAGTTTAGTTGAACGATTAGACGTGATGCGCTGGGGGCACGCAATGATTCGTCCAACACCTGGATTTATCTGGAGCAACGACCGCGCCCAGGGAGCGAAACCGTATCGCGGGATTCACTTCGCTCACACTGATCTGAGCGGTGTCGCACTGTTCGAAGAAGCTTTCTATCATGGACTTCGCGCTGCAAGAGAGGTTCTGGCAACCTCAAACAGATAGTGTTTGTAAGACATTGAGACAATAGGACGAATCACCTAATTCACGGCAACTAACGGTACTCCTGGATTTTAAGACGGATGAGCACCTCAGAAATTGTAACGCCCACTACTGAGATTGCTGCGCAGCGTAGTCCCGTGTCTGTGTCTCCCCATCTTCCCTTCTCTCAGTCGTTCTGGCTCTTCTCCGCTCCAGTCGATCTCGGTGTCTTCCTTGGGAGTGCGCTCCTGGCGCTTGCACTGCTGGCCATCGGAGCGCAGGCTGGTGTACTCGATGGCAAAACACCGGAGTGGACGTGGGTACCGGCTGTGCTGTTAATCGATGTAGCACACGTTTGGGCCACGGGCTTTCGCGTTTACTTCGACACGGCTGAACTGAAGCGCCGTCCATGGCTTTACGCGCTTGTCCCGGTGCTTGGTTTTGTCGCTGGCGTCGCTCTGTATTCGGAAGGCGAATTGGTCTTTTGGCGCGTCCTTGCCTACCTGGCGGTCTTTCATTTCATCAGGCAGCAATACGGGTGGGTGATGCTTTATCGCGCCCGCCTTGGTGAACGCGATCGCTTTGGCTACTGGCTCGATACCGCAGCTATCTATCTTGCGAGTGTTTATCCGCTGACGTACTGGCACGCACACTTGCCGCGACAGTTCTCCTGGTTCCTTGCGAATGATTTCCTTAGCGTGCCTTTTCTGACCGCTCTAGAGCGCGCGATGCGACCGGTTTATTGGGTTGTTTTGGCTGCTTATATCGGGCGATCGCTCCATCGAGCGTTTGTTCTGCGACAGATGAATCCAGGAAAAGACATTGTCGTGGTCACCACCGCAGTATGCTGGTATGTCGGCATTGTTACGTTCAATTCCGATTATGCGTTCACGGTAACGAACGTCGTCATTCACGGCGTGCCGTACCTCGCACTTGTTTATTGGTACGCCCGCGCAAGGCGAGCGCAAGCTGCCAGTCCGTATCGATTCCTGACTACGAATGTCGTGCCCTTTTTGGCTACGCTTTGGGTGATTGCGTACGTGGAAGAGTTGTTCTGGGACCGCGGAGTGTGGCACGAGCGTTCGTGGCTTTTTGGAGGTGGTTGGAATACGGGAACATTTAAGCTGTTCCTGGTTCCGCTGCTTGCCTTGCCGCAATTAACTCATTACGTCCTCGATGGCTTCATCTGGCGCCGAAAGAGTAATCCCGCCTTTTCGCTTATCAAGTAAAGATTCGATTGGGTGAGAACATCGAACAAAACACGAAGCCGCACGAAGTGACCACGAAAAATACATGAAGCATTAGAGATTGCGGATTAGTCTCGTGGCATTTCGTGTGCTTCGTGATTCTTATCGATGCCGCTGCCGGAAAAACAATTCATCGGCGAATATAAATATCGCACTACGGCTGGTAAGCAATAACCCCACCAATGATCGTCAGTCGGACCTGGCCGTCAGAATCAAGCGCTACCAGATCGGCTCGCTTGCCTACTTCGATTGAGCCACGCTCACCATCGATACTTAACAGCTTCGCGGGATTGGTCGACGCCATTTGTGCGACCTCCACCTCTGAGGCGCCGAGCGAAAGCATCATGCGTACCGCGTCGAGCATTGTGATCACCGATCCGGCAATTGTTCCCTGCGCGTTGGCGGTGCGACCTTCTTTCACAGTGATCGTCTCTCCCCAAATACCGTACTGACCATCGCCCAAACCCGCAGCGGCAATCGCGTCACTGATGAGCGACAACCGTCGCGCTCCTTTCAGTTTCATTAACAGGCGGAGCATAAATGGATCGAGATGTACGCCGTCAGCAATGAAGTCCAATGTCACATCATCATGAGCAAGGCCCCAACCAATCGGTCCCGGATTGCGATGATGCAGCGGAGCCATCGCATTCATGAAGTGTGTCATGTGCCGAGCACCGGCGTCCCTGGCTTGCTCAAGCACGTCTATTCGGGCTCGAGTATGCCCAAGGGAAACGATCCAATTGCGACTCTGAAGCTCCCTAATTAGTTCAACCCCGCCATCTATCTCGGGAGCAACAGTTGCCATATGAATGGCGCTTTTACTGTTGACCAGCGGCAATGCGTCTATGTCTTCCGGGCTTGAGTAAGTGTTGAAATTCTCATGGTGAAGCGCGCCATATTGCGAATGGTTCAGATATGGTCCTTTGTAGTGAACCCCGGGCACACTGGCACCAATATCGGGGCCCATTCTCTCTCGAACAGAGCCTACTGCTCGTTCGTAGTGACTGGCCGGCGCCGGTACCAACGTCGGCAGCCATGAGCTAACTCCTTTCGAAGCAAGAAAAGTTGAGACCTGATTCAGGTCGGCAGCCGTTGCATTCATCACGTCGACGCCGCTGGCACCGTGTATGTGCAGATCGATAAAGGCCGGAAAGAGAGTTAGTCCCGTGAGATCGATTATTGATTCCGCCGGCGGCAGGTTTGCCTCGAGAGCAATTATCTTAACGATGTTTCTGTCTTCAATGAGAAGACTACCGTCAGCAAGATTGTCCGGCAAAACAAGACGAGCATTTCGGAGAAGCAGTGTCAACGCCAATCAGCACCCCTGATCCGTTCATTGGTCATCCGCTAAGCCCTAACTGAAACGGTGTTGAAGCAATTTCATTGTAGCACCCAACCAGAAATGCCCGTGACGATCGCTCGTCGCGGGCATCTGGTTTACCGCTGGTTTTGCGTGAGTTAGAAGTTAAACTTTGCGGCAAGTTGCATCGTGCGCGGATCGCGCGTGGTGGCAATGCGGCCAAACAACGAACTCGTAACGTTCGTGCTCGAAAAAGTCGCATAGTTTGTGTGGTTGAAGATATTGAAGACTTCCCATCGGAATTGAACAGATTTCGATTCACCGAAGCGAATGTTCTTCGAAAGAGTTGCATCGAATCGCGTGGTGGGCGGACCGTTGATGGTGTTACGTCCAGCGTTACCAAGGCGATTAACGCCTGCCGGTGGATTTGCGATGCAAGCAATGTTGAACCATTGTAAGTCAGTATGTGGCGACCCCGCGTTCGGGTCGCATGTCAGGTCCGGTCGTGCGCCGGAGGGTGATGAGCCCAAAAAGCCAATGCCGGCCGGATCATTACTAGAAGTCGACGGCGAAAACCCAAGACCCGTGTAATGAACCGCAATTCCTGAAATCTGCCATCCGCCGAGAGCCTTTTCTTTCAGATTCTTCTGAGCGGAAAACCAAGGCAACTCGTAAATATAGTTGACGTTCAAAACCTGCCGCCGATCGAGGTTCGCGCGGGCGTACTCGGCCTTCAGATCCTGAGTACTCTGCGGGGCCGTCGCGAATTCGTTCTGGCTGTCCGTCATGTTTCTGGCCCACGTGTAAGTAAGATTGAGTTGGCTGCTGCGCGCGAATCTTCGTTGAGCCTTGATCTGGAGACTGTGGTAATTCGAGTCGAATGCCGTCTGTAGGTAGCGGACTGCGCCGTAACCTCTGAACGGTCTGATCTGGTTGAGAACAACCTCCGATCCCGCCGCTGTAGAAGAGTTAGTGGTAAAGACCTGCCCCGCTGATTGGCAAGGGATGGTGGCGGGGCCTGTTGTTAGATTCGTGGCATAGGTCTTATTCATTGCGAACCCGGCCGGCAAAAGATTCAAGTCAACCAGTCCGGATAGGTGTGTACCCTTTGACCCAAAATAGCCAGCCGACACGAGAGTCTTGGCACCAAATTGGTGCTGAAGGTCAAGCGACCAGTGTTGCACGTAGGGCGTTCTGAAATTCGGATCAAGGCCAGCAACATCCTGGAGCGCATTGCTGACGGTGGTTGTGCCGCCCAACGGATTATCAAGCGTCGTCGGATTTATGATTATCTGCTGCTGGAAAGGGGGATTGGTCGAAACCAGGCCTGTCTCATAGAAACTAAATGACATCTGATCGTAATACAGACCGTATCCCATGCGGACTGAGGTCGTTCCCTTCTTAAAAGGATCCCAAGCAATGCCAACTCTTGGTGCGTAGTTATTCGGCGTTGGCGCAACCGTTTTGCCAAAAGGCGACGCTGTCGCGCCGGCAACGCTTACCTGAGTGTTGACAACAATGCCGTTCAACGGATTGCCCGTGCCTGGCAATCGGTGACCATTTCCTTTTACCTTGAAAGCCTGGCTGGGACTTAAGGAAAACGGAGTGAAGCTGGTCAGGCGGCCGTTTCCATCCCAGGGCTGACCGTAACGAGCGAATCTCATCCCGTAGTAGAGAGTAATATTACTCTTAACGCGCCACTCGTCTTGAGCAAAGGCCTCCACGTCGGTCGCGAAGAGATCGGCAGTCAGGTCAAACTGATTTTGCGTGAAGACCTGAAAGTTACCAAGAAGGAAGTTTGCCCAAAGCTGATTCGTTGTGCTGGTGCCGGTAGGCCTGGTCGGTGAACTGGACACCGCTGTAAACGTGCCCTCGTTGGTTCCGCCAAGTGAATTCTCGTGTTTCCTAATCCTGCCGAAATTGAAACCATACTTGGTCGTGTGTGTTCCAAAGACTTTCGAGAGTGTCGCAAACCCGGACTTGTTGTACGAGAAGTCGCTGTATGGTCCGAACGTGCTCAACTTGGTGAAACCATTATCCGTAACATTTGTCGTACCAATTGTCGGTACTCTGCCTCTGGTAACCGGAAATGCGAACGCAGGTACATGCGCGGCGATGTCCGGCGAATTCTCATTTGCAAGAAGACCTATCACTTTACTGGGAACGTCACCGAAAGAATACGAGGCGCCAAACTCTACAACTGTCGACGGAGATGGCAGCCAGGTGGCCCGTCCGACATGTGTGCGTCCGGGTGAATTTGTCTGCGTGGTTGAAACGAATGGCTGACCGCCGCCATTGCCGCCGAACAGAGCAAACGGTTCGATTGTCGGAATCGAGTCATTTTCGAATCGATAGTATGCGGATATCTTGTCGTTAAATTTATGATCGATTCGTATAAGCTCTTGCCTGAAATTGAAAATACCACGCGTCGGAAAGTTAAGTGTCCCTACGGAATCGG
>JACXTT010010801.1_pt1 | contig 12276 bp, 13 predicted proteins | sample 9270951 | NCBI WGS metagenome assembly JACXTT01 (sample SAMN15532306, study PRJNA645909) | rock metagenome | isolation source: weathered quartz diorite | place: Puerto Rico | collected 2017-06-21 | reverse complement strand
CAGCTGCGCCAGCGCGGCGCGAACTCGGGCAGCAGGGCTTCGATCTCGGCGCCGAGCAGCCGGTCGGCGCGCAGCAGCACCTCCGCCTGCGGGTTGTGCTGCACCACGCGGCCGGCGCGATCGAGCACCAGCACGCCGTCGTGCATGTCGCGCTGCACGAGCTCGTTCACCCGCATCTGCGCCGCGAGCTCGCGCCCGCGCTGCGCGGCGAGGCGCTCGTTGGCGGCGACGCGGCTCGCGAGCCAGCCGGTGACGCCGCTCGCGGCGAAGCAGCCCATGGCAAGGAGGCCGGGCTGCACGAAGCTGTTCACCGCCGCGTCATGGCCCAGTACCCAGTAGGCCTGCTCCAGCAGCAGGGCAATGGTGGCGAGCGCCGCATACAGGAAGCTCAGCCGCCGCGGCGCGACGATCGCGGCGCCGATCAGCGACACGACGAGCATCACGCCGAGGCCGCTCCTCATGCCGCCGCTTGCATTCATGAGCAGCGTGATCGCCAGCAGGTCGACGACGACCTGCAGCGAGAGCTGCACGTTGAAATGCGCGCGCACCTTGCGCAGCACGCCCTGAAGCAGCACCGCTACCGCGAGGTACGCCGCACAGGTATAGCGGAAGAGCGCGAGCCAATGAGAGCCCAGAGCGAGCGCGTCGCCATAGACGAGCGACAGCGTGAGGAACAGGGTGGCGAGCGCCACCCGGTAGAGGTTGAAATACGCCAGCGAGATCCAGAACGCTTGCGGCGTGCGCTCCGGCGGCGCGAGGAACAGCTCCGGATAGCGCGGCGGCGCCTGCATCAGCGTTTGCGCGGCCCGCGCTCGGGCCCGAGCCGCGCGTGCTCCTCGCTGCAGTACGTCGCGCCCGCGGACTCGCGCGCTTCGGCGCGCGGCAAGAGCAGCCCGCAATGCGCGCAGCGCACGGGCCCATCCCGCACCGCGCCCGCCTCGCTCGCGCCGGGCATGGCAGCGCGGCGCAGCGCGCGGCGCACGAGCCATACCGCGACCACCACGAGCGCGATGAGAACCAGCAGCCGTCCCATGGCCCGTGATTATCATGCCAAGCGGAAAATGGGCGCTCGGCCCGCGTGACCGATTACCGCTCGAAGGATTGGTCGGGGTGACTGGATTTGAACCAGCGACACCTGCGTCCCGAACGCAGTACTCTACCAGGCTGAGCTACACCCCGAGCTAGGTTTGGCGGACGACCGAGAAGGACGCCAATTCTAGCAAAGATCGCTTGAACTCCGACGCCGGCAGCGGCTCGAGCGCCGCGGCCGCCGCGGCCGCTTCGCGCCTCGCCGCGGTGCGCGCGTACTCGAGCGAGCCGCAGTGCCGGATGGCGGCGAGCACTGCGCCGAAGTCCGCGCGTCCGCCGGCGACGATCGCCTGGCGCACCACCGCCTGCTCCGCCGCGTCGCCTGAGCGCAGGGCGTGGATCAGCGGCAGCGTCGGCTTGCCTTCGGCGAGATCGTCGCCGAGATGCTTGCCGATCGCCGCTTCGTCGCCGGAGTAGTCGAGCACGTCGTCGATCAGCTGGAACGCCGTACCGACGTGCGCGCCGTAGCGCGCGAGTCCTTCCTCCACCTGCGGCGTGCTTCTCGCGAGCACCGCGCCCAGGCGCGCCGCCGCCTCGAACAGCTTCGCGGTCTTGCGCCGGATGACTTCGAGGTAGCGCGCCTCGTCGACCTGCGGGTCATGGCTTCCCATGAGCTGCATCACCTCGCCGGCGGCGATGAGGTTGGTCGCGTCCGCGAGCACCTGCATCACGCGCATGTCGTCGAGCTCGACCATCATCTGGAAGGAGCGCGAGTACAGGAAGTCGCCGACCAGCACCGACGCGGCGTTGCCGAAGGCGGCGTTGGCAGTCGGCGCGCCGCGCCTGAGCTGCGATTCATCGACCACGTCGTCGTGCAGCAGCGTCGCGGTGTGGATGAACTCGATCACCGCCGCCGCCGTGAGGCGCGCTTCGCCGCGATAGCCGAGCGCGCCGCAGGCGAGCAGCAGCAGCGCCGGACGCAGGCGCTTGCCGCCCGCGCCGACGAGGTACTCGGCCACCTTGCGCACCAGCGCCACGTCCGACTCGAGGCGCGCCGCGATCAGCTCGTCCACGCGTCGCATGTCCTCGGCCACCGGCGCCAGCATGGACTGGAAGGTCATGATTTCCGCTATAATTCTCGGTCTTTCGCAGCGCCAGGTAAATCAAGCTCCCATGTATGCAGTGATCAAATCGGGCGGCAAGCAATATCGCGTCGAATCGGGCGCGACGCTGCGCGTCGAGGCGCTCCGCGCCGAGGTGGGCGCAAACGTCTCCTTCGATCAGGTGCTGCTGGTCGGCGCGGGCGACAGCGTGAAGGTCGGCGCGCCGCTCGTCTCCGGCGCGCAGGTCAAGGCGACCGTGCTCGCCCACGGGCGCGGCGACAAAGTGAAGATCTTCAAGCTGCGCCGGCGCAAGCACTACCAGAAAACTCAAGGGCACCGGCAGTCGTATACCGAGGTCCGCATCGACGACATCGTCCAGGGATAGGCATGGCACACAAGAAAGCAGGCGGCAGTTCCAGGAACGGGCGCGACTCGCAGGCGAAGCGCCTGGGGGTGAAGGTGTTCGGCGGCGAGCGCGTCAACGCCGGCCAGATCCTCGTGCGCCAGCGCGGCACGCGCGTGCACGCGGGTACCAACGTCGGCATCGGCCGCGACCACACGCTGTACGCACGCGTGAGCGGTCAAGTGCGCTACGCGGTGCATGGCAAGGACCAGAACAACACCGTGAGCGTCATAGTGGAAAACTCGCCGGCGTAGCCGGTACCGACTCCAGGAGCAGCCCTATCGCAGCCGATAGGGCTTTTTCATTTCTGGACCATGAAATTCATCGACGAAGCGAAGATCGAGGTGCACGCCGGCAAGGGCGGCGACGGCATGGCGCACTTTCGCCGCGAGAAGTACATCCGCCGCGGCGGGCCGGACGGCGGTGACGGCGGCCGCGGCGGCAGCGTCTGGGCGCGCGCCGACCGCAACATCAACACGCTCATCGATTACCGCTTCGCGCGCATTCACCGCGCCGCCGACGGCACGCGCGGCGGCACCTCCGACTGCAATGGCGCCGCCGGCGGCGACCTCGAGCTGCGCATGCCGGTCGGCACCGTGCTGCGCGATGAGGAGAGCCACCACCTGGTCGCCGATCTCACCAAGGACGGCGAGCGCGCGCTGCTGGCGCGCGGCGGGCAGGGCGGGCTCGGCAACGTGCACTTCAAGTCGAGCGTCAACCGCTCGCCGCGCCAGTTCACGCGCGGTGAGCCGGGCGAGAGCCGGCGCCTGCTGCTGGAGCTGCGCGTGCTCGCCGACGTCGGGCTGCTCGGTGCGCCGAATGCCGGCAAGTCGAGCTTCATCCGCGCCGTCTCCAGCGCCCGGCCCAAGGTGGCCGATTACCCGTTCACGACGCTGAACCCCTCGCTCGGCGTGGTTCGCGTCGGCGAGCAGAGCTTCGTCATCGCCGATATCCCCGGCCTGATCGAGGGCGCCTCGCAAGGGGCGGGCCTCGGGCACCAGTTCCTGCGCCATCTCGCGCGCACGCGCCTGCTCTTGCAGCTGGTCGACTTGACCGCCGACGATGCCGCGCAGACTGCGCGAGCCATCGCCGCCGAGCTTAAAAAGTACGACCAGGCGCTCTACCGCAAGCCGCGCTGGCTGATCTTCAATAAGATCGACGCCGTGCCTGACGCCGGAGCCCGAGCCGAGCGCATCGTGCGCACGCTGCGCTGGCAGCGGCCGTGGTTCGCTGTCTCGGCGCTCAGCGGCGAGGGCTGCGCCGCAGTGTGCAAGGCGGTGGCGAAGGAGCTGGCCAGGTGAGTCCGCTCTCCGGCGGAAAAACCCTGGTGGTGAAGGTCGGCTCGTCGCTCGTCACGGCCGCGGGCCGCGGGCTGGATGTGCAAGCCATCGCTCGCTGGGCGGACGAGATCGCGCGCCTGGTGCGCGGCGGCAAGCGCGTGATCCTGGTCTCGAGCGGCGCGATCGCCGAAGGCATGCTGCGCCTGGGCTGGACGCGGCGGCCGCAGACGATGCACGAGCTGCAGGCCGCCGCCGCGGTCGGCCAGATGGGGCTCGTGCAGTGCTACGAGAGTTGCTTCCGGCGCCACGACCTGCGCACCGCGCAGGTGCTTCTCACCCACGCCGACCTCGCCGACCGGCAGCGCTATCTGAACGCGCGCGCCACGCTGCGCACGCTCCTCGAGCTCGGCGCCATCCCGGTGATCAATGAGAACGACACCGTGGTGACCGACGAGATCAAGTTCGGCGACAACGACACGCTCGGCGCGCTGGTCACTAATCTGGTGGAGGCGGACGCGCTCGTGCTCCTCACCGATCAGGCCGGGCTGTACGACGCCGACCCGCGCACCCATCCGAATGCCCGGCTGGTCGAGGAAGCCGATGCGCTCGATCCCGCGCTCGGCGCGATGGCGGGCGGCAAGGGCAGCGCGCTCGCGAAGGGCGGCATGCACACCAAGGTACAGGCGGCGCGGCGCGCGGCGCGCAGCGGCGCGCACACCGTGATCGCCGACGGGCGCCTGCCTGATGTGCTCGTGCGGCTCGCCGGCGGCGAGCGCATCGGCACGCTGCTCACGGCGAAGACCGTGCCGCTCGCCGCGCGCAAGCAGTGGCTCGCGGACCACCTGAGCGTCGCCTCGCGGCTGCTACTGGATGCAGGCGCGGTGCGCGCGCTCGTGCGGGACGGAAAAAGCCTGCTGCCGATCGGCGTGCTCGCGGTGGAAGGGGAATTCGAGCGCGGCGCAGTCGTCGCTTGCCTGGATCCCGACGGGCGCGAAGTGGCGCGCGGGCTCGTCAACTACTCGGCGGCCGAGGCGCGGCGCATCATGCGCCGGCCCTCGGCGGAGATCGAGTCGATCCTGGGCTACGTGGACGAGCCTGAGCTCATCCACCGCGACAATCTGGTACTGCTTTAGCGACCGCGGCCAAAATCGGTGCCTGGCCCCTTTTGCTCGAGGGCGCGGACGGCATCGGCAGCCGTTCTGACCGGCTGGCCTTGCGGGCAGAGGTAATCCCGGTACAGCGCAAAATGCCGCGGCGCGCCGATGGCGCGCCAGCCGCTGCGCGCGCTGACCCAGGTGCCGTCGGGCTGGCCGACCGCGAAGACGCGGTTTTCCCCCGTCTGGCAGCGCAGCCCCTCGTAGGTCACGTTCTGCGGTGCCTCGCCGCTGCGCGCCACAAGCACATAGCGCACCACGCCCTCCTTATCCACGCCGAGCGTCGTGCGGTCGATGAAGTAGCGAAAGCCGTCGGCACTCGGCAGGCGGAATTCAATCAGGTTTGCCGCCTGCGGATAGGCGGGCGGCGCGACCTCTTCCTCGGCGGGCGGTCCCTGGAGGTTGCGCTTCTCCCAGTCGCTTTCGACTCGCGGCGGCGAGCTGCAGGCGGCCGCCGCGAGCGCGGCGGCCAGCGCTAGCGCAGATCCGCGCAAAGGGCGCTGCGTACGTCGGGGGGCAGCTCGACGCTCGCTTGGTAGCGCGGGTGATCGACGCCGACCGTGACCGGGGCGCCGCGCCTGAGCGCCTCGCGCACCGGCGCGCCGAGCTCGAAGCGCAGGAAATGCACCGACGAGGTCTTCTGCTCGTTCTCGCGCTCGAGGTCCTCGTCGGCGATCGCATGGACCCGCTCGCCGCCCTGCACCTGGATCCAGACGCGCCGGCCGATGCCCTTCAGCTCGGCGAGCTTGCGCTTGCGCTCGTCCGCGTCCGGATACTCGATCAGCATGGTCGCCTTCCAGTTCGTGCCGTCGGGCACCAGCGGGTTGTAGGCGTCGAGCTCGTGCTGGATGCCCTCCTCCTCGAAGATGCGCTCGATGCGCAGCATCTCCTGCACCTGGTAGCGCACGGTGAGCTCGTCCTCGAAAAGCAGCGTGACATGGCTGCCGAGCGGCACCGTGCGGCGCTTCTTGTGCTCGATGACGCGCGCGCGGAAGGCGTTGCGCTCGCGCGCGTACGCCTCGAGGGGAAGCAAGCTTTCGCGTGTGATCATGCTCTACAGCCTGTGCACTACTTGATGGCGGACTCGATCTCCGAAAAGGTGCGCGCCACCTCGCCGCCCGTCTGCACCGCGACGCCGAGCTGGCGCGCGATCTGCGAGAGCGAAAAGATGCCGCGCACCATGGTACGCCGCGACGGCGGCTCGAGCAGCCGCCGCGGGGGAATCTCGTCGAAGTCGACCACCAGCGCATGCTGGCGCCCGGCGCGGCGCAGCGTCTCGAGCACGTGGCCGACGCGCGCGCCTTCCACGTCCTGATAGGCGATCACCTCGACCTGCTCCGCCGGCGTCATGACGTCGGCGACGGTGAGCTCGTCGCGGCGCAGCCCGCGATCGATCGCCACGCGCATCGCGCGCTCGCTCAGGATGTCGGTCGCGGTGATCACGCCGAGGACGTTCTCCTGGTCATCGGCGACCAGCAGCAGCCGCACGCCGCGCACGATCATGAACTGGTTTGCGCCGGCGAGCGGCGCCTGCGGCCGGATGGTGGCCGGCGCGCAGCACGCGAGATCGGTCATCACCTGTGCGGCGGGCGATTCGAGCGTGACGCGCGCCGCGGGCGGCGGCATCGGCCGGCGGAAGCCGGCGTTGGCGCCAAGCTCCCGGATCGGGAGCGGCTGGTAGTCGCGCTCCATGCTTTGCTAGGGGTGTGCGGACTCCATGCGCCGCGCACGCGAGCGCCGGTCGGCCTGCAGGTAGCGGTGCAGCTCGATCAGCGCCTGGCGGTAGACCTCGCGCTTGAAGTCGATCACCGCCTCGAGCGGCACCCAGTAGTCGTGCCAGCGCCAGGCGTCGAACTCGGGGTGGCCGCTGGCGCGCAGCTTGACGTCGCAGTCGCGGCCCATCAGGCGCAGCAGATACCAGATCTGCTTCTGGCCGCGGTAAGCGGCGCCGGCGCTGTCTCTTGCGCGGCGCATCCACTTCTCGGGCACCTCGTAGCGCAGCCACTCGCGCGTGCGGCCGAGGATGCGCACGTGCGCGCGCTGCAGGCCGATCTCCTCTTCGAGCTCACGGTACATCGCTTCCAGCGGCGTCTCGCCGTGCTTGATGCCGCCCTGCGGGAACTGCCACGCGTGCTGGTTGACGCGCTTGCCCCAGAACACCTCGTTCCGGGTATTGGCGAGGATGATGCCGACGTTCGGACGGTAGCCTTCCTTGTCGAGCATGACCAGCACCGCCTAAAGTAGAATGCCTCGGCGATTTTTCCACAGCCCACGGGCATTGACAATGCCGGTGCCGGGCCAATGAGAACTTCCAAGTTTTTCATCGCGACGCAAAAAGAAGTGCCCGCCGAGGCGGAGATCGTGAGCCATCGGCTGATGCTGCGCGCCAGCCTGATCCGGCGCCTCTCCGCCGGCATCTACACCTGGCTGCCGCTCGGGCTGCGCGTGGTGCGCAAGGTCGAGGCGATCGTGCGCGAGGAGATGAACCGCGCCGGCGCCATCGAGCTGCTGATGCCCGTAGTCCAGCCGGCGGAGCTCTGGCAGCAGTCGCGCCGCTGGGACGAGTATGGGCCGGAGCTCCTGCGCTTTAAAGATCGTCATGAGCGCGAGTTCGTCATCCAGCCCACCTCCGAGGAGGTGATCACCGATCTCGCGCGCAGCGAGCTGAAGAGCTACCGCCAGCTGCCGATGCACTTCTATCACATCCAGACCAAATTCCGCGACGAGCGCCGTCCCCGTTTCGGCGTCATGCGCTCGCGCGAATTCGTCATGAAGGACGGCTATTCTTTCCACGCCGATTACGGCGACCTCGAGCGTGAATATCGCAACATGTACGACACCTACACGCGCATCTTCAGCCGCCTGGGGCTCAAATTCCGTGCGGTGGCCGCGGACACCGGCGCGATCGGCGGTACCGGCTCGCACGAATTCCATGTGCTGGCGGAGTCCGGGGAAGATGCGATCGCCTTCAGCCCGCAGTCGGACTACGCCGCGAACGTCGAGCTCGCCGAGGCGCTATCGCCCGGCGCGCGGCCGGCTCCGAAGGAGAAGATGCGCAGAGTGCCGACGCCCGGCATGACGAAGTGCGAGGCGGTCGCCGAGCTCCTCAAGCTGCCGCTACAGCGCACCGTAAAGGCGCTCGCCGTGATGCACGACGACCAGTTCATTCTGCTGCTGGTGCGCGGCGATCACGAGCTGAACGAGATCAAGACGCAGAAGCGGGTCGGCCTGTTTCGCTTCGCCACCGAGGCCGAGATCCGCAGTCGTCTGCACAGCCCCGCCGGCTACATTGGTCCGGTCGGCGCCAAGGTGCGCGTGATCGCGGATCGCACCGTGGCGGCGATGGCGGACTTCGTCTGCGGTGCGAACGAAGAGGGTTACCACCTCGCGGGCGTCAACTGGGGGCGCGATGCCCCCGAGCCCGAGGCCGCGGAGATCCGCAATGTCGTGGCGGGCGACCCGAGCCCGGACGGCAAAGGCAAGCTGGAAATCGTGCGCGGCATCGAGGTGGGACACATCTTCCAGCTGCGCACCAAGTACTCGGAAGCGATGCGCGCCACGTTCCTCGACGATAAGGGCGCGGCGCGTCCCTTCGAGATGGGCTGCTACGGCATCGGCGTCACGCGCATCGTCGGCGCGGCGATCGAGCAGAACAATGATGCGCGCGGCATCGTCTTCCCGCCGGCGATCGCCCCGTTCGAGGCGTGCGTCGTGCCCATCGGCTACCACAAGAGTGAGGCTGTACGCAGCGCTGCCAACCAGATGTACGACAAGCTGCGCGAGCGCGGGGTCGATGTGCTTCTCGAGGACCGCGAGGAGCGGCCCGGCGTGCTGTTCGCCGACATGGATCTCGTCGGCATCCCCCACCGCATCGTGATCGGCGAACGCGGCCTCGCCGCGGGCAATGCGGAGTACAAGGCCCGGCGCGACGAGAAAGGCAGCGACGTGCCGCTCGCTGAGGTCGTGCCGCTGCTTCAGCAGAAGCTGGCTTGAGAACGCTGCTCCCCATTGTGCTGCTCGCCGCTCCGCTCGGCGCGCTCGCGGGCGCGCAGCAGTACGAGCCGCTTGCCGACTCGGTGCGCGCGCGGCTCTCGCAGCAGGTTTCCGACCGCGCCGTGCCGGCGATGGTGTTTCGCTCGAGCACGGACGCGCAGCGCTGGCTTGCCGACATGGACGCGCGCCTCGAGAAGCGCATTCCCGATCGCAAGCAGCGGCTCGAGCTGCTGCGCACGGTGCACTACGAAGCGACGCGCTCGCGGCTCGACCCGCAGCTCGTGCTCGGCGTGATCGAGGTGGAGAGCGGCTTTCGCAAGTACGCCGTGTCCCGCGCCGGCGCGCGCGGCTACATGCAGGTGATGCCCTTCTGGGTGAAGCTGATCGGGCAGCCCGGGCACAATCTCTTCCACTTGCGCACGAACCTGGCTTACGGCTGCGCCATCCTCCGGTTCTATTTGGACGTGGAGAACGGCGACTACTACCGCGCGCTCGGCAGGTACAACGGCTCGCTCGGCCAGCCGCAGTACCCGAACCTGGTGCTGTCGGCCTGGCGCGGGCGCTGGAAGTACGACGGCCCCACGGCATGATCGGCGCCCTCCTCGAGCGGCACCCGCGGCTTGCCAACTGGCTCTACGGGTTCACGCCGCCTGAGCAAGGCACTGTGGTGCTGGTGCACCGGCGCGTGTACATCGTGCCGACGCAGCTCGGCTGGCTGTACGCGCTGACGCTGCTCATCCTGCTCATCGGCTCGATCAACTACGCGCTGTCGCTCGGGTTCGCGCTCACCTTCCTGCTCGGCGGCATGGGCTTCGCCGGCATGGTGCACACGGCGCGCAATCTCGCGCGCATGGGAGTCAGCGTCGGCCGCGCGGAGCCGGTGTTTGCCGGCGAGACGGCGCAGTTCCGCCTGTACCTCGACGCGCGCGGCGCGTTCGACCGGCCGGCGATCCTGGCGCGCCATGTGCGCTCGCGCGCGCAGATGGTGGTCGACGTCCCGCCGCTCGGCATGGCCGAGGTGGTGCTCGGCGTGCCCGCGCCGAGCCGCGGCTGGCTGCCGCTCGGCCGCGTGATGCTCGAGACGCGCTTTCCGCTCGGCATCTTCCGCGCCTGGAGCTACGTCGAGCCGGACGCGCGCTGCCTGGTCTATCCGCGCCCGGATAGGAGCGCGCTGCCGCCGCCGAGCGCCGAGAGCGCGAAAGGCGCGCTGCGCTCGCCCACGCCGGGCAACGACGACTACGCCGGATTGCGCGCCTACCAGTTCTCCGACTCGCCGCGGCATGTGGCGTGGAAGGCGGTGGCGCGCAACGAGGACATGCTCACCAAGCAGTTCACCGGCGAGGCCGCGGCGGAGCTCTGGCTCGACTGGGCGATGCTGCCCGGCCACCTGAACGTCGAGCAGCGCCTCTCGCGCCTCGCGGGCTGGGTGCTCGACGCCGAGCGCTCGGGCGTGCACTACGGGCTGCGCCTGCCGGGCGTCGAGATCGCGCCGGGGCGCGGCGAAGCGCAGTCGGGCGCGTGCCTGCAGGCGCTCGCGCTCTACGGACGCACATGAAGGCGCTGCCGCATCCGCTCTCGCCGGACATGCGGCTCCTCACGCTGCGCGACCTCATGTGGCTCACGGGGTCGCTCGCCATCGTCATCGCACCGCACGCGCTGCGCGCGCCCTGGTGGCTGACGCTGCTCACGCTGTGCCTGTACGGCTGGCGCTTCTCCAGCACGCTTAGCCGCTCGCCGCTGCCGGCGCGCTGGCTCACGCTCGGCGTCGCGTTCGTCGCCATGCTCGGCGTGTGGGTCGAGTACCGCACGCTCTTCGGGCGCCAGCCGGGCGTGCTGCTCCTGGTGCTGTTCTCGGGGCTGAAGCTGCTCGAGTCGCGCACGCACCGCGACGGCACGGTTGCCGCCTTCCTCGGCTACTGCCTGATCATCACCAACTTCCTGTACACGCAATCCATCCCGACGGCGCTCATGATGTGCGTGGGCGTTTTCGCGCTCACGGCGACGCTCGTCGGCTTCAGCGCGCCAAGCCGCGCGGTGCGCGCGAACCTGCGCACGGCCGGGCTGCTGCTCGCGCACGCGGCGCCGGCGGCGCTCGCGCTCTTCGTGCTCTTTCCGCGCGTGCACGGACCGCTCTGGGGCCTGCCGCAGGACGCCTACGCGGGGCTCACCGGCCTCTCCGAGACCATGTCCCCGGGCAACCTGTCGCAGCTCGCGCTCTCCGATGCGATCGCCTTTCGCGCCGCGTTCGAAGCCGACCCGCCGCCGCTGCCGCTGCGCTACTGGCGCGGGCCGGTGCTGTGGGACTTCGATGGGCGCACCTGGTCAACCGAGGGTGTGTACCCGGTGCGCTTCGAGCCGCCGCCGAACCCGCGGGGCGTCTACCGCTACTCCGTGGTGCTCGAGGCGCACAACCATTCATGGCTCTTTGCGCTCGAGACGGCGGTCAGCCTGCCGCCCGCTTCGCGCATGAGCTTCGACGGGCAGGTGCTCGCCAACGCGCCGGTGAGGAACCGGCTGCGCTACGACATGACCTCCGCCATCGCGCCCGGGCCGGCGCGCGAGGAAAACAGTGCGCAGCTCACGCGCGCGCTGCGCCTGCCGCCGGGGTACAACCGGCGCGCCATCGCGCTCGCGCAGGACTGGCGCGCCGCCGGCGGCACGGACAACGACGTGCTCGCGCGCGGGCTCGACTTCCTGCGCAAGGGCCGCTTCACCTATACGCTGGAGCCGCCGCTCCTCGGCGCCGACAGCGTGGACGAGTTTCTGTTCGAAACCAGGGCAGGCTTTTGCGAGCACTTCGCATCCGCCTTCACGGTGCTGATGCGCGCGGCCGGCATCCCGGCGCGCGTGGTCACCGGCTACCAGGGCGGCGACCTCAACCCGGTGGACCAGATCATCACCGTGCGCCAGTCGGACGCCCATGCGTGGACCGAGGTGTACCTCCCGGGGCGCGGCTGGGTGCGCGTCGATCCGACGGCGGCGGCGATGCCGCAGCGCGTGAGCGCCGGCCTCGCCCGCGCGCTGCCGCAGGGCGAGGGCCTGCCGCTCATGCTGCGTGCCGACATGGCATGGCTGAGGGCCGCGCGCTACCAGTGGGAGGCGCTCGCTCACAAGTGGAACGTCTGGGTGCTCGGCTACAGCCCCGAGCGCCAGCGCGAGCTGATGCTCTCGCTCGGCATGCGCGACGCCGACTGGCAGAAGCTGACGGCGCTGCTCTTCACTTTCCTCGGCCTGATGACCATCGGGCTCCTCGTCTGGTCGCTCAGGCGCCTCACACGGCCCGACCCGGTGCAGAAGGCCTGGCAGGCCTTCTG
>JACXTT010010800.1_pt1 | contig 12277 bp, 12 predicted proteins | sample 9270951 | NCBI WGS metagenome assembly JACXTT01 (sample SAMN15532306, study PRJNA645909) | rock metagenome | isolation source: weathered quartz diorite | place: Puerto Rico | collected 2017-06-21 | reverse complement strand
AAACGTGTGGTGGGGATGCAGCGCACACCCGATGCTGGGCACGCCCAGGTAGGCAAGTTCGTGTGCCACCGTACCATAGACCGTTACCCCGCAAGCCATGCCGGCGCGGGCCAACTGCACATTGCTGGCGCTAGGTGGCACCCACTGCAGGTCCGGGTATTTTCGCCGCAGAAGACCCAGTGCCTCATCGCTCAACGAAATCTGGTTTGGGTGGGGTTTTAGAAAAAACCTGATACCCGCGCTTTGCATCCCAACGATGGTTAAACAGATCCAACGCCAGAAGTCGTTAAAAATGAGACCCGGATAAACATGCGGGCTGTCATAGAAATCGTGCAGAAAGACCACCACGGCACCATTCAAACCGTCAGGTAAAACCACATCAGGCTGCGCATAGGCCGATTGGCGCATGTAGCTTGTTGCCGCGTCGATGCCCCCTGACAACCGGTGTTCGAGTTGCTGGCGTGCCTCCTCCAGGCGCTGCGCCTGTCCATTGAGTTCCTCAAACTCCTTTCTGTAGCCGGAATAATCGGGCGTGTGAAAGGTGTCCGCCTGGCTCAACTTTTTAACGAAATGACTCAGGTTCCCAAACGACCAGACGGCCACCCCGTGGCGCAAGGCCGCACGCACAGGGATGCCGTGCTCCAGATAGGTGGAATACGAGGTCAGGTACCAGCGCGGTTTCACCCGGGAAAAATAGGCATTGGCCTGGCGCATATCACGCAGGGCCTGCCAGATCAATCTGCGCACGAAGGGATCACGGGCGTCAAATTCCGGTGCCGGCTTGAAACGAAGATAAGAGTCAACAAGCAGGTCTACCACCTCGATGCCATCGATCTGCAGCGAATACTGCTCACCCTGTTTCTGCATTGCCAGCCAGAGCACCTTGGACTTCAACCAGTCTGCGCTGTCCTCAATCGGATGCCGCCATGTTGCACTCCGGTAGGCAATTGAATCGACCAACGTGCCATAAGCTCGCTCCCATTGCCGCCCAATCAACCACGCCAACGGAGCAGATCGCTTCAACTCCGCCAACCATCCCGTTCCCATAGAGCCGCTTACCGCGCGCACAACCACCAGTTCGGTAGATCCGCAACGTTTGGCAAGCTTTGCGCAGATGGAACCAAACAGGAGAAAGTAGTACTTATCCGGTACAGACTGGAATGCCAAAACACCGGTCGCCACAGCGGAACCGGGTTTGACCTCATAGCCCGCAAAGGACTTTGGGTTTACCCCAGGCTCCATGGGGTAGCGGGAAAACAGGCGCCCCAATTTGGCGAGCACACCTACTGGCCTATGACCCATTTTCAGCATCCGCCCGCACATCGGCCGCAAAAAGATAGTCCTGATCGGACAATTTCGCAACAAAGCGATAGCATTGACTTTCCAGATAAACGTTCAGGCGGGCAAAGTCACGACACTCAACAAGGATGTATTTGAAACGAAAATGGAAATGGTCCACACCCTTGAGCACCTCCAACTCCGCCCCCTCAACATCTAGGGACAGGAAATCGATCAACCGCGGGGCCTCGGCATCCAGCAGCAATGAGTTGAGAGTCCGGGCCACGGCACCGAACTCAAAAACCGTCTCCCCACTCCCCAGAAATTGCCCCCCAAGTTTGGCGTGGGCGTGCGGGTCCTTGATGTCGGAGTCTAGCCCGACCGGCGTGGACATCAGGTTGGAGTAGGCTATGCGCACAAATTCCTGGGCATAGTCAAAAGAGACACAAGCGGCGCAGTAGACGCTGCTTCTAGGTGACCTGTTTTGCCGGCATTTGAGATAGTTCTGCGGCGCGGGCTCGATCAGCAAACCTCGCCAGTTGCGGTACCTCTCGAAGTACAGGCTATTGGATTGAGTTACGCCATCGTTAGCTCCAAGCTCGACAAAATAGCCACCTTCATAGTCGACAAATTTTTTGAGCTTTCTATCGAGCTGGTTCAGACTGGAATATTTACCCCGCAGCAAGCGCTTTGCAAGCGCCTTGATCTTCTGTTTCATCAACGAATCGCTCTCATTATCATAAATGCCTCAGCCGCATCAACACCCACGCAATATCCACGGTGTTTCGCCAAGCTCCGCATATGTTCCATGCTGCGCGAATGAGGCGGCGCACGCATCTCCATCGCGTAGGCCTCCAGCGCCCGCATTTTGATTTCCATTTGAGCTGTGATGTCAATAAAAAGGTGGGGAAGGAAGGGGGCCAAACCAGGGCTACTCCAATCGGTACTGGACATCACTTCAAAGGCAAGTATTTCCCGAACGTTGCTGCCGGGCAACGGGCGGCAGGCCGTCATAACCGCCCGATGCGTGATGCGATGGTCCACATTCAAGTCACCATGATGGTGTGTGTAGATAACGCGCGGACCAATCTCCAGCACAATTCGCTCCAAGGCTTGCACCACATCCAACATAGCCACGCTGTCCATCTCGTTGTCAGGAAACTGAAGTGCATGCCATCTGGAGACGCCCAGCACCTGCAGTGCGCGATCACGAGCTTGGTTCCGTCGAGTGACCTCAAGCTCGAAGTCCCCACCACGAGCGCCCACGCCATCGGCCATGTACACCACATGAACGTCGTCACCCTCGGCCACATGTCTGGCGATGGCTCCGCCGCAGCCGAGGACCTCGTCATCCGCATGCGCGACAACCACAAGCACAACATTCATCCGCCCCGCTCCCCAGACATATTCACCCCTACTCTCATTGCATTGATATTTTTGAGATCGCTCCACAACTTGTGGGCGCCTGGATTTTGATATTCGATGACGATCATTGCTTTAGTGCTCATCCTTTTTTGCTTTGAGCAAAAGCGCGGATAGCTCTCTCCATCAGCGTCTTATCTCGAGCGACGATAAATCCATCTGACTTCTCAAATACACCGTCGAAAACATAGGGGGCTCCATTGGCCAGAGACAAATGACCACCCACTTCATGCAGGATGACCTCCGCAGGGGCGACGTCCCAATCCCGCACGCAGACGTCCTTGACAAACAAGTCGACTGTGCCGTCGGCCACCAGAACGGATTTCAAACCCAAGCTGCCGCTTTCCAGATAACCTGTCGCTTGCAAGAGCACCACAATATCTCGCGAAACACCATGCGGCTCGTGGGTGTTGTCCGTCACAACAAGCCGCTCACCCGCTACTAACACTGGCAGCGATCGGCCATTCACAAATGCGCCGCCGTCCCTTACTGCAGTCCAAGTCTTTCCTGTTACAGGCGCATGCACGATCCCGAACTGCGGCACTCCTTGTTGGATATAGGCCGCTTGCGTCACGAAACCATCAAAACCATGATACCAACTGGCAGTGCCATCGATCGGGTCAATCAGCCAGTACACTTCGGGACGGTCCCCATCATGCACCGGACTCTCTTCCGAAATAATTTCAACACCCGGATACAGTTGGGCTAATCCATCGGAAATTAGATCGTGCGCGCGCCGATCGGCTTCCGTTTTGAAATCCACCTCGGAATACAAATGTTTTGAGGTGGCATCGCTCCGCCAAGCAACAATCTGCCGACCAACCTTCTCCATCAATGTCGTCACTGGCAAGAAGTCGGCAGGCTTCACAACTGATTCCCGAATTTCACGAGTGCTTCACGAAAACTGATAGCAGGTACCACGCCACGGCTCTCTGCGCGCGCCAGGTCGAATTCGAAACGTGGCTGCCTCACCCGGTAATCGACGTGTCGGCCGTATATTTCGCAGGCGAGGGAGATAAAACTGTCAATCGAGTACCCCCCTCGATAACCGACATGAATGGCGCCAAAGTCGATGATCGAAGAAAGCGCCAACTTCACAATGCTTTCCGCCGCGTCTTCGACATGCATCGCCGCCCAGAGAGTCGCCGCTGGGGGCAATTGCGGCGTACCACGGTTATGCCTAAGAGCGTTAACTACGTTGTAAACCAGACCATCCCGTCGTGCCGGGCCAAACAAGCCAGGGATACGTACCGCCAGCGCGGGGCGACCATCAGCCCGCAAACGAAGTTCGCCCTGCAACTTGCCCTTACCATACGCCGAGATCGGATCCCCCGCATCCTGCTCGACGATCGGACGTTCGCGTTCCACGCCATAGACCGTCATTGACGAGACGAACACGACCGGGCAATCCGACGCCGCCAATATGGCATCCAACATTCGTAGACTTGCATTCGCGCCACCACTGTCTTGATAGGCATCCTGTGCCTTGGGCACGTGCGCTGCGCAGTGAATTATGCAGTCTGGATCGATCTGATTAATCATTCGCGCCACGTCGGATGCCTCCAGCAGGTCGCAACAATAGACATCTTCCGCGGGTCGACGCCCCGTCGCAGTTACAGCAGCACCAAGGGCACGCAAGGCGTCTACCACCTGCGCACCGAGAAGTCCTTGGGCACCTGTAACCAAGTAGTTCATCAGAGCATGTCCCAGGTAATCCAATCGTCGACGTCGATGCTGCGCCGCGCCGTGCGCCCCACAACTTGTGCCCGCATAGACGGTGGAATGCCGAGCCCCGGTCGCTTGGCAATCAACATATCCTGGTTGATCACCTGACCAGCGGCGATTGGCACTCGCGCATGAATACTGCGACGTCCCTTTTCCGCCATCTCGAGTTCTTCGGGACGAGGACCATTTTTTAATCCGTCGCCGCACGCCGCTTCAATTTCACGAATTTTTTGCATCAAATCGGCCATTTCATGCGGCTCAATGGCGAACGCATGATCAGGTCCAGGTAATGTGCGATCAAGGGTGAAGTGCTTCTCAACGACCGTTGCGCCCATGGCTACAGCCGCAAGCACAATATGCCCTCCCATCGTGTGATCAGAATATCCAACCAACGTGCCGAATGCTGTGCGCATGGATGCCATTGCGTCCAGGTTGCTCAAGTGCACCGGCGCAGGATAAAGCGAAGTGCACTGCAATAGAATGAGTTGATCATTCTTGGCGCGTCGTGCTGCATCCACGGCAAATTGAATGTCCATCCAAGTCGCCATGCCTGTGGACATGATCATTGGCTTGCCTATGGCAGCCATTTCCGAAATGAGGACATCGTCCGTCAAGTCGAAGGAGGCGACTTTGTATGCAGGCACATCCAGTTCGGCTAGACCTGAAATGGCATCCGAATCACACGGCGAAGAGAAAAAGGCAACACCACACGCCTCGGCATGCAGCTTGAGTTTCACTTGCCACGATCGGTCCAATTCCAGCGATCGGATTAATTCATGAGTATTTGTATTATTCAAATACCCGAATCCCGGGGACTTCTTCGAATAATGACTGGTTGCCCGAAAGGTCTGGAATTTGACCGCATCGACCCCTGATTGAGCAGCGGCCTCGATCATCTTGCATGCCAAACCATAATCTTGATTATGGTTTGAACCAATTTCTGCAATGACAAAGCATGGCTGCCCATCGCCGATCTTGCGCCCCCCAATGTCTAAGGTGATGCTTTTTTTTGACGTAGCCATTAGCAGACCCTCTTTAGAACCAAGCTTGGCTGGCGCGCATTGCGCACATGAAGCATTTCATACGCCCCCCCATGAACTTCCATGAACTCTCTAACGGCAATGGCCTCACCCGGCCATTTATCGTAGTTCCATTCGTCCATGACAATCATGCCCCCTTTGGAGAGGCGCGGATGCAAACTGTCCAGTATGAGGCGACTGGGCGCATACAGGTCGGTATCGCAATAGATAAACGAGAAACTTAGCCCTTCGTTTTTTAATGCGTCCGGCAAGGTTTGCATAATATCCCCGCGATGAATAACGATGTCATCACTGAGCTCGCTCAGGTCAATCATCGCTCGCAACTCTTCGTAATTCCCGCGATAAGCCCCACCCTCGCTTGCGCCAGCGCCACCATCTTGTGCCGTAAAGGTTTCCAACCCTGCAAAGCTCTCGAAGCAATGCACAAGTTTGCAGCCATGTGGGTCGAAAATTCGAAGCAACTTCGCCATGAACATCAGGTTGGCGCCTCGCCAAGAGCCAAATTCTGCGATATGGCCGGGAACCCCCAGAGTATCTCGCAGCAGGTCGCTGATTGACATGAATCGGGATAGATTTCCTGTCCCCACGTAAAGCGGCCAGTGGTCGATAACTGACCATAGTTCACGAGGCCCGCTTTGCTCAGAAAAGCTTCGCCTTTGACTCAAATAGCGTCCATCAAGAGTACTGAATTTCATTATCTCGTCCTTTAAAAAAATGATTGGCCCAGTGGCGTTGAAGTTGAATCCCGGCAACGAATGGAATAAGTTCATTCTGCTCAGCATCTTCAAGAAAAATTGCGATGGGATCAACTTCAGCAGCCACAACCAGGCAAAACGTTGTCGAAATGCGTGGGTTGATTTCGAAAGGAAGAACCCGTCCCTCCGGAGTCATGATTAGTTGAATGTTGTAACAACCGCCTGTAGGCAAGGCTTTGTGTACCGCGAGACAAGCAGTCATCACACGGGCTTCCGCTTCAGTTTCGGCGCGCAGTGTTATTCCTCGCTTAATGCCAACCTTGACGGGCACGATTGCACGCAGACATCCACGGGCATTGGCCACCATCTGAACGGTATATTCAACCCCTTCAACCTTCTCCTGCACCAGCATCTGCTTAGCCAAATGGCCCAGTTTTGACTTTAGCGCCGCGACCTCCTCCGGCGTGTCTAAGACACGCACATCACGTGAACCTCTTCCGCTACGCGGCTTAGATATGCATGGGAGGCGAATATCGTAAAGATCGTCTGCCAAGGCATGGCTTAAAGGCACAGGAATTTTCTTGGCTGCCAGAGCCTCGATCATATGCAACTTGTCCAACATCGTCTCAACGTATTTAGCATCCGGCAACATTAATCGAGTTGGCGCAAAATCACTGGCATTTCGTGCCAGCGCAAGCAACTCCTCATCGACCCCCGGAATTAATAAATCGATATCGAGGCGTCGGCAAAGCTTGCACATCTTGCCCGCGAAGTCAGGATCGGAAGCCCAAGGCAGTTCATGCCTCCGGTCTTTGGGAATACTTGGGTCAATGGTCGTGACATCGGCATCGCCAAAGTGAAGCGAGTATCGCTTTCCCAGCAATCGAAACAAGGCTTCGGCTCCAGCCCCTCCCCCACCTGTAAATAACACCTTAATCACGTGCCCTCCATGTCGAAATTTCCATGATTTGACTCTGATTCAGTCCACCCACGGTTCAATACTGATGCGATAACGCCGACCATTCATATCAAAAAATGCTGGGTAACTTTTATTGTCCACGACCCTAAGTAGATTGAACTGCTCGGCTAGGGTCATGGAAGGGTCTAGCTTGCTTTCTGCCGGCTGGCGGCGCGCGTAAATACTTCCAGTACCTCTCTGCGGACGCGCCTTGTCAAGGATCGCTGGGTAGTCCTTAAGCCATTGCAGACACAAATTTTGCGTGGCGCGGGCCTGGAGCAACCTCCACTCTGGATTAAGCTCTGTTCCATCTAGCGTAATCCACTCCTGAAGGTAGATGGGGCCGGCGTCTACGGCATCAACCGCTTCAATCAGAGTCACAGGAATGCGGCTTTTCCCCTCCAGGATCTGCCACGACATAGGCGCCCAGCCCCGCCCCTTGGGAAGGTCGCTCTCATGAACTACAAGCGTGTTTCTGTACTGCATACGAACCTCAGCCGAAACGATGCGACTGAAACTCAGGCAGAAACAAAAGTCGGCGGGCAGCGCTTGTTCTACCTTGTGCGCGATCCGGACCGTGTGCCCGGCCAACTGCCACACCTGCGCCAGCTCATCGACGTAAGGAGAAATCCAAGAGCCGGCATCAGTCAGCACCTGGATCACGTGCTGCACGCCGTCCTCCTTTTGCAGGCCAGCACGAACGAGACGGGAGTTCATACCCTCCCGCGCTGCCAGCCAGGCACTTCGTAACACGCCCAATCTGACCACATCCCGACGGGCGTCGCCATCATTGAACGACTCCCGGAACTTGCCTTCAATAGAAAATCCAAAATTTCGGTACAGATCGACTTGGAGAAGCTCGTCCTCCACCAAGTCCCAGGTCACCCTCTGGACGTCAGATTCGGAAAATACCAAGTCCAATCCTGCGAGCAGGATGCGTCTCAACGTAGTGCGCGTAGCTTCTGTCGGCACTACCCAGCCGATCTGCACTTCATGACTCTCGGCATACTGCCTACCAAGGACGACCGCTCCTCCTACTCCACCCGTCTCGTCGTCATAAATGCGGATGGGGGCGTTACTGACATCCTTCGCCTGCTTTAATTCCAGCCGAAGCCAGTCATCCATTTTTCGGCCGCCAATGACCTGCCTTGGCAACAAAGCATCGCCTTTCCAAGGCGTATTGCACCAAGAGAGAACGCGCGGTATCTGCGTCGGATTTAGGGAATGAAATGCCATGATCTATCCTGTTTTTAGCTCAGAGCGAGATCGCACACGCGTTCTGCTCCTGTCCCTGGCACTAGGTCCTGACACCTTCGACTCATTTGCCTCAGTCTCTCTGGCTCCTGGAGACATCGACCTATGGCATCGACAATCATTTCAGCACTGACCTGCGCGCTCTCCCCAAGAAAGTCAATATAGCCTGCCGCCTGCATTGCCGTGTTTGTCGCGGTCTGATTGGCGGCAATGCTAATGACAATGGCTGGCAGGCCAAGACACATGCGCTCCCAACTAGTAGATCCGCCACCACTGATCATAAGATCTGCCCGAGCCATCCAACCAGCCAAAGAAGGCAGGCCGCTGTGCACACGTGTCGCAGGTCGCGCAGCTGCCTTGTGGTTTATGCCTCGCAGGTCCAGATGGTTGACACCGATCACTACATCTACAAATAAATGCGCCAATTCGGACTTTGCAAGCGCATCAATGACTTTTCCGGTTTCATTCGTCGGATCGCTACCGCCAATGAACACAAGCACCCGCCCGATCGCCCCATCGCGCGGGGGCATCAGAGCGCGGACTATTGCATAGTCAGGCTTCAACAATGCATATTGGGGACCCAGCATGGTGACGCAGTGGTCGGGAATCAACCCCTGGTAACGGTGAGACATGTCTTCGCCAAACCAGTTTTGGTCTAGCAGGAAGTCACATCCATGACTGCGGTCCGCCAGATCATCGACGATCATCATTCGGCCCACGTGAGGCCTAAGAACATTTTCCCAGCGAATGTCGATGGCGTAGTGATCCACCACCAACAGGTCGGGCTCAATAGCGCGCACCGCGTCCAGCGTCTGCTCCGCGTCCCGCTCCCAGCGACAACCCAGCCAATTGGCGTGAACGGGAAGGGGGTCTTCTGCTACTTCGGCGAGTTGATATTTTTCTGGTTCGACGGGTAAGACGGTGACTTCGTACCCGCGCTGCCGCATCAGCTCGATTAGGTTGCCCGAATGGGCACGGCTGATGAACTGGCAGCGCACTCCCCTGGCGCGCATTGTGTCAGACAACGTCAGGCAGCGCATGACATGCCCTGTCCCCATCTCGAACGAAGCATCCACTCGGATGGCGACCGTCTTGAATTGCTTCATGCCAGGGAACTTACCAGCTCGTCCATCCGCCATCGACCACGAGATTGGCGCCGTTCACGTACGACGCCGCGACGGAAGCCAGGAACAGAACCGGGCCTGCAACTTCGTCGGCGCGCCCGATACGGGCCATTGGCACTTTGGCGGCCAGCTTTCGAATGAATTCCGGGTTGCTCTTCTGTACCGCTTCCGAAGGAAACGGGCCCGGGGAAATGGAATTGACGCGAATACCCTCTCCACCAAATTCACACGCCGCGTAGCGCGTCCACTGAAGCAGCGCCGCCTTGGCTGCACCATAGAAAGGGGGATTTGCGCCACCAGGGGAGTCATAGACACGCTGATCCGGGCTGACCATGGCATACATGGACGTCAGGTTGATGACCGACGCGTCGCCATTCACATGCACAGCCCTGCGCAAAGATGGTAGTGCGGCTCTGACGAGATTGTGGGCAGCCACCACGGTCACGTCATAGCTGCCGGAGTAGGCTTGTGACTCTGCCGTTTCTATGCTTCCAGCCCCGCCGAGATAAGCGTTGTTGATCAGAATGTGCAGGGCCTGCCGCTCACGCGCAGAAAAGAAATCAACCACAGCCGACTTATTGGTCACATCAAAGACCGCCGGCTCGGCAGAACACCCAGCATTGATCAAGGTTTGGGTCATCTCTTGGCTCCGCGCCAGAGAACGTGAATTGACCAAAACATGCGCACCGGCTTCGGCCAGTACCCTCGCCATGGCCGAACCGAGGTGGCCGGTGGCACCGGTCACCAATGCTGTTTTTCCTCTCAGGGAGAAAGCCTCAAGGCCCTGATTCATGATGGTTGCCTCCAAAGTGCCGGATTAAGAGTCGCTTCACTCAACCGGGGGCGATCTTGCTGAATCGCAGCCATGTGCTCTACGGTCAGCACCGGTTTGCTGAAAAGATCAATATTGTCGGTCAGCTGGGCCAAATTCTCCATGCCGATCGTCACGCCATCTACCCACGGCTGTGCTGCCACATACGCAAGGCACAAATCAGTAATGCTTCCTCTCTGAGATCGCTCTACCTGTTGCAAAAGCCAGTGACGAATAGATTCGGGCGCATCAACATTCGCTCGTCGCCAGTGCGCGTCCTCAGTACTCGGCAGCAAGCCTTGAAGCAGTGCGCTGCGCACGTGCATCGTCAGACCGCGGACGGCCTTGGTCGCCAGAATTTGGGGGGTGACAGCATCCCATCGCCAATCCAACAGGTTGAAAGGCATCTGGATGTAACGAACCTCATCATTGCTCAACGCCGCCAATAGCTCGTCCGGGTTTTGGACCGAGACACCCAGCACCCCGATCAAGCCGGATGCCTGCAACTCCAGAAGCCGCTTCCACGCTGCCTGATTCCAAACCGTCAGATGTTCTGCACGATGGAGCATCAGGATATCGATTTTCTTGACCCTCAACGCAGCGATGGATCGAAACACGCTAGCATCCACAAACGCGCGAACGACAGATGACGAGGCATTGGCAGGACAGTCCAGCAAGGGCGAGAGCTTCGTGATGATCTTCACACGGCCTTCCCAGCCGCTTTTCAACGCTTCCCCGATGGCTTCCTCACTGGCGCCATAGGCACGTGCAGTGTCCAGATACATGACACCATTTGCGATGGCCGTCTTGATTATCTGTTCGCTGACTTTGCTGCCAGGTTGACCCGTTTTGTTCGCAATACCGTAATTGCTGCCAAGCTGGGCGGTGCCCAATACCAGGCGCGGCACGGTACGCCCGAGCGTGGGCTGAAATGGCGCCGACTCCAACCTTCGGACCAACTCAAGGCAGGAAATCCGAACCGGCTCGGCTACACCGGAAAAGACTCTCTGCACAACGAGGTAGTCATCAAGACAATCGATCGTGCACCGGAAATGCCCCTTTCCCTGGTCTTTGTATTTATCGAAGTAGGTACGGCCAAATTTCCTGATCACATACGGTGTGACGTGTTCATGATCAAACGGATCGGAACTGACACGGACCGCTTCGCGCAAATGAGAAAGACGCGTGAGCTCTACACTTACCCCGTATGGAAGGCCTGACGGCTCACCGTTACAGCACAAATACTCCAGCCCTTGCGCAAGGAACTCGGCAGCCATCTCATCAAGCAGTGCACCATCCGGAAAAACGTTGTCAGCCGTTAAGCGGAAGACGATCGTCTGGTCGTCAAACCCGGCCAATGCACTGACGACTCGGTCCAGGGTATTCTCCAAGCTGCCCCGGAAGCAACACAAACCGTTGCCTTCAATCAGCATAGCCAATCCGTCGTCGGAAGGCTCGCACGAAGTAGCAACAACAACAGCGCGACCAGTATTCCCGGCGCGCTTGGCAGCCAAAACAACCAGTGGCATTTCGTTGATCGGAAGCAGAACCTTTCCGGGCAGCCTCGACGAATTTGTACGAGCCTGCAAAACAACAACGCTGCTCACAAAGTGTCTCTCAAGATTGATTCGTTACCGCTGAACACGCTTAAGCGTACCGTACTGAACAAGGCGACCAGAATTCCACGCTATTGAACCGCTGCAGGCGGACAACGCTGAAAAACCTCGACTACACGCTCAATGTCAGCAAGACTGTGCCCCGCCGAGATGGGCAGACTCAGCTCGGTGGCATGCAATTCTTCGGCAAGAGGAAAATTGCCCGCCAAAATACCTTTCATGGCTTCCTGCCGGTGCGGGGGAATGGGGTAATGAATCTCGGTCTTGACACCCTGGTCAAGAAGGTACTGGCGCAAAGCATCACGGCGGGGGTGGCGGATTCCGTAGATATGAAACACGTCATACTCGTCAGGC
>JACXTT010010799.1_pt1 | contig 12277 bp, 12 predicted proteins | sample 9270951 | NCBI WGS metagenome assembly JACXTT01 (sample SAMN15532306, study PRJNA645909) | rock metagenome | isolation source: weathered quartz diorite | place: Puerto Rico | collected 2017-06-21 | reverse complement strand
ATGAAGTGGAAACTGTGCCTAATCGCCGAGAAGTTTCATGTACTTCTCCGCGTCGACGGCTTCCTTGGAATTGGGGCAGAGCTCCATCACCTTGCGATAGTACCGCTTTGCCTCCTCCTTATTGTTGCTGTTCTGGAAGGACTCGCCGCACCAGAGAAGGGCCTGGCAGTTCCTCGCGTCGATCGCAAGAGCCCTCTTCAGGTTCTCGGCCGCCTTGGCGTAGATCGGACTATTGAGCTTGGCATCCTTGATTTTCGATGCATCGGTGAGGTAGCTCACTCCGATTGCGATATAGGACTCAACGAGCTCTTTATTATATTTCCCTTCTTCCTCGGAGGAATTCGCCGCAAGCGCAAGCTCGATGACCTTCCGGTAGGCCTCCAGTTCGTCGGATCTGGCCGAGGTCGCCGCATCGTTCGCTGCGTAAATCAGGGCATTGCAGCGCGCCAGCGTAACCCACGCCTGAACATACTCGGGCCTGAAGGAGATGCATTTTTTGATGTGCTCAAGCGCGTCCTTGAACTGCTTGTACTGCATCAGAGATACCGCGGCGTTGTAGTGCGAAGCAAACTGGTACGCCGAAGAGGTATCGCAGGCAATTTTCCTCGCGAACATCCCCACCGCATCCGGCCACTTTTTGAGCGCCATGTAGACCGTGCCGTAGTCGTACGGTATGTCGCAGCGGCTCGAATCCTTTTTGTACGCCCGGGCGTAGATGCTCGCGGCGCTGTCGTAGATCTGCTTCGCCTTATAGGCCTTGGCAAGGGAAATCAGCTTATCGATCGGGAGCGATTCCAGTCGCACGCTTCTGTAGGCGTTGATCGCCGAGTCGATTTTTCCTGTCTTGATGTAGGCATCCGCCAGCATCTCCGAGATATCATTCTGCGCGGGATCGATTTTTACGATCTTGTCGCCGACGGGGATGAACCGGGTGAAATTATTCGTCCCGTAGAGCGACCGGGCATACTGGATCTGAACATGGAGCGAGTCCGGCTGGAGCCGCGACAGGCGTTCAAAAATTGGGAGCGCATTTGCGTAGAGTTTCTGCTTTGCCCTCAGGTAGATATCCCCTACGTTCCGCAGCGCCTGAACGTTGTTCGAGTCGAGCGCCAGCACGTGAACATACGCGCCCGCGGCGTCGCCGTACTGGCGGTTGTGGCGGTACGCCTCGGCGAGCTTCACCCACAACTCCGCCCTGGCGCTGTCGCGCAGGGTGGCGTTCCTGTACTGTTCTGCGGCCGCTGCAAGTATCTTCTGTGCGGCATAGACATCGCCCAGGAGCTCGAAAATCCTGGCGTTGGAGGTATCCACTTCACGGGCCTGAAAGAGCACCACCAGCGTCGATTCGGTCGAATCGACCTTCAGCAGCGACGTTGCCAGCAGGAGATAGGCTTCAACGTTTTTCCTGTCGTCCGACACCGCGTCCCTGAATTCTTTGATCGCTTCGAGATAGTTTTTTGACTCGAGGGCAGCCTTGCCCCTTTTCATGTGATCCTCTGCGAAGAGACGGCTCGCGGAAGAGAGGACCATTAGGATCAAGAACGCTATGCTTAGTCTGTAATTCACCTTGGTTGACCTTCGCTCGTTAGTTGAACAAGACGGATCGGCATTGTCGCAGGCACGAGTCCACTATTCAGAACAATCTTCTGTCCGGGTGCGGATGTGACGAACGACACAAACCCGATTCCAACACTGTAGATGTCGGCGCGTGAATAGAAGTAGATCTGGCGCGTCAATGGATAATACCCCTGGAATACATAGGCCTGGTGAGGCGAAAAGTACTTCCCGTGCCCGAGAGAATCCGGCGCGCCGGGGTCGGCCAGTTCGAGCGCCTTCACCTTCTCCTTATTCTCGCTGAGCCAGTTCAGACCCAAAAACCCGATGGCGTTGGGGTTGGATGAAACAAATTTCACCATCTCAGGCGAGGTCGAAGCGACCGCTTCCGGCTTTTCGAGCGGGCCCCCTTTCACGATTCGATCGAGAAGGGTTTGAAACGTCCCCGAGTTCCGGCTCGGATAACAGAGCTCGATCGGGGACTTGGAAGTGCCGCCCGCCTCCTTCCACGAATGAATTGTCCCCGTAAGTATGCTGTCGAGCTGAGTTGTGCGCAACTGCGTCAGCGGGTTTTCAACGTTGACGATGACTGCGATCGCGTCGATAGCAATCTTATACTCCGCGTACTGCACGTTCGCTTTCTGAGCCGCATCGCGCTCATCGGAGGTGAGCGCCCGCGAGGACACTATCACTTTAATCGTATCGTTGAAGAGCCTTCCGATTGCCTCGCGCGCGTGCGCGCTCTCAAGCGTAATATGGGCATCGGGATAGAGCCGCTCGAATGTGTCTTTCTCCGTGGTCATCAGCGGAAGCACCGATTCAGACACAACCACCGTGCCGTGCCCCTTTGTCGGGGTCTCGCTCCGCTCCTTTTGGCACGCGGCAAGAAGCGGGAGCAGAACGAATATCCATCGGACGCTATTCCTAAGGTCGGCTCGCATTTCTCTGTTTTAAAACCACCATCACGATCCTATATGAGCCGTATAGTATCATGACCACCCCAAGGATGATCCTGTAATTCGCCGGGATGTACGCGGGAATCATGGGCCCCGCAAGAAGCATGATCCCCAGCAGAAGAATCAGGCACGCCGTCACAAAGCTGATGATCCTGAAGAGAACCTGTGCCAGCATATCCTGGCCGCTCAATGGCATGTCCTTCAGCGGGACAGTTTAAATCTAAAAGGAATAACCGTCCACACTCTGACAGGCCCGGAGGTCATCATCCCCGGGACAAACACCCATTTCCTGGCGGCCCGCTCGGCGTATCGGTCGAAGAATGCGTTTGTGCTGTTGACAATTGATGCCGTGCTGACGCGGCCGTCCTTCTCAACGAGGACCTTCACCGACACCGTGCCCTCCAGTCCGAGCCGCCGTGCGTCCTCTGGATAGTCCGGGTTGACGATCGTGACCGGAACGGGCGGACGTTCCACGAACGGGAATATGCTCGTATCCGTTGCGGCCTCCGATCCTGTACCGGACTCCGGACCATCACCCCGCCCGGGATCGGCGTCTCCGTTGACACTATCCATTTCTCCAAGAGACGTCCAGGGATCTATGGGCTGCGGATTCTGCGCCAGCGCGGAATCTTCGAAGGGAGTCTCCGTAATCACGGGCTTGCCTATCCACTTCCGTGGAGGAATCGACCGCGGCGGCTGCGGTCGGCGCGCTCCGTCCCAGGGCCTGTTAGAATCCATTGGCGGCCCGGGAACAATGCTTATTATGGGACGATCCGGTATCACCGGCTCAGGACCTCTCAGGAGAGCGCTCACGAGGTACGCGCCGATCAGAACGAGGTGCAGATCCACGGCCACCGTGAGTGCTACAAACCCGTGCCTGCCGTACAGCGACTCCACGCGTTGCAACCCGGAGTGAAGCGAGATCGCTGCAACTCTGGACACCATGTCTCTTGCTCCTTTCCCGCTCGGAACCGGTAGGCGCCGGCTTCGGCCGGCGCGAGTCTTCGGAACTACCTAAACCGGCTACTTATTCAACCTGAACCGGAACGGCACCGAGGTCCACACTGCCACCGGGCCATTGTTCATGATAGCCGGCGTGAAGACCCACTTATACGCGGCATCAATCGCCGGTTGGGCGAATACTTCGGGATCCGCCTTGAGCAGCACAACCTTTTTTACCTTCCCCTCTTTGTCCACCCAGCACTTTACCTGGACCGTGCCCTCGAGGCCTGCGCGCCGCGCAAGCTCGGGATAATCGGGCTGGACAATCTTGATCGGCACGGGGAGTTTTTCCACCGGTACGAAATCTGGCGGCTCCTCGTCCTCAATCTTAATGTCCTGCTGGACCGCAACTCCTCCTCCGCCGCCGCCAGAGACAACAGGGGCCGGCGCCTCGGAGAGCTCTTTCTGCGTCGCTATCGTCTGCTCGGGGCTCACCTCCGCATCGGGCACGGGCACCGGCACGCCGACGGTGGGTTTAGCCACCGGCACGCTCACCTGTACTTGGGGAGCCGCCTCGGTGTTCGTGATCGAGGGAGGCGGTCCCAGCTCGCTGTATTTCATGATCCTGACCGTCATCGTCGGCTCCTCTTCCGCTCCGAGGTACTGGTAGAGGTAGTATCCGCCGATAATCAGGAAGTGGAGCAGCACGGCGGAGGTGAGCGCCCAGGAGGCATATTTCTGATACATCCCCTTGAGCTCCCGCATTCCGTAGTGCATGCTCACCGCTACTGCTTTCGCTGTCATAGTCTATTCTCCTTTGTCGCCTACGATGTCGCTTTCGACAGCAGCTGCTTGTCGGCATCAAGCATCGGTGCCAGGCTGAACCTCGTGATGTTGGCGAGATTCAGCTCATCCATGATGTCAACCATGTAATGGTATTTCCCCTTCCGGTCCACCTTGATGAGCGTGATCAGCTTCGAGTTCTGCCTGACCTTGTCCATCATCAGAGTCCGGAGGTTCTTGAAATCCACCTTCGTGGGGATTTCGGTGCCTACGTTCCAGTAAATCGAGCCGTCCTCCTTCACAAGGAGCGTCAGAAGATTGCTCTGCGGAACCTCGACTTTCGTATCCGCCGGAGGGAGGTTGATTTCCATCGTCTGGGGCCGATTCATGGTCGTCGTCAGCATGAAAAACGTCAGAAGGAGGAATGCCACGTCGACCATGGGCGTCATGTCGATCCTGACGCCAAGTCGCCGCATTTTCTTATGCTTCTTGCGCTTTTTCTCGTGCCCTCGCGGAGCCGAGCCAGCATCCATTCCAGCCATAGGGTGGGTTCCTTAGTCCTTTTTCAATTCTGTGACGAGATTGAATCTCGTAATATTCGTTTTTTGCAGGACGTCCATCACGTCCTCGGTAAGCCCGAAGCCCGCTTCCTTGTCCCCTTTCACTACTGTGTAGAGGCGGGGGTTCGCGATCCTGGCCTGCACGAGCAGCTTTGCAAGCTCGGAGACGGACACTTCGACATTGCTGCGGAGCTTGTTTGACTCGCCGAACACGCGCTGCATCATCCGCGGCGAATCGAATCCGAGGAAGAGCCGGTCATCCTTGCTGATCGAGATGAGCATGACGTTCGATTCCGGCAATTTGAACGCCGAGTGAGACGCGGGAAGAACGATCTGCACTTCCTCGGGCGGCCGGAACTGGGTCGTCAGCATGAAGAATGTCAGTAACAGGAACGCGACATCCACCATGGGCGTCATGTCGACCTTGACGCTGACTCTTGCTTTCTTGATTTTTGGCATCTGGGATGATCCTTTCAGCCTTACTTGGCCCGGGTGGTCAGGGTCTGCACCACATCGTAGCTCGCTTCGTCGATCATGTAGGTGAAGTTGTCGACCTTGTTGACGAAGAAGTTGTATGCCACAATGCCGACGATTGCGGCGAAGAGACCGAGCGCGGTGTTGATGAGGGCTTCAGAGATCCCGATAGACAACTGGATCGCGTCCGGAGCGCCGCCCTGTGCCGCAAGCGCGCGGAACGCACGAATCATTCCGATCACTGTGCCCAGAAGTCCGAACATGGTCGCGATAGACGCGATGGTCGACATGGCGATCAGGTTCTTCTCAAGGATCGGCATCTCGAGAGCAGTCGCTTCCTCGATCGCACGCTGAACCTCGGCCATCTGTTTCTCCGCTTCGAGGCTCTTGCTATCGCGCGTGAGAGCCTGGTACCGTTCGAGGCCGGCCTTGATGATATTGGCCATCGATCCCCGCTGCTGGTCGCATGCGGCAATGGCGGCATCGATATCTGACGACGCAAGACTGCGCTGGACGTTCTTAAGAAACGTTGCAAGGGATCCCCTGCCCTGGGCCTTGCGCAGCGAGAGGGCCCGCTCGACGACAAAGGTTACGACCATGATAGACAGCGTGATCAGAATTGGCACGATCACGCCTCCGGTATACACCTGGCCCATCATGTTGGTCGGCTTCTCCTTATTGGCTCCGTCGGAAAAATTTCCCGGATTGCCGAGAATGAACAAGTAGATCACAAGAGACGCGGCGAGCGCTCCTACGACCAACACGATGACGAATGTTGATTGTTTCATTAGTGTGGCTCCTGTAGTGTGTGGAAGGGGTATGTAGTTACGATGTGGATTTCACTTTCTTGAAACTCTTGATAGCCTCGTCAATGGTGTCATACACTTCAAATATGTCGATAAGCTTGGTGACGGCGAGGAGATTCTGGACGCTGTTGCTGATCCCGCTGAGCCTGACCTCTCCGCCGTTTTTGACATAGGAGGTGTGGGCCGCGATGATCGTGCCGATGCCCGAGCTGTTGATGTAGGTTACTTTCTGGAGATGGATCACGAGGCATTTATTCCCCTGCTCGATGAAGTCCGCCACCGCCTCACGGAGGGCATCTGTGTCGCCATCGCCCACCAGCGGGCCCCGGATCTCGATGATGGCAATAGTGCCGCTCTCGACGGTTCTACCTCTAACAGACATCGATCAATCCCCTGCTCAACTGTAATCCTCTATTAGGTTTAACCCACCGGAACAGAGTCCTGTTCCGGGCGACGATAGGCGGTGTGAATAGGTAAAATCGTGGCAGTTTCGGTCTCCTGCAAACTAAGTGCCAGAGTGAAACAAATCCGCTTCGAGTACAATATGAGCCATTGGGGCCAGATTGAATCCAAAACATGAAAACCCGTTTCTTGCATAATGCATTGGAAATCGTTCAAATTGGAGTACAAGGAGGGAAATGACTGTGGGATAAGGGTTTAGCGGCCTTGCAAATTGCACGACTTCTTCGGCTTCATTCAAAGCCCGTACTTTTTCCTCTTTCTCCAGAGAGTGGCCGGGTCGATCTGAAGTACTCTTGAGGCTTCTTCGAGGTCTTTGGCCAGCCCCAGAACTCGTGCAATATGCCTGCGCTCCGCCTCTTCAAGCGAAAGGAGGCCCAGCTCAACACCGCTTTGCGATTGTAATTCGGGAGGAAGCTGGGCCGCCTCAATGACGCCGTTCCGCGCGAGAAGAACCGAGCGTTCCACCGCGTTTTCAAGTTCACGAACGTTTCCCGGCCAGGAGTAGGCCGTGAGGAGCCGAAGCGCCTCGGGTGCGACCTCAAGGTCGCGCCCCGGCGAGTGTTTACGGAGGAAGTGGTACACAAGAAGGAGAATATCTTCCGGCCGCTCACGCAGAGGGGGAAGCGAGATTCGGACGGCATTCAGCCGGTAGTACAGGTCCTCACGGAACTTTCCCTCCTGGAGGGATGCGGAGAGCTTCCGGTTGGTTGCGGCGACAATGCGGACGTCGACTTTTCGCGTGACGCTTTCTCCCACTCGCTCGAACTCGCGCTCCTGCAGAAACCGGAGAAGCTTCACCTGAGAGGATTGCGGAATCTCGGCGATCTCGTCGAGGAACATCGTGCCGCCGTCCGCCATCTCGAATCGGCCCTGGCGGTCCTTCAACGCGCCGGTGAACGCGCCGCGGACGTGGCCGAACAGTTCGCTCTCGAGGAGATTCTCCGGCAGGGCTCCGCAGTTCACCTTGATGAACGGCTTGTCCCGGCGGCCGCTGCGCTCGTGAATGAGCTGAGCTACCAGTTCCTTTCCGGTGCCGCTTTCTCCCTCGATGAGGACGGAGAGAGGGCTGTCCGCGATCTGCCGGCAGAGCTCAAGCTGGCGCGACATGACGGGGTTCCGGGTCAGGACGGCGGTCCCCTCGGTCGGCCGGTTGAGGAGCCGCCTGAGGCCGGCGACCTCCTCCTCGAGGTGGTGATGGGCCAGGACCTTCCCGGCGAAGATCTGGAGCTCCTTGAGATCGAACGGCTTCTGGAGAAAATCGAACGCGCCGTTCTTGATCGCCTCGACCGCGCTGTCCACCGATCCGTGGGCCGTAATAATCACGCACGTCGTGGCGGGGGATCGCTGGCGAATCTCCCTCAGGACATGCATCCCGTCGACGGGTTCCATCATCAGGTCTATGAAGGCGATGCCGTATCTGCCGTCTTCGAGTCTGTCGAGCGCATCGCAAGGGTTGCCAAACGCCTCTACCGAGAGCCCGATTGCCTCCAGCCCGATCGTCAGGGTCTTCAGGATGTTCGGCTCGTCATCGATGACGAGCGCCGTTCCCTTGCCGCTCATGCCGGCTGGGCCTGCGATGCCGGGAGCCGGAATGAGAAGGTGGTTCCCTTGTCGACTTCGCTCTGGACCCAGATCTTCCCCCCGTACATTTCGACGATCTCCTTCGCGATGGCGAGCCCGAGCCCGACGCTTCCCGGCGTCGAATCGGCGGACTGCTTCACCTGCACGAATTTGTCAAAGATCTTCTCCAGGTGCTCTGATGCGATTCCGCGGCCGGTATCTTTCACGCGGATCAGGACGTCCTCTCCCTCGGCCGCCGCCGTCACCTCGACGGACCCGCCCGGATTGGTATATCGGAGCGCGTTAGTGACCAGGTTTGAAATGATCCAGGAGAACTGTTGTTCGTCGCCCACAAAGTTCGGGATGGTGCTCCCGACCGAGAACTTCAGGTTGACCTCCTTCTCTCTGAATGGGAGCTGAAGCGGCTGAAGGGTCGACTCGATCACCTTGCGGATGTCCACCACATCTTCCCGCATCTCGATCTTTCCCGACTCCAGCTTCGATAGTTGCAGGAGCTCGCGCACGAGCTTGGTGAGCCGGTCGCAGTCCTGCTTCGAGCTCAAAAGGAGTTCTTCCTGCGCCTTGGTCAGCGGACCCAGAAGCTGCTGGCGCATGATATCGACGCTCATGTTGATGGAGGTGAGCGGCGTCCGGAACTCGTGCGAGACAGCGCCCATGAAATCGGATTTGAGCTTGTCGAGCTCCTTGAATTGCGTCACATCCTGAAGGATCAGCACCACACCGTTCCGGCGCCCCGATTTCGAAGGGATCTCGGAGACCCGGGGCCGGAGGTAGACGCGCCTCCCCGAGACCTCGAACTGGAGATAGGGCATGCCGAGGAGAGAGGAGCTGTTCGGATTCTGGAGAACGGCGCTGAGCCGTTCGTCGCGGATGCACTCCGATGCCTTCTTCCCGATCAGGTCGCTCTCCGCCACCCCGAGCAGGAGCTCGGCCTGGCCGTTGATCAGCTGGATCCGCGCTTCGGAATCGCATACGATAATGGCATCGGCAATGCTTTCGACGATCGTCTCCGACTTTTTCTTCTCGGAGAGAATCTCCCCGATATTGAGCTCTTCATATTTGCGGAGCCGCTCGGTCATCTTATTGAATTCACGGCTGAGTTCGCCGACTTCGTCGTTGGTTTCGATGTCGATTTTCAGGTCAAGGGCCCCTCGTCCGATACTGTGAACCGTCTGGGCCAGCCGCTCCGCGGGCACTATGATCCGCTTGGTAAACTGCCACATGGTAACGACGCTGAGACCGATTGCCAGCAGCGAGGCCGCCAAAACGGCGATAGCCGCCTCATGGGAGGTCGCGCTTGTCTGCCTCTCGACCTTCTGCATTTCCTTCTGATTCTCCTCGATCAGCCAGAAACAATTGTCGGAGAGACGCTGGGAGAAGGGCCGCACGATGCTCGCATAGAGCGCCTTTGCCTCTTTGAAATTGCCGCGCCCGGCAAGAGCGATCAAAGAATCGGTGACGATCTGGTACCCGTCATAAGTGGACCTGATGTTGTCGAGGATCGGGCCCGCCTCAGGGATGGTGCGGTTTTCGTTGGTCCGCTGAAACCACCGGTAAAAGTCGGTCTGGGCTTCCGTAAACTCGGTTCTGCCGCTTTCCAGGTCCTGGTTGAGGATCGACGAGAGGGCGTGCTCGTGGCGTTCTATCGAACTGGCCATATTCTCGACGGCCACAATATTCGGGTAGGTCTCTCCGAGGATCGAATCGAGTGCGTCCGTGAGCTTCTTGAAGTTGTAGATCGCCCAGACCGTCACCCCGACGTTGAGAGCGACGAGGACGACGTACCCGATTCCAACCTTGAATCTGAGACTTCGGAAGAAGGGAACCTGCATGGGGACTCCGTATCACATAAATATATTCAGAAAGCCCTGAAAATTCAACCGGTAGTCGCCGGCTTTAGCCGGCGTCTCTCAGCGAATCCGATGCGCTCCGAACATCTTGACTCTTGAACGATTTCTTGGTATCATGGGCATCACTTCCCACAAAAACACCCCCTTTTGTAAGGATCTATGGAACTTTCGACAAGCCGGCCGCGCGTCATAGGCTGGCTTCGCAGTGCTGCAATCCTCGACGGGGATTGGGGAACCAGCATCTGCTACGTTCTTGGGATCGCATTCTACCGGGCGGGCTACTTCAGCGGATGGCACCTCTTGATGATGCTGGTGTTCACCGCGCTCATCTCCTTCAACTACATCGCGATCTGCAGGTTATACCCGGGAGGGGGAGGCGTGTACAGTTCCGTTAGCCACCGCTCGCGGATTCTCGCGGTCATCGGGGCTTTGCTTCTGAGCGCCGACTATGTCGTCACCGCTTCCCTCTCCGTCCTTGACGCCTGCCACTATCTCGCGCTCGGGAACCCCGAGCTCTGGGCGATGGCGATTATCCTCGGTATCGGGGCCCTCAACTGGTTCGGCCCCCGGCACGCAGGGAGCGTCGCGATTATCATTTCTCTCGCTACACTTGTCGGCCTGCTGACCCTCATATCGGTCACCTTTCCCGCCGCGACACGTCACATCGTTCTAGTGCCGGAGCCGGGGGGGATCATGAAGAACTGGGGATCGTTCGTCGCCATCATTCTGTCCATATCGGGCATAGAAGCGATTTCGAACATGACGGGCGTGATGAAGGATCCCACCAGGAGCTCCCGAAAGGCGATTCTGAGCGTCCTGGGAAAAATCAGCATTGCGACGATCGTTCTGGGGCTCGCGATGCTCGCCATCCCGCATCTCGACCCGGTGGAACACAAGGAGGAGATGATCCGCTATCTCGGCGAGTTCTATATCGGAAACTGGTTCGGCCCCATCATCGGTCTCCTCCTCGGGCTCCTCCTGATTTCCGCGGGGAATACAGCGATCAACGACCTGATATCGATTCAATTCCTGATGTCGGTCGACCGCGAGCTCCCGGGCTCGCTGCGGCTGTTGAACAAGTTCGGGGTCCCTATCATCCCCCTTGCGGTAGCGACTTCGATCCCGATCATCGTTCTGCTCTTCGTCCACGACGTCATCACGCTCTCGGAGCTCTACGCGATCGGCGTTGTCGGGGCGATCTTCATCAACATCGCCTCCACCGGGACGGACACATCGCTGAAGCTTCCGACTCCGACCCGTCTGTTCATGGTTTTTTCGGCGGTCATCCTCTTCCTCGTCGAAACAACGATCGCCCTCGAGAAAACGAAGGCCGTCGTCTTCGCCTCATGTGTCCTCGTAGCCGGCCTCATCGCGCGCGAATTTGCGCGCCGCCAACGTGTTGTTGTTGAGCCGGTCGCAGTATCACTGGGCCCCTCTACCCCCTCGGCTCCGAGAATGGACGTATCGCGGATCTCTTCAAAAATGATGGTGGCCATTCGCGGGCCGGGGGAGCGTCTCCTTCGGCAGGCATGCGAAGACGCTCACCCGAAGAGGGCGTTTCTCTTTGTTCTTCAGATTAAGCAGGTTGCGATATCAGGGAACCTCCCGGACAAAATCCCGGCGGAGTCCTTCGGGGACTACGCCTGGATCGAGAAAGTCTGCAGGGAATACGGAATCCCCTATCGAGTCATTACGGTCATTTCGCCGGAGGTCGGGTACACGATCGCGGAGCAAGCCGCAACGCTCGGGGTCGACAGGCTGATTCTGGGGGCCACCCAGCGGACGCTGGTGGATAAAGCATTGAGGGGAGACGTTATTAAGACTGTTTCGGCGCTTCTGCCGGAAGAGATCCAGCTCGCGATTTATCGGACCTGACTCAGCCCTTCGGGCCCATCAGGTCTCTCAGGCGCGCCTCTATCTGCTCGATATCGACGGGCTTGCGCAGGATTCCGAAGACGCCCACCTTGCGTGCCTCGGCAAGCACGCGATCATCCTGGAATCCGGTAATAAAAAGAAAGGGGATTGAAGCGGTCGTGGCCTGGGCCTTTACTCGCTTGAACAGCTCGAAGCCGCTCAGCCTGGGCATCACGATGTCCGAGATGATGACGTCGGGCGTGAACGATTGCAGTTTTTCCAGGCCCTCCTGCCCGTCGTGGGCGAGCATCACTTCGTAGCTGTCCATCTCAAGAAGGTCCCGGAGCAACTCGGCGAATCCTGCCTCGTCATCGACGAGCAGTATTTTTCTCGACTTCTTCTCCGTCATGCTGCTATCTGTACCGGAGCCCCCGAAATTTGCCCGTAAATATAGG
>JACXTT010010798.1_pt1 | contig 12280 bp, 14 predicted proteins | sample 9270951 | NCBI WGS metagenome assembly JACXTT01 (sample SAMN15532306, study PRJNA645909) | rock metagenome | isolation source: weathered quartz diorite | place: Puerto Rico | collected 2017-06-21 | reverse complement strand
TTTCCGCTGGCACTACTAAGTGGGCAGTCTCCCCCGTTCTCGACCCCAAACAAAGCACGGTTATGGACGATGGTTCTGTGATCTTCCAATCTGTTCAGACAGATAGCGCTAGACATGTCTCCGTAGTTGACCCCACTGGCCAGCTATCTTATTTCTTCGCGGACTCGCAAGGCTCCGATCTCGGCCCAGTCATTCCGAGTGTTGGTCCAGAACTCGATCTGCCTACCTACGCAGCATTTGCGGTCATGCAAACCGCGGAGATGGGCGGTGGCAGCGCCAAAAGAACCGCTAAACCCCAGGGAATTACCAAGTCGGAACACGCTGAGTCAGCGAGTAACGCTCAAAAGCAGGTCAAAGCTTCCTACTGCCACGTGAATCACTGCATCCTTGCCGTAGACACAGATAGTTCCATCCAAACCGGTCAAGGTCCGGTCGTACGAACCATTACTTACGTTTTGGCGTCTTTGAAGGGGACCAAGTTCAAAATTCTCGGAACCCAGCACGAAATACTTCTCCACGAAGAGTTGATATTCGGATCGCCTACATCCATTTGCTCGCACTCTTGTTCGAACAGAGATGATGGGCTAGACGTACACGGGAAATTTCTGGATGAGTTGAGTGTTGTCCTTGGGGCATCCTTCTCCGTCTGGCAAACTTATATTTCCGACCGCGCGCAACTGGAGGTCTTCTGGAGAGGCGCTGATGGCAATTTCTACGGCTCCCTTAAGCAGCGGGCGGATCTCACGCACGACAGAGTCACAATCACGCAATCGTCACCCGACCTAGCCCATCCGGTTCAACCCGACCCTAATTGATATTCTGAAATGTGAAACGACACCAGAGCGAGGAGAAGATGAAACGCACCGGCAAAATAGCGTATTGTCTAGGAGGAATAACACTGCTGATTTGTGTTCTTACCATTTTTTCTGCTTGGGCATACTCAGAACATGAATCCCACCGGGCAAGTGCCCTTATTGCGTCACTCAACGAACTTCGTATAGGTACCCCGACCGAAAGCTTTGGCCCAATATTCTCGAATGCCGGCGGGAAACGTTTTTCTACGCCTGCCCAACCTTCCTCACTTTCATCGGCCTTTGAAAACTCAGGGTCCCATAACACAGAACAATGGGGAATTTACTTCGGCCTGCCATACCGCCTGAATGTCTTTATAGCCGCCCATCCGGCCCTCAATACCTCCTTGGGATTCTTTGCGATTCATCCATGGATGGTTCAGGCGTCGGTTACGACCAAGGATTCCAAGGCAGCTCTTATCGATTATCGAACTGTCGTACAACTTCCTGGCGGCGAAAGGGTGATGTCGGTTGTACACGTGGGTGACGCAATCGAATTTAGCGCAGATGGTACGAAATACCGCATCGGACTTCCATCACTTCGAAATAAAATTCCCTATTTGGACTCTTACATCTCTGCTGATCTGTCACAGGGGGAGAGAACAAAGCTCGCAGCCCATAATCTTGAGTGCCTTGGGACACGGAGAGGCTGCCTATCGCCCGCTGATATAGCTCCGGGACTCTGGAGGGCGTACAGTCTCCAGGCTAAGAACAACGATTGAGCGTTCACTATGAATTATTTTCGTTGCAAGGCGGAGCTCCCAAACAAATTAACAGCGTCAAACTCAAGCCGGTCGTAATTATCGGGGCTCGTGGGACTCGGGAGACGAGACTCGGGGAACAAATCGGACGTTCCCTTATCCGTTCCTGCATTCCATTTGAAACGGGTGAAACGGGGGACAGGAACGTGTGAAGAAATTCGGTTTTGCTCTTTGCTCGGCGTTGCATCCGCCGCAGGCACCGTAAATCTCACCGCTTCCGTTGGCAGTGTCACAACACAAATTCAAGTCAACGTCCTTTCAGGAACTTCGCTTCCGATTGGTACGGTTCTTTGGACAGCGCCCTCGACGGCAGGTTCCACGGTAGAGCAAATCGCCCAAGCCGTTCCTACACCTAACGGTCCAGACCTTTACTCTATTGAATCCGGCAGCTCCGGGGGGAATCCCTCCACCCTTGTCAGAGCATTAAGCTCCGATGGACAAACGCTTTGGCAAAATCAATTAGCGGCGCTTTACAATAACAAAGCTGTTCCGGACGGCAACGGAGGGCTGCTGCTCAATCTTTATTACCCGGTCTCAAGTGGGGCCGGAACAGCAAGCATTGTGGACCTCGACGCTCAAACCGGCAGCCAAGTTTGGCGTTACGACTATGATTCCGCTGCCAACGCGCGCATCATTGCTGTCGGGCCTGATGGAACTGCGTATCTTACGGAAACTTCGGCCGCGACCGGTGCTCGGCCTACTTTCGAGAATTTCACTTATTACTCTAATCGGCTCGCGGGTGGCGCACTCCATCGGAACAGCCAAAACTGAATGAATGATCATGGAGGGTGGCCTACGCTTTGCGCGCTTGTTTTTCGCAAAGCGTGGGACTGCTTCTGTTTGTAACAACTTGGAACAACTTGGGGACAACAACTTGGAACAACTTGGGGAACAACTTGGGGAACAACTTGGGGAACAACTTGGGGAACAACTTGGGAACAACAACTTGGGGACAACAACTTGGGGACAGACGGAACGTTCCAATGAGACTTCTTGTTCAAGCAGCAATTTGCCTGAGCATTCTGACCTTTTGGGCTAGACCACTCTACAGTCAAGGGGCAGATTCGCATGAAGCTCTTTTTCAGAAACTGCAATCCGAACAAACAGCCGGAGAAGCTTTCAACCGCCTTCTTGAACTAGGGAAAAGGCACGCCGACGTCAGGGAATATCTGGTAGCCCATCTTCCAGAAAGGATATCTGCTGGCCCAGGCAGTAATTCCCAAGTCTGGGCCTATGAAACCAGTTTGGCCGGTCTATTGAAGATTAGGGAGGCAATCCCAGCGCTTATCGGGCAGATCGACAGGGAACTACCCAACGACATTGTGACATTTTCAGGTCGAGAAAAATTAGCTGATTTCCCGGCAGGCAGGGCTCTCGCCCAAATCGGCGAACCAGCCGTACCTGCCCTCTCCTCCATCCTTGAAACTGGCGACTACCAGAAACGTTGGGTTGCGAGCCGCGCCCTGAATATGATTGATGCCAGAACGGCCACGGAGGCACTCACCAAGCATCTACCACGAGAGTCCGACCCTAGGCTGAAGGATTACATTCAACACACGCTCCAGAGAAAACAGCCTCCACCTCCAAGCAAATAAAATCTGGGTGCTGTCCCAAATTGGTACGGAAGGGACGGTCCCCGAATTCTGCCGACCTGCCCCGTCCCCAAGCTGTATTCCATTCGCCTGCCCGCCGCAGCTTGCCTGCTGAGAGCAGGGCAGGAATTACCTGAACAATAAATATATATTGACTTGCTATCTTTTTCGTGCTATACTTCTCTGTGAAATCAGTCCCCCATTCTGCTAAGTCCTTTCCATTCTGCAGATCCGTAAAATCGCTCTATAACTCCTTTAGAATCTGCAGTTATAAAACAAAGGACTTAAAGTCCTTTAGAATCAGCAGTTCCAGAAAAACCTATACCTATTCCTCTCCACTAGCTCGCCATGTTTGCTTGAGCCTTCGCCGCGAGGAGCGTATTCTTGCCCGTTCTTTGGCTTTCTTTGCAAAGATCGTCAGCTCATGTCCCGCCATTTCAACCCCTTGCGCACTCTTTGCACAAAACACCCGGGGTGTACCCCTTTACTCCGGGAATCTTTTGCGAAGGCCCACTCTTTCCAATCTGGAACTCCTTGCAAAATTCTCCTCTTCGCATTACGGTATCCCCACACAATTCAACTCTGGTCGGCTTTATCAGGTACCAAAATCGCTCTCTCGGGGAGGAACTTGGGATGACTCCTGCGGCTTCGTCGCGCGCTTCTGCGAAGGTCGAAAGCTGGCGCTGGCTTCTCTACGTGGCTCTTGCCCTCTTCGGCGCGCTCCTCACCTTCGTTGGTGCTCGCGCCCAGCAAAAAGCCACCGACTCTGCTACTTTCCGCAAACTGATCGACGACTATTGCGCCTCCTGGACCACCCTCGACGCAAACAAACCCGCAAAGTTCTACGCAAAGGATGCCGACCTCGTCTTTTACGACGTCGCTCCGTTTTCCTACCACGGTTGGGACGATTACCGCGACGGCGTTCAGAAGAATCTCTTCGCGAACATGGCTTCGGGCTCGCTCACTGCTGGCAAGGATCTAAGAGTGACTCGCCGCGGCACCATCGCCTGGACTACCGTCACCATGCATTTCACCGAAAAAACAAAAGACGGCAAATCTCTAGAAACAGACATTCGCTACACTGGAATCTGGGAAAAGCGTGGGGCAAACTGGGTGCTCGTCCACGAGCATCTTTCTGCGCCCTTGGGTTCGTAGGAAGGAATGAAAAGGAATTAGCCAACAGCACCAAAAAGCACGGAGCAAGACAATGTGGAGAACGTTGCGGTATTACTGGATTGTTGCACGCGGTTACCGCTTCCAGCCCTGGAAGAGCCCGTACCTCCGCTGGCGCTTTGAAACGTTTCTCGGCAAAGAGGCGGACAACTTGACCGCCGCAAAATTTTTCCGTCTCTCCTGGAAATACCGCGACCGCCTGCAAAGTTTCGTCAACTGGGCAGCTCAGCGCCGCCGCGCCCAGCGCCACGCCCGCCACGCGATGTGACCCTTCGCCGCATAGAAGCGTATACTCAGGGTGAAGGCATAATTCGATGGCGGAACTTGCGATTTTGAATGAAACCGCCGGCCTTCACGAAGGCCGTTGGTGGGAACCGGAGCCGGGCAATCGCGTTCACTGCTACCTTTGCCCGCGTCACTGTCATATTCACCAGGGGCAGTCCGGCTTTTGTTTCATCCGCGTCAATCGCGCCGGAAAACTCTACAGCTTGGGGTACGGCTCTCCCGCCGCGCTGCAAGTCGATCCCATCGAAAAAAAACCGTTGAATCATTTTTTGCCCGGTACGCGCGTGTTCAGCATGGGCACCGCCGGCTGCAACATGGGCTGCTTCTTCTGCCAGAACTGGGACATTTCCAAATCGCGCCACGATCAGGTTCATTCGCAAGCGATCGCGCCGGAAGAAGTTCCGTTGTATGCGCGCAAGTACAATTGTCCTTCGCTTGCATTCACTTACAACGAGCCGACAATCTGGGGAGAATACGTCATTGATATTTGCCGCGAAGCAAAAAAGCACGGACTAAAAACCGTGATGGTCACAAACGGCTACATCACCCGCGAAGCATTCCACGATATTTATGATCGCATTGATGCCGCCAACGTGGATCTAAAAGCGTTCACGGAAAATTTCTACGGGAAAATTACGCTCACGCATCTGCAGCCGGTGCTCGACACTTTGCAATGGCTGAAAAATGAAACAAACGTATGGTTCGAGATCACGAATCTTATGATTCCCTCTCTGAACGATGACCCGAGTGAAACGCGGCGTCTTGCCGATTGGATTCTCGAGCATCTAGGCCCTGATGTGCCGCTTCATTTCACTGCGTTTCATCCCGACTTCAAGTTGCAGGACAAGCCGCGCACGCCGCCGGAAACTTTGCATCGCGCCCGCGGCATTGCTCTCGAAGCAGGGCTTCATTATGTCTACGAGGGAAACATCTACAGCGACGGCGCGAACACAAATTGCCCTGCGTGCAACACGGTTTTGATTCGGCGTTCCTGGCACACTGTGGAACAAAACATTTTGCGCAGCGGCGCGTGTCCAAAATGTGGATTTCGGCTTGCCGGAGTCTGGAACTAAAAAAACCGTCCTAAGAAAAGTGGGAAGGGAACTGCAAACTAATTTCCGCGAGTTGCGCCTGTGGACGTTTCGGCTTGCACCTGCGGAAATTTGGAACGAATCAGTGTTTCAATCTGCAACCAAACTTGCGGGTCGCACTCGATGTACATGTGCTCCTTCGCAAAAACCCGCTGGTGCCAGGGATATCCTTTGCAGCTCAGCGACGCATGTTTGTAACTGAACTCTTCATTGCCGAGGATTTTTGTTTTGTTCGGATCTTCGGCGCGAATCAGTTTTCTTCCGTGAAGCAAACCGTCGGGCTGAAAAAAATTCATCGCTTCCGCAACATTCGCGGGAATCACGTCATCCTTCTGGCCCATTTTTTCCACGCTGTCCACTTGAACTGTGAGCAGCACGGGAATTCCCAATTCGCGAAGGTCGCGCGCCAGCGTTACCGTGGCGGAAGCGCCCCAGCTGTGCCCGAATAAAATAATCCGCGCTCTCTGCTTTTCTTCGGAAGAAAGTTTTCCGTCATGGTCTGTATCGAGAAGCAAAAGAATCTTCGCGCGCGCGTTTTTCCAATGCGCGTTTTCGTACGTGTCCACGTACGCGCCGTTGGAATATTCCTCGCGGAGTTTGGCGGCGAGGCGCACTTCATTGCGGTCTGGCGAATCTCGTCTCACTCTCCCACCCATAAAACCGATGACAATCGTCTCCGGTTCATGACGTATGGGCGCTGCTGAGGATGGAGTTGTAGATGCGGTTCCCGGCGCAAGCATGTGCTGCGCCCCGGCTAAATCTGCAGCACCAAATTGCAAAACCGCGGCAAACAGCGCGGCTAGAGACAATTGCTTCGCAGTTTTCCCGATTGACCCGATTCGCGGCACCAGACCTGTCATCCCAAGCTCGACTAGCCTCGACCTGAAGTGCGTCTGCGGAGGCTGTAATAGTATGATGTTTCTTAGATTCTGCAATGACTACTTTCGGTTCATGACTCATGGGTCGCTCGTACTCGTACCGGGTACTCATCTTGGGAGGAGGCTTCGGCGGGCTACTCGCGGCCCAGAAACTCAAGCGCGCACCTGCAGAAGTGACCCTGCTGGACCGGCGCAATTTCCATCTGTTTCAGCCACTTTTGTACCAGGTAGCGACCGGTTCGCTCTCTCCCGGAGATATTGCCGCCCCGCTGCGGGGAGTTCTCAGTTCCCAGAAAAATGCCCAGGTTTTGCTCGGGGAGGCAGCCGATATAGACCCAGATTCGAAACGGGTAACCCTCCAGGACTGCTGTGTACTCGAATACGACTTCCTGATTGTCGCGACGGGATCGCAAACTTCGTATTACGGCAATGATTCGTGGCGGCCCATGGCGCCCAGCCTCAAAACCGTGGAAGAGGCCACAGCAATCCGCCACAAGTTGTTTTACGCGTTCGAACGCGCGGAGCGTGCCCAAACGGAAGAAGAAGCGCGGGATTGGCTCACCTTTGTCATTGTTGGTGCCGGGGCAACAGGCATGGAGCTTGCCGGAGCCCTGGCTGAAATCGCCAACCAAACCCTTCGACACGACTTCCGGCGCATCAACCCACGAGACGCGCGAATCATCCTGATGGAAGGTGGCAGCCGAGTGCTGACTGCATTTCCGGAGAAGCTTTCGGAAAAGGCTGAGAAGCTCGTTACGCGGCTAGGCGTGGAGGTAGAAAAGGGCGTCATGGTGACGTCAGTGGATGAAAACGGCGTGACTTACAAGAAAGGCGACACGACCGAGCGTCTCAACGCGAAAACTGTTCTCTGGGCGGGCGGCGTCACCACCAACACTTTTGGCAGGACGCTGGCTGCCCGCACAAAAGCCGAAACCGACCGCAACGGCCGAATTAAGGTCACACCACAACTGACGATTCCTAACTATCCGGACATTTTTGTCGTCGGTGATCTTGCCGCCTCATTCGACGAAAAAGGCAAGCCGCTGCCCGGCGTGGCGCAGGTGGCGATGCAAGGCGGTGTGTACGCGGCAAAAGCAATTCGTGCGCGCATTGCGGGAAAACCGGTCGAAAAGCCGTTTCACTACTTCAATAAAGGCGACATGGCCGTGATTGGCCGCGCAGCCGCCATTGCCAACATTTTTGGCTTTCAAGTTTCCGGCTTGCTGGCCTGGCTCATTTGGCTGTTTATCCACTTGATGTACATCGTGGAATTTCAAAGCCGCGTGGTCGTTTTCATACAGTGGGGCTTCGAATACCTTACGTTCAGCCGCGGCGCGCGGCTCATTACGGGCGTGGACGCAGAGGATGCCCTGGTGAGTCGGCGCCCTCCTGCGCAGGCGAAGCGCTAGGGTTTCAATATCCACTCACAACTAGGCAGATGCCGCCGTGCCAATCGCCTGTTTTCGCAAGGTGTTGCGCTCCGCGCGGTTGAGAATTTGCTCAACGCAGTCCGGCTGATAGGAACCCGCGAATACATTGGTCGCTCCAAGCCGTAACGCCTCGAAATGTTCCTGCCCCTCTCGAGATTTGAACAGCGCCACGAATCGCGCAGCCCTGTGCTCGGCGCGAACCGCGCGCAAGAGATCCTGGTAACCTCCATCTGGGAGGGTCTCATCGCAGAAAATTACATCCATGGATATCCCCATAAGACAGTTCCAAGCTCGCTCGATAGTGTCTGTCTGGAAAAATTTAACCGGCTGATTCCGGATGGTCTTCAAGAGACGTTCTGTAGTTTCCTCATTAGCCGACACGACCAACACGTTTAGCAGGTGTATGCCGTTTTTTTGCTGTTCCGTTCATGGCTGGACTCGCAATCAGCGCCCCATGACGTCGCAGTCTGAAGGGGAGAGGGACACGCCACTATACTCACGACCTATAGGCGTAGAGGTGCCAGCGAGTCAATGCGTGGGAGTGTGTATTCTCATCTGGAACATTGGGTATGACCTTCTCCACGCGGAAGAATGGGAGTTTTCTGCGGGTGGAAGTGAGGAATTCGCTGGAGGTCTCATTCGAATCCTTGTAATTGCCTCAGGATGTAACTTCGCGGTGTTATGCACTGCAAATGTAACGGCACCATACAAGGCAGCGATATAAGATGATATAAGATAATGATGACTCGGGAGCTAATATGCCCGAGAAGAAGATCAAGAGCAGCGGACTGCCGCCCGCCGGTCCAGATCGATCGCAAGATGTTGATCAATTGCAACGGCTACATACCGCGAGCATGTCTTCATCTCTGTGCCGGCCCAATCAGAGAGACGAGGCAAGATTTTCTCGCTAATCCGTCGCACGGCGGAAATAAGCCGGTAATAGCGAGTGATTTCCCGCAGCCACGGAGTACTCGTTTTTTGACCCGGACACACTTGATCGTAAAGTCCAACAAGAACTCCGAAATCCGTCGGCTTGATGGCTTCCGGATCTACTCCAGTTTCCGCCTTAAACGCGTCAGAGACGGCCTGTTGGGCGGCAGAAATCCAAATCGACCGCCACTGAGCGATTGCAAATTGCACCAGGGCGACGCCCGAAACCAAGAGAATGATTACCGAAAACATGGTCCTTTTTCCTGCACGCCAATTGTGCAGTTAGCCAATTCCCCTAACAATGAGCCAGTCGTACCAGTTGTGATGGGACATTGGTTAACGCTTGTATTTTCAGCTAGATAGACAGTTAGAGCCGATGGAGTTCATGTGAATTTGGGCAAACAAAAGAACCTCGCTCCCATCCCTACTGAGGAGAGTTCCAATTCCGAATTGATTGAGGGCCTGACCCGTATCGAAAGGAAAGACTGGTGGACCTGGGCCTTCACCCTTTTCGTGATTCTACTCCTGACCGGAGCCGTCTTTTCACTTGCTCTCCCGTCATTTACGGAAGGCGCGGAAAGTCTGTTCCGAATTAAATTGAAGGAAGTCATTTTTGGGCTCATAGCGCTAGTTCTGCTTTTCAACATTTACACGATTCACCAGCAAATTCTTATCAAGCGCCTTCGCCGCCAGCTCGCCGAAAAGCAGGGACATTCACAGATTTTACGCAGTCTTGCTATGGTCGATCCGCTAACGGGGCTCTACAACCGGCGCTTTGCCGAACAGCGGTTGAGCGCCGAAGTGTCCCGTTCTTCCCGCAAGCCCCATCCACTCTGTGTCCTATTGCTCGACTTGAACGACTTCAAAAAAATTAACGATGCCCATGGCCATCCGGCGGGCGATTTGGTCCTGCAGGAATTTGCAAATCGTCTTAACAAAGCTATTCGCGGCTCAGACCTCGCCGTGCGCATGGGTGGTGACGAGTTCTTGGTCATCCTGCCGGACTGTCACGCCGAGCAATTGCAAAGCGTGCTCGCCCGTCTTGAGTCCCTCAGCGTGAATTGGCATGGCATAGATATTCCCATCAGGTTTTCTGCCGGCTGGAAAGAGTATCAATCGGGAGAAACTCCAGAACAGATGCTCGCTGCAGCAGATCAAGCCTTGTATACAAGCAAGCGTGCAGGCAAAGAGGCTTCGCCCAAGAAGCGCTAACGTAATCAACAGGAAGGCCGGCGCGCGGATGGTTCTGGCAGGAACGCTTTTATATGGTGCCGGGGGCCAGAATCGAACTGGCTACGCCCGCCTTTTCAGGGCGGCGCTCTACCAGTGAGCTACCCCGGCACGCGAACAACTTTTCTAGTGTAGGGGCGGGGCGTCGGACTGTCAATTCGCCGCGGGATTTTTTCTTTTCCCGGCCCGTGTTTCAATAGATGTATGCCTACTACTGCTCAAGAATCCGTTTCATTTATCGCGGAACTCGACAAACTCGCTTCCAACGCGGCCAGCGCCGACGCCTTGATGAATTCCATAGTTGCGCTGTTCCACGAAAAGCTCACTCGCTACGACTGGGTGGGCTTTTACATGATTGACGCCGATGATCCAAACATGCTCGTTCTCGCTCCGTTTCGTGGAGCACCGACTCCGCACACGCGCATTCCGCTGAATCAGGGAATCTGCGGCGCGGCGGCTTCCAGCGGGAAAACACTCGTTGTGGATGACGTCAACAACGATCCGCGCTATCTCGCCTGCTCGATTGAAACAAAATCCGAAATCGTCGTTCCGGTCTTCGCTCACGGAAAAGTCGTCGGCGAACTCGACATCGACAGCCACACTCACGCCGCCTTTGGCCCCAATGACCGCAAACTCTGTGAACACGCCGCCAAACTCCTTGGCAAATTCGTCGAATCACGGTAGTAAAGACTTTGTAGTCCAGGGGCTTTAGCCCCGGCTGTACTTGGCACGCCGCATTGCCAAAGTCAGCGGAAATGGAACGTGCCTTGAGAAATGGCGAGCTTCAAACCTAGAGTTCTTCATCCTCATCGTCCACTCTCGGCAAATCGTCGTCCCCGAACATCTGGTGAGCTTCTTTGGCCTTATAGGTTTGAAGTATCTTCCCGCTTTCAGCGTCCAACCGATACACAACGATGTCGCCCATGTACTTGCAGCCGCTGTCCGGGCCGGCTCTGGCCGCTATCAGTATTTCCTTAGACCCGTTCAACCACTGCGAGCCAATCATGTCTGGTTCACAATAATCGAGCGACCTCCACATTTCCCGATAGCTCCTTGTAACCCATCTGGGAGTAGGCGCTTTGTGTTCGCGTAGGAGTATGTCCAGACGAGCGTATCTCGTTATGTCCTTGATTTCCCGCAATCCCTTGTCCGTTACGTCGTAGACTTGCACGTGCCACGGGCCCAGCTCACCACTCTCACTCCACGTGACGAAAATCCGCGTGGAATCTGGCGCCCATGCGACTTCCGCATCGTGCATGTTGCCGAATGGCGTCCAAAACAGTTTGTTGTCCGTAAGCAATCGAACTTGGAATCCATTCACGACGAGAACTTTCCTTTTGTCCGGAGACGGGAGTCGAAGCCTCCGCTCAGGTGTAGTGTCCGGCGCCATCCACGTATTGAAGAGGGAGATTGCTTTTCCCGACCACGGGCCGCGGCATATGGCGTAATTCGGATCAGCGTTTTCGCCGCACTCGGTCTTGTCCGGCTTCTTTTTCTGTTTTGGTTTGTCTGCTGCCGTGGTCAGAACACAATTCGCCAGGAAGCACGCTGCAAAGAAAACAAAGCACCGCTTGTTGTCCATTTTTTGAGTCTCCGTTTTAGGAGGCTCCGCCGCTAGCCTGAAATCCTCGTCAAATTCAAACTGTGGATCGCAAAATGCCCTCACTGCATCGACTCGTCAAACTCTTTCATCCAGCTCTTGCCCTTCAGCACTTCCCGCGGACGCGTCCCATCCGGCGGGCCGACAATTCCATCCCTCTCCATCAAGTCAATCAAATGCGCCGCGCGGCCATAGCCGATGCGCAGCCGTCGCTGCAACGTCGAAGTCGAAGCGCGGCCCATCTCGCAGCAGATGCGCACGGCATCCTGATAGAGTTCGTCGTCCGCCTCTTCACCGCTTCCTTCGGGAGCTTCAAATCCTTCCTCCACTTTTCCATTTTCATCTTTGGGAGCTTCGAGCAACTGCTCGTTGTACTTCGCCTGCGCTTGTTTGCGCCAGAAATCGCAAACGTCGGTAATCTCGTCTTCGGTAACGAGGGGCCCATGAATCCGGTGCAGC
>JACXTT010010797.1_pt1 | contig 12280 bp, 12 predicted proteins | sample 9270951 | NCBI WGS metagenome assembly JACXTT01 (sample SAMN15532306, study PRJNA645909) | rock metagenome | isolation source: weathered quartz diorite | place: Puerto Rico | collected 2017-06-21 | reverse complement strand
GATGTCGCCGCCGCCGGTGGGTGGAAGGATACGGAGACGTTGCTCACCTGTTATCAGCATCCCGATACGGAGACGTTGCTGGCCGTGATGAGCGAGCCGAGGAAGATGCGCGACGCGGTTCTCGCGTCTGGTTGAAGCGCCCACCGCGACCCCCTGATGGGGATCAGGTGGTCGGCAAAACAGCACCACAAACGGCACCACTGTGTTTTGAAGCACAAAGCACCGCCGGCGCAATCGCCAACGGTGCTTCGCGTTAGACCAATCGGGACGGCGGGATTTGAACCCGCGACCCCCTGAACCCCATTCAGGTGCGCTACCGGACTGCGCTACGTCCCGGAACTTTCACTTCATCAAATCTCACTGGGGTCGCGGGTTCCCGCGATCCCCCTGACGCGGAGCCGGCGCGCAGCGCCGGCGGAGCGGACGCGGCAGGGCGGGGTGACGGGGGGGCGTCAACCCCATTCAGGTGCGCTACCGGACTGCGCTACGTCCCGAAACTTCCACTTCACCAAATTTCACTGGGGTCGCGGGTTCCCGCGATCCCCCTGACGCGGAGCCGGCGCGCCCGCGCCGGCGGAGCGGACGCGGCAGGGCGGGGTGACGGGGGGCGTCAACCCCATTCAGGTGCGCTACCGGACTGCGCTACGTCCCGTTACCCAACCCCAGAGCCCCCACCCCGTGAACAGCCAACAGGTGCAAGACGCACAGACGCACAGACGCACAGTGGTGCTCAGCAAACGAGTGAGTAGGACAAACTGCTCCTGCAACCTAACTCCTAGGCACCGCTAGCCGTCTCGACGTCTAGCCGTCTCAGGATAAGCCTCCCAAAGCTAGTGGCGCTTGGAGCACCAGGGGAGTGCCTGTATTGTGGTCGCCCGGGGCTATTTGATCGTCTTCGACGCCTCGTCCCAGGTCACCGCGCTCCGCCGGAAGTAGGACTCGTTCGCCATGTGGCAGGCCAACGCCGCATGATGGCCGAACACCACGTCCTCCACCACCGGCTTCCGGGTGCGCACCGCCTCGAAGAAATTCCACAGATGCACCCGGGTACCGTCAAAGTGGGGTGCGGTGAATGTGGTGGTTTCGGCGAACGTCAGGCGCTCGCCCAGTTTCGGGTCGTTCTCCCGGTGCCATTGCTGCTCGTAGGCTTGCCGCAACGCGTTGGGATAGCTGGTCGTGTAGTAACTCGGCTCCGTATCGCGGCCGCTCTGTGGGCTCACGGTGAGCTGCGATCCGGCCAGCTCGAGCACCCCCTTGGCTCCATGAAAGCGATACGCCTCAGGCAGCTCGGTGCCGAGATTGAGCCGCATCGAGACGGGCAAGTCTCCATAGTAGAAGTTCGTCAGGTGGACATCCGGCATGTTCCGCCCGTCTTTCCAGCGGCGAATCCCGCCGACGGCCATCGCCTGCCGGGGCGGCTCATTGACGCTCAATATGAACAGCAGGCCGCTGAGGAGATGGACGAGCAGGTCGCCCGCCACTCCGGTGCCGTACTCCTTCCAGCAGCGCCAGCGCGCAAAGATGTTCGGGTCGAACGTGCGTTTGGGCACATCGCCTTGCCACGTATCCCAGTCGAGCGTGCGCGGCGAGAGATCGGGCGGCGGGGGATACTCCCACGCTCCCGTGGGATCGTTCCGGCCCAGCGAGCCCTCGACCATCATCAGCTCGCCGATCGCTCCCTGGGCGATCAGCTCCCGGGCCTTCGCGCAGATCTGGGAGCTGACCCGCTGCGAGCCGACCTGCAGGATGCGGCCGCTCTTCCCGACGGCCTCCACCATCGCGACGCCCTCGGCCGCCGTATGCGACATCGGCTTCTCGATGTAGATGTCCTTGCCCGCGCTCACCGCTTCGACCACCATGCGCCGGTGCCAGTGGTCGGGCACCGCGGCGATGACGCAGTCGATAGTCTTGTCGTCCAGCAGTCTGCGATACTCACGCGTGGCGGGAAGAGTCGGACCCGCGATCTCCTTCGCCAAGGTGTGACGGCCGTCGTACAGGTCGGCAGCGCCGGCGCACGTCACGCCCGGCAGCGCAATCGCCGTCCCCAACAGGCCCGACCCCTGCATCCCCACGCCGATCATGCCGAAACGCACGGTGTCGCTCGGCGGGACGCGCACCCCGGCGAACGGCGCGGCGAGCCGCGACGCCCCTGCCGCTGCCGCGGTCACTTCCAGAAACTCCCGGCGCTGCATCACGGCGTCCTCCCTCCATGCGAAAGGGGCCAGCTCTACACCGAATCATTCCAGGGACAGGTCCCGTTGGCGAAGGCGACGTTGCCCTTGAGGAGATGGTAGACGTACGCGCCGAGGCAGAACTTTCCGAGGAGCAGCGCGGCGAACGCCACGGCGATGAGCCCCTGGAAGATGTAGGACGCCGTCCTCCAGCCCTGGAGCAGCGTCAGCCCCGCCGCCAGCATGAACACCGCCGCCATGCCCTGAGCGAATCGCCGGGGACCCGGCGCCGGCGTGAGCGGCGGTCGCCCGCGCCGTCGCGCGACCAAGCGGTTGTAAAAATTCTCGAACGGGTTGGCCGCCGGCACGAGCACGTTGAGCCACAACAGGACCGAAGAGAGCAGGAAGATCGCTGGCGATTGCGTGAGGATCGCCACCAGCATTATGGATCCCACGATGGTGGGCTGGAATTGCAAGCCCTTGAACCGCAGGGCCGCGCGATCGGGCGGCTCCGGCGCGAACCCCTGTTGCTTCATGAAGTTCATCACGGGTGACCGAGCCATGTTCGCCTCCTTCTATCTATCAACAAGATAAGCGCCGCTTGCGACGCGGCGGCAAGGCTGATATCGTCGTCGCCCTTCCCCAACGGAGATGCGCAATGCGCCCAGGCCACACCCTCCCTATCCTGCTCGCCGCCGCACTCGGGTGCCAGGCTGCTGCCCCCGCGAAGGACACGAGCGCCGAAGCCAAACAGGCGATCGACGCCGCCAATGCGAACTGGCCCCGCCTCACGGCCGCGGGCCACGCCGACTCGCTCGCCCAGTTCTACCATCCGAGCGCGGTACTCCTGCCCCCGAACATGTCGGCGGTGCACGGGCGCGACTCGATCCGCGCGTTCTTTGCGGTGATGAACATGATGTCCAGCCCGCCCGCCGTGCTCACCCTCCGCGCCGAGTCGGTGTGGGCCAGCGGTCCGATGGCGGTCGAGCTGGGACGGTGGAACTTCGCGTGGCCCGCCGCGGCCAAGCGGCCACCCGGCATGCCGGCGGCCGACTCGGGCAAGTACATGGTACGCTGGGTGAACGAGAACGGACGCTGGCTGATGGTGCAGGACATTTGGAATTCGGACGTCGCGCTGGCGACGGCCCCCGCAGCACCTGGTGCGAAGAAGTCCTGACCACAAACGCAAACGGCCAGCGTCCGGAGAGGACGCTGGCCGTTGGTGAAGCCAAATCTTAGTGCGTGCTGTCCGGCTTCGCCGGGGCGGGAGATTTCGTGGCCTTGGCGGCCTTGTCGGCAGCCTTATCGGCCTCCTTAACCGCACGATCGGCTGCCTGCTCGGCCTGCTTCGCTTCCTTGTCGCTCAGGCCAAGGCTCTGCAGCGTCTTGCCGATGCTCTTCCCGCTCGCGAGCCCGGCCAGGATCTTGTCGGTCGTGACCCCTTTGTCGCTCAAGTTCTGGCCCAGCATGTTGGCGGCGATGAACTGACCACGCGTGAGCTTGGGGTTCGTCGCTCTCGCCTGCTCATAAGCGGTCTGCAATGCTTCCGGTGTGGTGTTCAACTTTGCGGCGATGCCGCGGAAGCTCTTCAGATGTTCCGCCGATTCCGCGCCACGCGTCTCCGCCCCTTTGGTGGCCGGAGCCGCTCCCTTCACGTGCGACGTCGACGCCGGCATATGGGTCGGCTTCTGGGCTGCGACTCCCGCCGCGGCGGCGAAGAGCAGCAGTGTGGTGAGTTGCGATACCTTCGTCATCGTGACCTCCTCATGCGTCTCGCGGCGAACGGTATCGCCGCTTCACGACGTAAGACTGCTCAGGCCGCGAGGACGTCACACGCGTGCAGGCGAGGCGTTGCAGCTTGATGCGTCGTGTGACCAGGGTCACGGAGTACCGGTGTTAGCGTGTACGGGTGCCACCGATGCGCGTTCTCGTCCGCTGTCTCGCGTTCCTCGTTGCCGTTGGGTCATCCGCGGCGGCGCAATCGTCGATTGGTGTGGGCACGAGCGCCGGCGTCGTGAAGCTCACCGATCAACGATCGGAAGAAGCGTTGAGCGGCGTCCTCGAGTATGAGCCGACCCGTTGGTTGAGCCTGTACGCCATCCCCGCGGTCCTGCACCTGTCCGACAATGTGAGCGGGCGCCCGGTCTCGAGCAGCGGGCTCGGGGACCTGCCGCTCGTCGTCGCCGCATCGTACGCGTCCCCCACGCCGGGGTCGCCGACCGTCGGCGCCGCGCTCGTGGCCGTCTTGCCGACCGGCGACGCAGCGTGCGGCCTCGGGAGTGGTCAAACCGCCGCGGGATTGGATTTGGGCGTCGGCGTGTCGCCCGGGCGGGGACACCTGGCGGTTGACGCCAGTCGCAGTATCTCGGGTGCCTCGGCCCAGTCCTCCCTCGACGCCCCCAAGGCAACGGCGCTCCACCTCGAAGCCGGCTACGATGTCGCCCCGCGCTGGACGTGGACTGCGTCGGTCGGCGTGGACGTGGGCTCCGACTCGACCCAGGCGCTCAGCCGGGTGATCGGGGCCGGCGTGCGGCACACCCTAGCCCACTCGCTCATGGTGACGATCGACGGGAGCCATGGGCTCACCGCCGCGTCGCCTCAGTGGACCCTCTCCGTCGGCGTCGGGACAGCGTTTGGCGGCTCCTCCCCCGTGACGCCGACGACGCCGCTGCGCCGCCTGAAATCGACCTTCAACTCCGGTAATACGGCGAAGATCGGCTGCCGCTAGAACAGCGCGACTGCCTTGGCGGTCGTCCTGCGGCACCCATCCTGCAACGCGGGATCGACGGCCGCGCACAGCTGTTTCGCCTGGACGTCGGAGTGATAGTAGTACACGAAATCCAACACCGCGCCCATGATGCAATTCGCTCGCTGCTCCTGATCGGTCCCGAGTGCGCAGCGAGCGACCGTGCCCGGCACCTGGTTCAGACTGGTGGCCGCTGCATCGCGTCCCAGGCTCTGATAACACGTGAGGCGAAACGGCACGCCGACCGCCGCACACAGTCCAAACACTTTGGCAAAATCTCCTTGCACCGCGCCCAGCGCGTACGACGTCTGTAGGTCAAAACACGCCGGCTTGTACTTCTTGTCGACCGCTGTGCACGGGTAGAGCGGCTCGCTCGGCTTCAAATACTTGCTGTAATGGCCTCCGTGGGCACCATCCACGATCAGGTTCTCCATGAAGACCCCACTGGCGCAGGCATTTCCTTCCATGGACCCCGTCAGGCCGTCGCAATCATGTAACGCATCGAACAGGTCGTCGCCCGTGATGGCCATGACGGCGTGTCCCAGGCCGTGCACGCAATTGTAGTACTCGAGCGACTTGCGTTCCTTGCCGGGAATGCCGTCACAGATGGAATTCAAGTCGCTCAACAGCCGCTCTTGCCCCATCTGGAACGAACGGCCCTGCAACACACCGTGGTAGTATCCCGATCCGCAGAAATTGTCGCCGTGCTGAAACGCCTCGGGCAAATCGGAGTACTTTCGCGCCGCTGCCTGCCCGATGAAATGCGTGAGCGCATGGCAGAGGTGTTGCACATCGGCATCGCGGCCATACTGCTGTTTCAACGCCGCAAAGGCCTCCGGCACTCCTTGTTGGGCGACGATCGAGCCGTAGTACTGCTCGTAGCACGCGAGGGCACGCTCGCGGTCCTTGGGACACGCCGGTGCAGCGGAGACGGTGGGTTTTCTCGACGTGACCAGCATGTGCGAGCCCACGAGCCCCGCCGCCGCGACGAGGACGAGAAGCACGATGCCGAGGATGCCGTTCCGCCCGCGCAGTTTCATGAGCCGCACCATAAACAGTTCGCGGACGGAGGGGAAGCTCGCGAACCGCCGGCGGGCTATCTTTCGACCCATGGCCACGTCGATCGCGCGACGCTGGGCTCTACTCGCCGCCCTCGGATCCGCCGCCTGCGTCGTCAACCCCGCCACCGGGGCGCGGCAGCTCATGCTGATCAGCGAGTCGCAAGAGATCGCGATGGGCCGCGACTACGACCAGCAGGTCGCCGCGTCCATCGGGCTCTACGCCGACACCGCGTGGCAACGCTGGATCCAGCAGTTCGGCGCGCGGCTCGCGGCCACCTCGGAGCGGCCCAACCTGCCCTGGACGTTCCACGTGGTGGACGACCCGGTGGTCAACGCCTTCGCGCTCCCCGGCGGCTACATCTACGTCACCCGCGGAATTCTGGCCCATTTGAACTCCGAGGCCGAGCTCGGCGGCGTGGTGGGTCACGAGATCGGCCACGTCACCGCGCGCCACTCCGTGAGCCAGATGAGCAAGCAGCAGCTCGCGCAGCTCGGCCTCGCCGTCGGCAGCATCGCGAGCTCCGATTTCGGTCGCTACGTCGGTCTCGCGGGCCAGGCGCTCGGCGTGCTCTTCCTCAAGTACTCGCGCGACAACGAGAGCCAGGCGGACGACCTCGGCCTGCGCTACATGCGGCGCGCCAACTACGATCCCCGGGAAATGCCCCACGTCTTCGAGATGCTCACCCGCGTGAGCCAGGCGCAGGGCGGCGGCCGCGTCCCCGAGTGGCTCGCCACGCACCCCAATCCGGAGAACCGCCGCGGGCGGATCGAGCAGGAGATCGCGGCCCTGCCGCAGGATTTCTCCGGGGCCGCGGTGAACCGGGACACCTACCTCCGGCGGCTCGACGGGCTGGTGTTCGGCAACAACCCGCGGGAAGGCTACTTCAAGGAGAACCAGTTCTTCCACCCCGACCTGCGGTTCCGCGTGATGTTCCCGGAGGGGTGGACCACCAACAACGGCAAACAGGCCGTGATCGCCGTGAGCTCGCAGCAGGACGCCATGGTCGAGGTGTCCGTCGCAAAGGAGCCAAGCGCGGACGCGGCCGCCGGTGCGTTCCTGGCGCAGAAAGGACTGACGAGCGGTTACCCGGTGCGCATCAGTGTGGGCGGGCTCCCGGCCGTGACCGCCGGCTTCGCCGCCGCGACCGACAACGGGGGGACGCTGCGCGGCACGGTGTTATTCGTCGAGTACGGCGGCGCGGTGTACCGGCTGGTCGGCTACGCTACCGACGCGCGCTGGCCCACCGTGCAGGTGACGGTCGAGCGCGCGCTCCAGAGCTTCGCCCGGCTCACCGATCCCGCCGCGCTCGCCGTGCAACCGCAACGGCTGGACATCGTGAGGGTCGACCGACGCACCACGATCGAAGAGATGGCGCGGCAGCGGCCGTCACCAGTCCCCGCCGCCACGCTCGCACTCGTCAATCAGGTCGGGCCGCAGACACCGCTCGAGCCGGGCCGGCTCGTGAAGTGGATCGTCGGACAGCCGCTGCCCTAGGGATCACTCCTGGACGGGCAGACCACTCGGCACCCTCGCCGGAATGAGCGAGGTCAGGTCCCGGGCTGCCGGATCAGTCAGCGACTTGAGAAACGCCACCAGCTCGCCGATCTCCACGTCGCTGAGCTTGAGCGGTTGCGTCAGACGACCGTCCAGGTTCGTCAGCACCGCGGCTATCGTCGCGTCATCGCCGTGATACATCTGCTGCAGCGCCGGCGGTAGCTGCGACGTGTCGTACTCTCGCAACGCGCGCGGGACATCGTTGTAGTGCTTCAGTACGGCTTCGAGCGTGGGGAACGCCCCGTCGTGCATGTAGGGCCCCGTCAGCTCGACGTTGCGGAGCGGCGACACGCGGAAAGCAAACTTGTAGAACTCCTGGTTGAAGAGCTCGCCACGCCCCAGGTCCAGGGGCGCACCGCTCCCCACCCCGGGCCCAAGCTGTGGCACCCCGGCGTTGGCGAAGCTCTGGCCGCCGAGCAACGGGCCGCCGTGGCAGCTCGAGCAGTGGGCCTTGTCGCCGAAGAAGAGCAGGGCGCCGCGCTTCTGCTCGGAGGTCAACGCCGCATCGTCGTGCTGGAGATAGCGATCGAACGGCGAGTCGGTGTGGGTGAGCGCCTGGGTCTCGAAAGCGGCGATCGCCGTGGCAGCGTGCTGGAAGCCGAGCTCGCTAGTCGGCGTGCCGGGGAAGGCGGCGGTGAACTTGGACACGTACTCAGGAATGGCGAGCAGGCGCTGCATGACCGCGTGCCACACCGCGACGAAATCACTGTCGCCCAACTCCGCCAGCTCGTTCGGGTTCCCGAACCGGTCGCGGTCGCCCTGCGCCCCACGCATCTCCTCCCGGCTGATCACCGGGAACATCGCCTGCGCGGCGAGCAGGTTGGGCAGCCCGGGTGGGAGGGCGACGCCCGCGGGCGTCTGGAATGCGAAACTGCTTCCCGACACGCGGCCGTCCCAGAACAGATAGAAGGCGCCGAGCCCCGTGTTGACCAGCGTGGGCGCGTTGCGCGGGATGAACTGGCGTCCCGGGCCGAGCGTCCGAGACGGCCCCAGCCCGCTGCCGCCCGTGCCGATCGACAGCGCCAGGCCGTCCCCCGCGTGAGACGCCGGGTTGTGGCAGGTGGCGCACGCGATGTCGCGGTTCCCGCTCAGGACTTTGTCGAACATGAGCGCCTGGCCGAGGTCGACCAGTGCCGGCGGCTGAGCGGGCGTCGGCCCGATCGGCACCGTGCCCCATCTGCTCAGGCTCTGCCGCAGCTCGGCGTCGAGCGCCGCCGGTGGTTCGGAGGGCGTTTTCCATCCGTCGCAACCGATCACCAGCGCCAGCAGGCCGAGGGATGCCGTCCTTACGAAGCGTGTCATCATCGGTACACCTCGAGTCGCCCGGCTCAGCGCAGCGGAAGCGAGACGGAGAATTGGTGCGTGACCACGTGCACCCCGTCGAGCGTCATCGACGAGCCTGCCGGGGGAAAGAAGCCTGGCGCGACATCGGCCACGGGGTTGGCGATGAATCCATTCTGGTTCGCAACCAGCCGATCCGTCCCGTGGGACACGCGCCCGCGGTAGCGCAGCTCGAGCTCCGGAAAGCGGAAGCTCAGGCCCCAGGTCGGCGTCCATTCGAGCCACGATTCCTCCAGATGGCGCGTGACCGCCTCGACGTTGTCTTGCTGCGCGAGGTTGTAGTGGACGGATCGTACCGCGAGGCCCAGCTGCAGGGCGACGGTCCTGGTGAGGGGCCCGAGCGTCAGCTCGCGATTGACCCCAATGCGGACCAGCGCGTTCGAGAAGTGGAAGCCGTTTTCGACGGTTCTGCCGCCCACCGGGATCGTACCGCCACCGACCGTGACGACCGGCGTCTGGGCCTCGGCCCAGGTGGTGCTCCAAATCGGCTGGTACACGACGTCCATGCCGAACAGCGACGGCCCGTAGGTGCGGGAAACGCCGACGCCGAGCTCGTACGCGGTGGCGCGCCCCGGATCCTGCGGGATGTTCAGGAGGTCGCTGTTCGGCGTGTTGGGCTGCGAGATGCGATTGGCGGTGGCCAGCCAGCCGATGCGCCATTCTGATGCCGCCAGCGGACGCTCGTACTTAACCTGCACGCCCCACCGCTTGGAGAAATCGCGATTGCGCTCGAGGCGGGGACTCTGCAAGAACTGTTGGGTGCCCGGATCCCAGAACACGTCGAGGAACGTGACCTCGTGCGTCATCCGGAATCGCTCGTGCAGCACGATCGCTTCGAAGGAGCGGTCTCCGGTCCATTCCTTGAGCACGCCGAGCCTGGCGTCGAACGTCTCGCCCGACTGGTCGACGCGTCGGCTGCCAGGATAGAGCAGATCAACGCCGTCGAGCGCGCGGAGCTTGGCCCAGCCGATGCTGCCGCCGACCGAGAGCCCCGACCCGGGCAGCTCTTTTCCGATCAGCGCGAACGCGAGCGCGTTGCCGTGGGAATCGGACCCGGGGCTCACATCCGGAACTCCCGCCGGGAGGGGAGCAGTGAGTCTGAAAAACGTATCGCCGGCAACCACGGGACCGTTAAAGGACGGCGACTCAGGGCGGCTCGCGTCGACCTGTTGCAGCGCGAGCGCGAGGCCGCCGTACCAGGTTCCGGCCGTCGAGAAAATCCCGAGCGGCAGCGTGCGCCCCGCTCCGGCGTCGTGTGACACGCTGTAAAACGTGGGGGCGCTGAAGAAGCGCGCGGCGCGGAGCCTCGCCCCCTTCGCCGGGTTCACGAATGGGTCGTGCAGGGTATCCGGCACCGCAATCGACACCCCGCCCATGGCGAGCGTGAGCGACGGGAAGATGTCGAATTGGTCTGCCGGAACGAGCGGGACGATCTGGATCGGGATGCTCTGTGCCGGCGCGGTCCCGGCGACGGCCAAGAGCACAACGGAGAGAGAGACGAGACGGCTCGTCATACGACACCTCGCTCGGTAGGGATGCTCCGATACAGACGATACCCCACCTACCGAGCGCCACGTCACAGCGGCGGCGTGTCGCGCGGGTGTTGCGATCGCGCGACAGCGCTGTCAGCCCAGGGATCGGGCTATGCGGAACCCTGAGCGGTGTTCACTCCCATTAACCCGTTGACGGGGCACTGCCGCGTGCGGGCGGTCTGGAACGCGCCGATCGCCACGAAGATCCCCGCCAGGAGACCCCAGTAGCCCCTATGAATGATCGGCAACCAGGCGTCCAGCACCGACAGGATCAAGAGCGGGAAGCCGAACACTGCGGTTCCGTCCTTGAATCCGCCCATCGCGAAGATGATGCCCACGTACATCATGGCCGCGCATACGATCCAGGTGAGAAAGCCGAGTGCCTGGAAGAAGCCGTCGAGTGCGGTGAGACCGCCGATGATCGCGAGCGCGCCGGCGATCTGGCGGGCATGCGCATCGAGCGGGCCGACGTTGATACGAGCCTGCGCCATACTGGCACCTGCCTCCGGAGGTCGGGATAAGGTGGCGCGCCCACGGACGGCGCGGTAGTATCGAGGAAACCCCAGCCAGGAGGCGGTGGCGTGCCGACCGTCCAGGACATTCTTGCCCGAAAGGGCAGTGACGTCATCTCGGTGAAGCCGGGGGAGACCGTGCTCAAGGCCGCCGAGCTCATGAGCGAGCGGGGCATCGGTGGGCTCGTGGTGACCGAAGGCGCGCGGTTGGTCGGCATCTTCACGGAGCGCGACATCCTGCGTCGCGTGGTCGCGCCGCAGCGCGATCCGGCCGCGACCAAGGTGGCGGACGTCATGACGACGCCGGTCACGGCCTGCGCGCCCGATACGCCGGTCGAGGAATGCGCCGCCATGATGACGGGGAAGCGAATCCGCCATCTGCCCGTCGTGAGCGAGCGCGGCCTGGCCGGCGTGATCACGATCGGCGACGTGCTGGCCTTCCAGGTGCGCGAGCAGCAGGCGACGATCGACTACATGCATCACTTCATGTTCGACCTGAGGTAGCCGCGCCCGACGCAGGTCTCACCACCGCCTCAGCCCCACGCTCAAACATGCACCTTGCCGTCCAGAGTCCGCGGGTAAACCCGCGCCTCGGCACGTGCCGAGCCGCGGCTTCAGCCGCGAACGAGGAGCGGGGGCGTCTATGGGGATTCTGAAATCTGGGAGTCTCAAATCCGAGGGTCTCAAAGTGGAGTACGATCGGGACCGACCCACTGTTCGCCTCCGGTCTGCTCGTATTCGGGCGTGTCACCGGCCCACCCGGGAATCGCGTCTTGTGGATGGCGCTCGGCCTGCGTGCGGAGATACTGCCGCACGGCGTCCAAGACACGCGGGCTCACCGTCTCGAGCGTGTACCCCTTCGCCCATCGCAATCCGTTCACTCCCTGGCCGAGGCGCTCGACCTTCGCCTGGTGTGCGCTACCTCCCTTGAAGCGTTGCACCAGACGGCTGAGGTTCGTCAGGGGGGCGGTCCGAATCAGCAGGTGGAGGTGCGTTGTTGCCATGCCGATCTCGAGCACGTGAGCCCGCTCCTGGCGTGCGATGTTTCGCAGATAGCGACACAGAAAGGCCGCTAACGCAGCATTGAGCAAGGGGAGCCGACCGCGGGTTGCCCAGATCAAATGGTAGTAGAGACGGTGTCGCATGCGCCCCATACATGATGAAGCGCGATCCCGGCCCCTAACCAAAAACATGCGGGGCACACCCAGACCACGCATATCCGCGACTCGGCACGTGTCAGCAAGACTCTCGGCGGCTCTGCCGCTTCAGCGGTACATGCCGAGCCGCGGCTTCAGCCGCGCAGGAGAGCGGCGGCGCCGGAACGGGTCAGAGCGGAGCCGAGGCGTCGGGTCCCGGGGGCCG
>JACXTT010010796.1_pt1 | contig 12283 bp, 10 predicted proteins | sample 9270951 | NCBI WGS metagenome assembly JACXTT01 (sample SAMN15532306, study PRJNA645909) | rock metagenome | isolation source: weathered quartz diorite | place: Puerto Rico | collected 2017-06-21 | reverse complement strand
GCGCGTGGGAACGAGTGACGGGTGACAAAACAAACCCTCACGGTGCCGTGTCGGGTGCAGAAGGGGTTGTATAGGTCCGCGCTGATGAAGCAGGGGTCGCCGTGATTGCCCGTGGGGAGCGGGATGCGGACGAGCAGCGCAAAGACGCCGCCCAGAATGAAATTTGTGATGATCGCCGCGAGGTACATGATGCCCAGGCGCTTGTGATCGACCGTGGCCAGCCAGGACCAGATGCCCTTCTTCGCTTCGATGTAATCGATTTCCTTTTCGTAGCGTCCGTCCACGCCTGCATGCGGGGAAGTTAATATGTCAGCCATGTTGGTTTCTTCCTCCTGTTCCTACTTGAGCGACTTGATGTAGGCGACCAGCGCCTTCATCTGGATTTCGCGAACCTGCCCCTCGAACGACGGCATCTGGTTTTCAAAGCCCGCGACGACTTTCTTGGACGGGAAATTGATTGATTCCATGATATAGGCATCGTCGACCAACTGCGTGGAGCCATCGGCGAACTTCTCCATCTTGCCGTAGATTCCCTTCCAGGTAGGGCCGGTGTTCTTGGATCCGTCCACGGAATGGCAGGTGTTGCAGCCGTAGCTTTCCCAGGAAAACTTGCCGAGTTCTTCCGGTTTCATGGTCTTCCATTCTTCCGGACCCTCGGCGAGCCATTTGTTGTAGTCTTCCTGGCTCACCACGTCGATCTTGGCCCACATGTCGGAATGGCTCTTGCCACAGTATTCGGCGCAGGCGACGTGGTATTGCCCGATCTTCTCGGCCTTGAACCAAACCTCGGTGTAGCGGTTCGGGATGACGTCGTGTTTGACGCGCATGGCCGGGACATAGAAGTCATGCAGCACGTCGTTGGACGTCATGATGAATTTGACGTTCTTATTCACCGGGATGCGGATGAATTTGCCCCAGGTGGAGCCGTCCGGGTAGGTGAACGTCCAGTTCCATTTCTTTGCCGTGATCGCGATTTCCATCGAGTCCGACGGGGCCACCGAGTACTCGATGTAGCCGGCAGCGCCCCAGAAGAAGAGGCCGATCACGATGATGGTCGGAATCACCGACCACAACAGCTCGAGAGTCATGTTGTGGGTGATGTGGGGCGTCTTCACGCCCTCGCGGCGCTTGAATTTGACCACGCTATAGAGCGTCAGGCCGGTGATCAGCAGGAAGAAGAAGACATTGAGCCAGAACACCGCCATGAACAAGTCGTCGACGTTCCTGGCGTGCTGGGAGCCCTGATCGGGCAACATGAACGCTCTTAGCCATTCCATATGATGAATCTCACTTGTCCGAGCCCGGGCCGCCCACGCGCTTGTATTCTTCGCGTTTCCGTTCCCAAGCCCAGAAGCGCCACAATAAGGCGCCTAAAATCATTACCGTGAAGCCCGCTCCACCTCGCATGAGGTTCTCCGCCATGACGACATACGCCTTGGCTTTCGGGTCGTATTGATAGCAAAGCAGAAGCGCCTTTTCCACGCTGAAGCGTCCCTTGCCCTGACCGGCTTCCGTGATCGCCATTTTCAGGTTGAAGGAGTTATAGCGCGTGCCGTAGAGGTAGCGGGCCACTTTGCCCTCCGGCGTCAGAATCATGATTGCCGCCGGATGCATATACTGGTTTTTCTGTTCGTCGAAGCGGTATTTGAAACCCACCTGGTCGGCAAGGCGCTTGGCGTTGCCCTTGGTGCCGGCCATGAAATGCCAGCCGGGCGCGGGCCGCTTGAAACCTTCATCGAGATAGGTCTGCCGCTTCTTCGCCGCATCTTCCGGCTTCTCGCGCGGATCGATGCTGATGGTTACGATGTCGTACTCGGTTCCGGGCGTCCAGACGAGGTCCTTCATGGTCTGCACCTGACCGTTGAGAACCAGATTGCATAGGTTCGGGCAGGCGAAATAGACGAGATTGAGGATCACCGGCCGGCCCTTGCCGAAATACTCGGAGAGCTTGTGTTCCGAGCCGTCTTCCGCAAGAAAAGAGAGGTTGAGGTCAATGGCACGGTTAACTTTTTCGTCTACCTCGAGCCCTTGCGCCATCATCGGCAGCTTGCCATTCGCGGCATCCGCGAATAGCGCCGTAGCGAAGACTGCGGCTGTCAGGATGGTTTTCATTGGATTGCGCTCTCTCCTTTCTTTTGGAATCGTCTAGGTTCGGTTGTGGATTCAGTCTAGTGCTTGACAGGTTCGGCGGCCGCGGGCGCCGCTGCTGCTGCCGGCGGAGCGGCTACGGATCCAGAGGCTCCTGGCGCGCCCGGCGCGCCTGCAACCGGCTCCACGACCTTTATCGTATCTTTCGTGTTATACGGCGTCTTGCCCGCTTGCACTTCAGAGATCAGCAGCTCCATGGCGCGGTCGATCGGAATCCGCACCTGTCCCTTGGACTTGTCCACGTAGGAATAGCCTTTGAGGGCATCATCCTCACGCTTGTGCAGGTCCTGCAGTTGAGCGGTAGGCGCTTCTTCCACGACTGTACGAAAGCGGCCGTTCAGGAACTTATCCCAATACAACGTGACGCCAATGAACACCGCGATGATGATGACGACGATGATGCCGCCGAAGAACGATACCGATCCCGTATCCACTTCGCCGGGGTCGAACCCCTCATTCTGGCTATCGACTACTGGTTGATGATCGCTCATGTCCGTTACACCTGGTGGAAGTTGAGGCCCTGTTCAAAGCGCATGTCGCCTTCGACAACGAGCGAGTGCGACTTGAAGCGGCTCCAGAAAACAAGGCCGTATACGCTGATCACGCCCGCAAGGGCGGCGAGATCGAGCCAGTGGAGGTGGAAGCCATGCGCATGCTCATGAAAGTTCGGCATGATCATCCAGTACATATCGACAAACTCCATGAAAAGGATCCAGATCGCGGCGATGCGCAGAATGGCCAGATTTCGCTTGGCGGCGCGGCAAACGAGCAGCGCGAAGGGAATCATGAACCGGCCGACCGGAAGCAGCAGGCTAACCCATTCCCAGTTGCCTACCATCCGTTCCTTGAAGTAGATGGTTTCTTCAGGGATGCTGGCGTACCAGATCAGCAGGTATTGCGAAGCGGCGAGATAAGTCCAGAAGACGCTGATGGCGAACATCCACTTGCCGAGATCATGGTAGTGCTCGATGGTGATGGAATTCTTCAGGATGCCGTTCGAGCGGAAGCCCAGGGCGATCAGCGTAACGAGCGCCCACATGGCGACGCAGCCGCCGGCGATGCAATAGAGACCGAAGATGGTGGAGTACCAGTGGGGGTCGAGCGACATGATCCATTCGAACGCCGCGAGGCAACCGGTCGCGCAAACGAGCAACAGGCCAGGGGCGCTCCAGCGGGACGAAGTCTTCATCTGTTCGATGGACTTGTTCTTGTCCTGCTTGGTCGAAGAGTTCCAGATGGCGAACGACCAGATCGTCCACAGAACGAAGAGGATGCCGCCCCGCATACGGAAGCCGCTTACGTTCAGGAAGGCCTTCTTGGCCTGAATGAGCGGATCTTTGATCGCATCGGCCTGGGCCCACTTATAGAGGTCGTCCACGCCCATGAACGCGATGGGGATGAACAGCAGGGCGCCGATGGGGATCGACACCATGATGTTTTCCATGATGCGGCGCAACGTGACGGACCAGGCGGAGCCGGTCAGATACTGCACGTATACGAAGAAGGTCGCACCAAGAATGATAAAGGTGCCAAAGCAGAAGGCTACGAGATAGGACTGGAAGAACCGCTGCTGCTCGTTGTAGTAGCCGAATGCGAGCAGCGCCCAGGACACGAGGGCCACGAACGCAAGAACATTGCGTCCCGTCGTCCATTTCGCCGGGTCGAGCTGATAGGAATCTGCTTCGTGATGATGTCCGTGAGAGGCCATTTTAGTTAATGGATCCCTTCTTGTCTTCCGGCACGTCAGCCATGGTTCCGGAGTGGGCGCGCTGCAGCGCGCGTACGTAGTAGACCACCGCCCAACGCTCGGCAGGAGCGAGTTGGAAACGGTAGCTGTTCATGTTGCCCTTGCCGTTGGTGATGGTGTAGAAAATTTGTCCGTCGGGATAACCTTTGATGCGGTCATCCATCAGGTTGGCCGGCTTGAAGATCGGCTCGCGGACGTTCACGATGCCCTTGCCGCCGCCTGTGCGGTCGTGGCAGGGTGTGCAATACACCTGAAACTTGTCGTGGCCGAGCTTCATGACGTCGGCGTCGAGCTTGACGGGATTGGCGCCCGCAAAAACATCGGGTTTGACCAAACCGGTGTTGAAGACGTCATCCTGCCGCAGGTGGCCGCGCGCGATGGTTCCTTCGACTGGGCGCCGGTTCGAGCGGTGATCGGCAAAGACCCCTTCGAGATCGTGGCCGACGGAAGATTGCGCCTTGAACTTTTCCTGGCGGTCCATATCGTCCCATACTTCGAGGGGAGGCTTGCGGGAGGTTTCGGTAATCGAACAGCCGGACAGCATCAGCGCCGAAACGATGATGGCCGCGGTGGGCGACAGAACGTAGCCGGCAAACCAGAGAAGGCGATTCTTCATTCTTACTTGTCCTCCACCAGTTCGGCGTGTACGGCGCCGCAGGAACGCAGCAGCGCGAGGGTTTCTTCCGCCTTGAACTTGGGGTCGGTGGCTTCGACGATGAGCATGAAACGGTCGTCGGTGGCGCGATGGATACCCGAGTAGTTGAACGTCGGGTGATGCATGCGCGGCAGGCCGTTGATCACAAACATTCCGATGACGCTCGCGAAGGCCGCAAACAGGATCGAAAGCTCGAACAGGATCGGCAGGCCGAAGACCCAGTGAAACAGCGGCTTGCCGCCGATCACCTGCGGATACGAGCAGAGGCCGATGATTTCGCAATACGGAAGCTGTTTGCCGTCGTATGCGCCGGTGTACCACATGAGCAGGAAAGCCGAGAAGGTTCCGCAGAAGGCGATGCAAATGACGATCCAGCCGAGGTATGACTTGGGGATTCCGAGCGCATCGTCGATCCCATGGACCGGGAACGGCGTCAGCGCATCCAGCTTGGTATAGCCGGCTTTGCGAACCTTTTCGCCGGCGGCCACCAGTTGCGGAGCGTCTTCGAATTCGGCCATCGCGGCGTACAGGCTGTCCTTGTTGGCGATGCCAAACAGGTCGAACAGCTTGGGCAGTAAGATGTCCCCGAGAGTGGGTTGCGTGTGTTCCGCGGACATGAGTTAGTGTCCACCTCCGGTTTCGATGGCGACGGCAACCGGTTCGAACTCCGGATCGACCACCTTCGAGGTGGCGACCACGCCCGGACCGGGGTTGCGCTGTTCGGCGAGCACACCCTTCACTTCAGAGATCGCAATGATCGGCAGGAAGCGGCAGAAGAGCAGGAATAGTGTGAGGAACAAGCCGATAGTTCCGATAAACGTGCAGATGTCGACGTAGGTGGGACGGAAGTAGCCCCAGGACGACGGCAGGAAGTCCCGGTGCAACGAGGTCGCGATGATGACGAAACGCTCGAACCACATGCCGACGTTGACGACGAGCGAAAGCACGAACATCACCGGTACAGAGTTACGCAGCTTCTTGAACCAGAAGAAGTTCGGCGAGATCACGTTGCAGCTGATCATCGTCCAGTAGGCCCAGGCGTAAGGGCCAAAGGCGCGGTTGATGAACGCGAACTTTTCGTACGGATTGCCCGAGTACCAGGCGATGAAGAATTCCGTGCCGTATGCGAGACCAACGACCCAGCCCGTCACCAGGATGACTTTATTCATGTTCTCGAGGTGCTTCAGGGTGATGAGGTGCTCGAGGTTCAGGGACCAGCGGGCGATGATGAGCAACGTCATCACGCAGGCGAAGCCCGAAAAGATCGCGCCCGCAACGAAGTAGGGAGGGAAGATCGTCGTATGCCATCCGGGAACGATGGACGTTGCGAAGTCGAACGACACGATAGTGTGCACCGAGAGCACGAGGGGCGTCGAAATGGCGGCCAGAATCAGGTAGGCCATTTCATAGTGGCGCCAGGCGCGGGAAGATCCACGCCAGCCGAGGCTTAGGACGTGGAAAATCTTCTTGCGTAGGCCGCTGGCCCGATCTCGCAGGGTGCCGAGGTCAGGCACGAGGCCGACGTACCAGAAGATGGCGGACACCGTGGCGTAGGTCGAGACCGCGAACACGTCCCACATTAGCGGCGAACGGAAGTTCTGCCACATTACGATATCCGTGTTGGGCAGAGGTCCGAGCCAGTAGATGGCGCGCCAGGGGCGGCCGGTGTGGAACAGCGGGAAGATCATCGCGCAAGCTACGGCGAAGAGCGTCATCGCTTCGGCGCTGCGGTTGATGGAGGTGCGCCACTTTTGGCGGAACAGGAACAAAATCGCGGAGATCAGCGTTCCGGCGTGGCCGATGCCGATCCAGAACACGAAGTTCGTGATATCCCATGCCCAGAAGACCGGAGAGTTATTCCCCCAGACGCCGATGCCCTTGGCGACCAGCCAGGACAGCATGGCAACCAGCATCGCGGTAATGCTGGCGGTGATGCCGGTCAGAATGTACCATTTCCTTGGTGTGGCGCCTTCGGAAATTTCCGAGACAGCCTTCGTAATCGCGTGGTACGTCTGCTCTCCCTTGACGAGAGGCGGATTGACTTCGAGAAGCGGATGTTGCAAATCAGCAGCCATTTATGCCAACTCCGGGTTCGGGTTACGGAGCTTGGCCAGATACGTGGTTCGCGGTTTGACGTTCAATTCCGCGAGCATCGCGTAGTTACGCTCCTGCTTCTTCAGTTTCGACACCTTGCTTGCAGGGTCGAGGATGTTGCCGAAGGTGATCGCATCCGCCGGGCAGGTTTGCTGGCAGGCGGTCTTGATGTCACCGTCTTTGATTTCGACCGGCTTGCCCGCGCGGCGGGCGTCGGCCTTGGCCTGAATCTTGGTCTGGGAAATGCGCTGCACGCAGTAGGTGCACTTTTCCATGACACCGCGCATACGGACGCTGACGTCGGGATTGTGGACCATCTTTTCGACTTCCGTAATGTTCTTGTGCCAGTTGAGGAAGTTGAATCGGCGGACTTTGTACGGACAGTTGTTGGCGCAGTAGCGGGTTCCGACGCAGCGGTTGTACGCCATGTCGTTCAAGCCTTCCGGCGAGTGAACGGTGGCGGCGACCGGGCAGACATTTTCGCAAGGCGCGTTTTCGCACTGCTGGCAATTGACCGGCTGCGTGACGGCTTGCGGCTCATCTTCAGAACCGGTGTAATAGCGATCCATACGGATCCAGTGCATTTCGCGGCCCCGCATCACCTGTTCTTTGCCGACGATCGGAATGTTGTTTTCCGACACGCAGGCGACAATACAAGCGTTGCAACCCGTGCAGGCATTGAGATCGATCGACATGCCCCACTGGAAGCCTTTGTCGTACTTCCATTCTTCGTATAGGGATTCGAGGGGCGGGTGCTCCACCATCTCTTCAGCGAACTTGGGATTCTTCTTGTACTCTTCGAGGGTTGCTTCGCGCACGATTGGACGCGCGTACGGCGTGCCAATGGCGAGTTGCGGCTCCTCCATGCGGTGGTATTCCTGCGTGGTCGCCACCGTGAAGGTTTCGCCGGACTTTTCGACCGTGGCGCCTTCGGCATACCAGAATCCAGCCGTAGTGCGAAGCGGGTATGTATTAAAACCGACGCTCTCACCGACACGGCCAACGGCCTTACGGCCATAACCCAGATTCAACCAGAGCGCGTTGTCGGCCATGCCTGGCTGCAGGCGAACCGGAATGCTGAGCGACTGGCCGTTCGCTACGACCTTGACCACGTCGTTCTCGGCGAGGCCTTTGTCACGGGCGGTCTTGGGAGAAATCAAGCCTGCATTGCCCCAGATGATCTTGGTCATCGGATCCGGACATTCCTGCATCCAGCCGTTGTTCGCGTACCGGCCGTCGTAGCAGGTGGCGGAAGGATAGAAGCTGACTTCCCAACCCGCGCCACTGGCCTTCGGTTCGGCGGCGGCAGCGGCTTTGATCCGCGCGGCGTCCGGGGAGGCTTTCACTTCGGCGGCAGCGGAACCTGCGACGATTCCGTCGTGCAGAGCCGTGCGCCAGGCGGCTTCCTTGTCTCCAGTCAAGGCGCTCATCCAATAGTTCTTGACGAGTTCGTATCCCTTGCCGGCACCGGTTCCCCCAAAGAGAATCTGCAGAAGTTCGATCGGGCTCTTGCCGCCATAAAGAGGCTCAATGAGCGGCTGTTGGATCGAGATCGTTCCGTCGGCTGCGCGGCCATCGCCCCAGGTTTCGAGCGAGTGAGCCTGCGGCACGTGCCAGGTGGCTGCTTTCGCGGTTTCATCCACATCGAGACCCAAGTGGATCGAGGTTTTGACCTTGGCGAGCGCGTCGCCAAACCGGAGATCCGCAGGCGCGGTGAAGACGGGGTTGCCACCCAGAATCACGAGGGTCGAAACGGAGCCCTTGCTCATCTCGTCGGCGAGCGATTTGATTCCAGCGACCGGATCTTCCTGCGCGCTGCCTTTGGTGAGGACAACCGGGGCGGCCAGCGAGGAATTGATCAAATGTGCGATTGCGTGAACGACGGCAGGCTGGCGAGGTCCGGCGACGACGAGCGCAGCGCCTTGGTTCGCCTTGAGGTCCTTCACTGCCGCGTTGAGGAACTTGGTCTTTTTATCGGTATTGCCAACGACATTGAGACCGGCTGGCAGAACTCCGAGCGCTTCGCCCAACTGCATCGCGAAGGATTTGACCTCCGATACCTTCAGGCGCAAGCGGTGGTCCGCCATGGCGCCGGTGAGCGAGAACTGACCTTCGGCAATATAAAGGCGATTCATCGCTTCGGCGTGCTCACCGATACGGCGGCCAGCGGCGAACTGGCGGGTCGGAACAGTGGACGGCGAATCGATGCCGAGGAAATCGTAGTCGAGCGAAAGGATGACTTTCGCCTTGTCGAATTGCGGATGCGCATCGACTCCCGCGCCGAATGCAAGAGCAGCGCCCGCGGAAACGTTCGCGAAATTCACGGGCTCGTATTCCACCCACTTCGCTTTGGGGAACTTGCCGAGCACAGTCTGCTTCATCGCGGCGAGCGAAGGGGAATTGTTCAGCTCAGCGAGGATCGCGAGACCTTCGCCTGCGCCCATCTGCAGGCCCTTGCCGCCTTCTGAAAATGCCTTCCAAGTCGAAGCTTTGCCCTTTTCGAGCACTTCCTTCGAGCGGTCCGGATCGTAGACATTCAGCACCGAGGCCTGCGCCAGAGCGGAAGCCGCGCCGTTCGAGGAAGGATGCTTGTCGTTGCCTTCGATTTTGGTGGGACGGCCATCGTGTGCTTCCACCAGGATTCCGGTCGAGACGCCCGACAGCGTGAATTGCGATGCGTAGTACTCGGCCTTACCAGGGATGAAGCCTTCGACACCCTTCGAATGAGGCAGAATTCTGTCTTCCGGGCGGCGACAGGCAGTGAGCCCGGCCAGACCAAAAGAGGCAGCCATCAATTTGAGGACATTGCGGCGGGAACCCTTGTCGAGCGTTTCGGCGGCGCCGCCGGCGAATTCACTATCGACCCAGTCGCGGAATTCCGGCTTGTGGTACAGCTCGCCGAGAGAACGCCAGTACTGGGGTCCTTTTTGAGTGGGGTTGAGTTGGACGAGTTTCGACATCGGCTTACCGGTGGCACCCTGAACAGTTCGTAGGCGGATTGATATTTTTGGCGGCGATGATCTCTTTGCCGATCTCCTCCGGATCGCGGTCCGGAACCCAGTCCAGCTTGGTGACGAGATGCGCCGGACGCAAGCGGGCAGCGGGATTGCGGTGGCAACTGACACACCATCCCATATTGAGAGGTTCGTGCTGGCGGACTTCCACCATCTGATCGATGCGGCCATGACAGGAAACGCAACTGACGCCGGAAATGACGTGAGCCTGATGGTTGAAGTACACGTAGTCTGGAAGCTTGTGGATCTTCAGCCACTCGACCGGCTTTCCGGTCTCATAGCTGGCGCGCACGGGAGCGAGCTTTTCGCTCTTGGGCTTGACCTGCTTGTGGCAGTTCATACAAACTTCGGTGGGCGGAATGGCGGAAAAAGCGGCCTTCGTCACAGTGAAGTGGCAGTAGGTGCAATCGATGCCCATGGTTCCGGCATGCAGCTTGTGGCTGTATGGGACGGGTTGCTCAGGCTGATAGCCAACGTCCATCACTTTAGGGTGAGATGCGTAAATGAAGGCGTGGACGCCTACAAGTAGCCCCGCACCAACGACGAGGCCACCGATCTTCATAAACAGGTCAGCGGACCGAGGAAAAATCGCAGGCATGAGTGGATCGCGACCGCCTCCCAGTGGTCTTCGAACTTTTAGTTATAGCAGGAATGGAATTTTTGCGCAATGGCAGCAACAACCCATCGTGGAAGCAAAATTCACAGTTTTGGCGAAGTAGAGTCTGGTTGGATGAACAGACAAACGTCCAGTAGCCCGGAGAGCCTCCGAGCATTTTGGATCAGTCTAGCACAAGAATTCCGGGATTCATAGTGTTGCATGTTGAGATTATTGATTCCGGCCGCTGCGAGCGAAAAACAGATAACACATTGATAATAAAAGATCATTGAGGGAGTCACCACGTTGTGGCTGATTATCAGCTAGTCTGTGGAGGATAATCAGCCATTGGACTCCAATGGCCAAAAACTGGATTTCGCGCTCCGTCCGGCTCCGTTACATAGGCGAGTACCCAAAAAGCCTGCGCAGGGCCGGACGGCCCTCCAATGGTCCAGAAACTCGGCTCCGCCGCTACGTCCGGCTCCGTTGCGCAGGCGAGCTCCCAAAAAAAAGTGCGAAAGCTGTGGCGTGGCGCACCCGTTTTGCACGGTTCCTCAAAACTCATCCTGGTTCTTAGTGATTGTTTCAAAAGGAGTTACATGGAAATATGATAATCAGCCATGATGTGGTTGATTATCATCAAGCTTGTGGTTGCAACTGGTAAACATCAGTCGTATCATGGAGATATGCGAGTTGGCCGCAATCTGATCCACCAGTTGCAAGCCGCGCTGGCGGACACGCGAGTGGTCTTTCTGAATGGCGCGAGGCAGTGCGGAAAGAGTTTCTTCGCGCAACAGGCGATCGAGATGGGATATCGGGCTTCCTATATAACGCTCGACGATCTCGCTACGCTTTCAGCCGCCCAGCGGGATCCTGCTGGGTTCATCGCCGGGCTCGAACGGCCAGTGGTAATCGATGAAGTGCAGCGCGTTCCGGAACTGTTCCTGCCAATCAAACTGACTGTCGATCGGGACCCGAGCCCGGGCCAGTTCTTACTCACCGGATCCGCTCACGTCATGACTTTGCCGCGCCTGGCGGACTCACTCGCGGGGCGCATGGAAATTCTGCGCGTGCGGCCGTTTTCGCAGGGAGAGTTAGAGGGCGGCCACGAAGTCTTCATAGACAACCTGTTTGCCGAAGCCTCTATTCCTCCAGGCGCGAGCCCGTGCAACGATGTCTTCGACCGGATCGAGAAGGGCGGCTACCCGGAGGCGCACGAACGCAGCGATGCAGACCGCCGGTCCGCATGGTTCCGGTCCTACATCAACGCGGTCACCGAGCGCGACATTCGGGAACTGGCGAACCTCGAACGCCTGGCCGAAGTTCCGCGCATCCTGCAAATCTTTGCAGCGTACGGTGGCGGATTGGTGAACTACACGCAGCTTTCGCGCGACCTCGGGATGCCGGCCACGACCCTCAAGCGCTACCTCACCCTGCTCCAAACCATCTTCTTATTGGAGGAACTGCCGGCGTACGCCAAGAGCCGGGTGAAACGGTTGATCAAGGCGCCCAAGGTGTTCCTGACCGATAGCGGCCTGTTGGCTTACCTGCTCGATCCTGGCAATCTGCAACAAGGCCGGAACCGTGGCGCGGCGATCGAGACGTTCGTACTGCAGGAGTTGCGCAAGCAAGCGAGCTATAGCAGGACGAAGCCGGATTTCTATCACTTCCGCACGGCTTCGAATATCGAAGTGGACTTCGTTCTCGAGTCCGGCGCCGATGTGGTGGGTATCGAAGTGAAATCCTCCGCCAGCGTGGGACCGAACGATTTCAAAGGCCTCCACGAATTGAAGAACGAAGTCCAATCGAGGTTCCGGCGCGGTGTCGTGCTGTACCTCGGCGAAGACACCGTGCCGTTTGCGCGGGACCTGCACGCGGTTCCCGTATCGAAGCTGTGGACCACCGCGGTTGCCGCGGCGCCGCCAAAAACATTCGCTGCCTGATTCCGACAGACCGTTATGGCCGCATTTACGAGAGTTTTGTTCTCGTTTCGAAATCCTCGGGCGGCCATAACAAGCGGGGATACCAAG
>JACXTT010010795.1_pt1 | contig 12283 bp, 9 predicted proteins | sample 9270951 | NCBI WGS metagenome assembly JACXTT01 (sample SAMN15532306, study PRJNA645909) | rock metagenome | isolation source: weathered quartz diorite | place: Puerto Rico | collected 2017-06-21 | reverse complement strand
CCGTGGCCTTGCGTGGAATAACGGTTCCCCCGTCAGGTCCGGATACCCCGGCCGGGCAGCGGCGGGCGGTGCTGGATGTGCTGGGGTCGTCCAATCTGAGCCTCGGGCCCAAGCTTGTGGGAGTCGAGGAAGCGATGGCTAAATACGTCGGTGTTCCGCACGCGGTGGCGGTCAACAGCGGTACCAGCGGGCTTCATCTCATCGTTCGGGCCTTGGGCATAGGCCAGGGGGACGAAGTCATCACGACACCCTTCAGTTTCATCGCCTCGGCCAATTGCATTGTGATGGAGGGCGCGCGTCCTATCTTCGTGGACATTGAGCCAGACACATGCAACATGGATGTGACCAAGATCGAACGGGCCATTACGCCGAGAACAAAGGCTATCCTCGGCGTGGATGTCTTCGGGCGGTGCACGGACTGGGAGCGGATCGAAGCGGTCGCCCGTACCTATAAGCTGACCGTGATCGAAGATTCCTGTGAAGCGATCGGTGCCGTGCATCGAGGGAGAAAGGCCGGATCGTTTGGAGATGCCGGTTGCTTCGGTTTTTATCCCAACAAGCAAATGACGACGGGCGAAGGCGGGATGATTCTGACCAACCGTGGCGATGTGGCCGCGATGTGTCGGAGCATGCGCAATCAGGGTCGCGAGGATGGAGAAGGTTGGCTGCAACACGCCCGCCTCGGGTTCAATTACCGCATCAGCGACGTCAACTGTGCGCTGGGGCTGGCGCAGCTCTCCCGTCTGGAGGACATGCTGGCACGCCGGACTGCCGTGTCCACTCTCTATCTGGAACGACTGCAGAAGATCGACGACCTTGTTCTACCCCAGCCTGTTGCAGAGGGCCGGCGGAGCTGGTTCGTGTTCGTCCTGCGGCTGGCTGACCGGTACAGCCGCGAGGATCGAGATCGAGTTCTGCGCGGGCTGCGCGAGGCGGGGATCGGCTGCAGCAACTACTTCCCGCCGATCCATCTGCAGGCTTTTTATGCCGAACTGCTCGGCCACCGGCTAGGCGATTTTCCGGTCACCGAGCGGATTGCGGAACGTACCATCGCCCTGCCGTTCTTCAACGCGCTGACGGCCTCCCAGATTGATGAAGTGGTGGACTGCCTGGGCCGGCAGATTCGCCTCCTGAGGAGCCGCCGGTGAGAAAACTTTTGTCACTTCTCTTCCAGTACGTGTCGGCAGCCGGGGAGGGACTGTTGCTCTGGTATCGGCCGGCCGTGGTCACCGCCGTACAGCTTGCCTTGGTGGTGTTTGCGAATTTCTTCGCGTTCACCCTTCGCTTCGAAGGGGATATTCCGAACCAGTATTGGAGTCTCGGCCTGCAGGGCCTCCCGCTGGTCTGCGTGATCTATGCGCTCGGTTTCTGGGTGTTCAGGATCCAACGGGGCCTCTGGCGCTATGTTGGCTTTCATGATCTCAAGCTCATCGTGGGCACGGGCGTTACCTCGACCGTCGCTGTGTATGGAGTGCTCCATCTCCTCTTGGGCTGGGAGACGTATCCGCGTTCCGTCATCCTTCTGACGGGCCTGCTGAGCATCATCTTCCTGGGCGGCATCCGGTTCGCAGTCCGGGTATTCCGTGAGTGGTTGACCATCGTCGGGCCGTCCGCGACCCGTGTGCTCATCGTGGGCGCCGGCAACGCCGGCGAGATGCTGGCGCGCGATCTCAAAACGAACCCCGGCCATAACTACAAACCCGTCGTCTTCGTGGACGACAATCCCCAGAAGCGGCAGGGCACAATCCACGGCGTTCCGGTCTCCGGTACTATTTCAGAAATACCGGGACTGGTGCAGCGGTTCGCGATCGGCGAGATCATCGTGGCCATTCCTTCGGCTACGCCGAAGCTGATGCAACGAATCCTGGAAGCTTCCGAACCCTGCCGGGTGCCCATCAAGACACTTCCGAACATCAAGCAGCTCCTCGACGGTTCCGTGTCCATGCGGCAAATCCGTCCGGTGAGTCTGGAGGATCTGCTGCAGCGGGAGCCAATCAAGACCGATCTCCAGGAACTCCACCCTTTGCTGGAAGGCAAGAGCGTGCTGGTCACCGGCGCGGGGGGCTCCATCGGGTCGGAACTGTGCCGGCAGATCGCCCGTTACAGGCCCGCACTCCTGGTCCTTTTCGAGCGGCATGAGAGCAGTCTGTACGCACTCGAGATGGAGCTGCGTGAAGCGTTCCCTCGGGTCAAGATCGTTGCTGCTGTCGGTGACGTCACACTTCCAGACCGCGTGATGGAAGTCTTCCGGTCCTGTGCTCCGAGTCTGATTTTCCACACGGCCGCTCACAAGCACGTGCCGATGATGGAACAGAATCAGGGCGAGGCGGTCCGGAACAACGTCGTGGGGACGCGCGTTGTCGCGGAAGCGGCCGTGGACGCCGGGGTCGAGCAGTTCGTCCTGATCTCCACCGATAAGGCCGTGAATCCCTCCAGCGTGATGGGGGCAACCAAGCGGATCGCCGAACATCTGGTCCAGAACATGAACCGTCTGGGTCGGACACGGTTCACGGTGGTGCGCTTTGGGAACGTCCTGGGCAGCAACGGCAGCGTGGTTCCACTGTTCACCGAGCAGATCCGAAAGGGCGGCCCCGTGACCGTGACCCACCCCGAGATCAAACGGTACTTCATGACCATCCCGGAATCGGTGCAATTGGTCCTCCAAGCCAGTGTAATGGGTCGGGGAGATGATGTGTTTGTGTTGGATATGGGAGAACAGATTCGGGTCGCGGATTTAGCCCGCAACATGATTCTCCTGTCCGGACGGGTGCCGGACCAGGACATCAAGATCACCTATACCGGCCTCCGCCCCGGCGAGAAACTCTACGAAGAGCTGTTCGATCGGGATGAACGCGTCGAGCCGACCACGCACGAGAAGATCAAGTGTGCGGTGAGGCGGTCGGCTTTCGAATCCGGTGACCTTGATCGGCACCTTCAAGAACTGGAGCTGTTGCTTCGGGAGTCCAATGAGGAGAAGCTGATCCGGAAGTTGCAGGAGATAGTCCCGAACTACAACCGGAACACGTCCGATGCCGCGAAGTAAGATGCCTGCTCCTCCAAAACTGAATCGAGACATGCGTGCCAGGCTTGGCAAGGTGCGGATGCTGGCCATGGATGTGGACGGTGTTTTAACGGATGGGGGAATGTATTATTCAGAGGCGGGGGACGAGCTCAAAAAGTTCAATGTCAAGGATGGAATGGGAATTAAGCTTCTTCAGGCAGCCGGGTTTGTGACGGCCTTCATCACCCGAGAGAAGACCGCCGCTGTCGAGCGGCGCGGTCAGAGGCTGGCGGTCCCTGAAATTCACCAAGCGATCGACGACAAGCTGACGGACCTCACCCGCCTAGTCAGGAAGTATGGCCTTACGTTCACCCAGGTCGCGTATATTGGGGACGACGTCAACGACCTTGAAGCCCTCAAGGCCGTCGGGTTCTCGGCTGCGCCGGTCGACGCGATGCCGGTCGTCCTTCAGGCAGTCCACTACGTCTGCACCAAGAAAGGCGGCGAAGGTGCCGTGCGCGAACTCGCCGACCTCATCCTCACCGCACGCGGGAAAAGCTAGTCTCCTTCCCCGGTTGTGCTAAAATCGCGCCTATGGACATCCTCGCTGAAATCAACAGAGTGATGGAGCTGGAGGGGCGGACGCTCGCGAAGCTGCGCGCAACCGTCGGCCCGGCCTATGAGAAGGCCGTGCTGATGATTTACGCCTGCCCCGGTAAGGTGATCCTGACCGGCATCGGCAAGTCCGGCATCGTCGCGCAGAAGATCGCCTCCACCCTGGTCTCCACCGGCACACCCGCCATGTTCCTGCATCCCTCGGAGGGTGCGCACGGCGACATCGGCATCGCGCACAAGGACGACGTCCTCGTCGCGATCACGAAATCGGGCGAGAGCGACGAGCTGATCGCGCTGCTGCCCTCCATCCGGCAGATCGGCGCGCGGCTCATTTCGATCACCGCCGAAGCAGAGTCCACGTTGGCGCGCAATTCCGATCTCGTCCTGCTGACGCCGGTCGAAGAGGAAGCCTGCCCGCTCAACATGGCGCCCACTTGCAGCACGACGGCGGCCCTGGTCGTCGGCGATGCGTTGGCGATGGCCCTGATGAAGCTCCGCAACTTCCAGCCGGAGGAGTTCGCCCTCTATCACCCCGGCGGCCAGCTCGGCAAACGTCTGCTTCTGACCGTGCGCGATCTCATGCGGACTGGCGCCCGCAACCCGGTGGTGAATCTCACGGCCACCGTGCAGGAGATGTTCTCCGAGCTCACCGCGAAGCACCTCGGCGCGGTGTCGATTGTGGATGGCACGGGTAAGCTCGTCGGTTTCGTCACCGACTACGACATCCGGCGTGTGGTCGGAAAGGGCAAGAACATCTTCACGATGAGCATCAAGGACATCATGAATCCCAACCCGGTGCGCGTCAACGTGGACGAGAAGGCCTTCCAGGCGCTCAAGATCATGGAAGAGCGAGAGAAGCCGCTCGCGGTGCTGCCGGTGGTGGACGCCGGGTCGGTCGTCCGCGGGATGATCCACCTGCACGACCTCATCGACAAAGGACTGTGAGCCGTCCGACCCCCCACCTCTATGCCGTCATCCTGGCCGGCGGCAGCGGCACCCGCTTCTGGCCCCTCAGCCGCGAGCTCTACCCCAAGCAACTCCTCAAAGTCCTCAGCAACCGCACGCTGATCCAGGAAACGGTTCACCGGGTCCGGCCGATCGTGCCGCTCGAGCGGACGCTCGTGGTGACCGGCGCCGGCCATGCCGACTCGATTCGCCTCCAACTGGATGAGCGCGACGGAGCGCGGAAGGAGAACATCCTGTCCGAGCCGGTGGCGCGCAACACCGCGGCGGCGATCGGATGGGCGGCCGTAGCCGTCCGCCGCATGGACCCCGACGGTGTCCTGCTGGTGATGCCCGCCGACCACGTCATTCCCGATCAGGCGAAGTTTCTCCGGGCAGCCGCCCTAGCGGCGTTGGTGGCGCAGGAGGGCAAGCTCGTGACCTTTGGCATCAAGCCCGCGCGGCCGGAGACCGGCTATGGCTACATCAAGGTCGCGTCACGCCGCCCACTGCTGAGCCAGGGCGGGCTCAAGGCGTTGCCGGTTTCCTGCTTCGTGGAGAAGCCAGATCTGAGCACCGCGAAACGCTACCTGAAGGCCGGCGGGTTCTATTGGAACAGCGGCATCTTCGTCTGGCGCGCCGACGCGATCCTCGACGAGATCGAAGCCGCGCTGCCGAAGCTGGGGCGCGGGTTGAAAGCGCTGGGCAAGGTCCTGGGAACGCCCAACGAGAACCAGGCGCTGGAGCGGTTCTACAAAGGCGCCGAGTCCATCTCCATTGACCACGGCGTGCTGCAGCGGAGCAAGCGCGCGGCCGTCATCCCGGCGCCCTTCCGGTGGAGCGACGTCGGCAACTGGAGCAGCCTCGACGAAGTCGCCGATACCGATGGGGCAGGCAACGTCCGCATCGGGCGGATCGTGGACATCGGGAGTCGCTCCTCCGTTCTCTACGGCGAGCACCGGTTGGTGGCCACCATCGGGTTGAAGGACATGGTGGTCGTGGACACGGCCGACGCCACGCTGGTCTGTCCCAAGGACCGCGCCCAGGAGGTCAAGCAGATCGTCGAGCGCCTGCGCAAGGACAAGGCCCCCGAGAGTCTCATCCATAAAACGGTCTATCGGCCCTGGGGGAGCTACACGGTGCTGGAGGAGGGCCCGCGGTATAAGGTGAAACGGGTCACGGTCAATCCCGGCGGGCGTCTGTCGTTACAGTATCACCACAGGCGCAGCGAGCACTGGGTCGTCACGGCGGGGACCGCGCGAGGCACCTGCGGCGACCGGGTCTTCGATTTGCGCGTCAACGAGAGCACGGGCATTCCGCAGGGAAGCGCGCATCGCCTGGAGAATCCCGGCACTGTCCCGCTGGATATCATCGAGGTGCAGTGCGGCGACTATGTCGGCGAAGACGACATCGTGCGTCTGGCCGATGACTATGGACGCGAGGGGAAGCGGTGAGCATCTTCCGCGAGTACGACATCCGGGGCGTGGTGGGGGAGGAGCTCACGCTGGCGCTGGCTGAGAAGATCGGGCGGGCCTACGGCTCCCTCGCCGTCCGCGCGGGCGCCAAGACTGTCGCCGTGGGCCGCGACGGGCGGACCAGCGCGATGCAGATGCGCGAAGCGCTGCTCAAGGGCCTGTTGGGCTGCGGCTTGGACGTGGTGGATATCGGGATCTGCCCCACGCCGCTCCTGTACTACTCGCTCTTCACGCTGCCGGTCGGCGGCGGCGTGATGATCACGGCCAGCCATAACCCGCCCCAGTACAACGGCTTCAAGCTCTGCCTGGGGAAAGATTCGATGCACGGGGCCGCCATTCAGGCCCTGAAGGCCGACATTGACCGGGGCCGGTTCGAGTCCGGTGGGCCGGGGCGCGTCTCCGAACATCCGATCATTCCGGATTACATGGCCTACATGAAAAAGTCCTTCGCCGGCGTCAAGGCGGGCAAGCTGCACGCGATCGTGGATTGCGGCAACGGCATGGGCGGGCTCGTGGGGCCGGACGCCCTGCGTCTGCTCGGCTGTCGCGTCACGGGCATGTACGTGGATGTGGACGGGCGGTTCCCGAACCATCATCCGGACCCGACGGTCGCCGCCAATCTCCAGGACCTCATCAAGAAGGTCCGCGAGGCGCAGGCGGACGTCGGGATCGCCTATGACGGGGATGCCGACCGCATCGGGGCGGTGGACGAGAAGGGCGGTATCCTTTGGGGCGACAAGCTGTTGGTGCTCTACGCGCGCGACGTGCTCCAACACAAGCCCGGCGCGACGATCATTTCCGAGGTCAAGGCCTCGCAAGTCTTTTACGATGACGTGGTCAAGCAGGGCGGCCGCTCGATCATGTGGAAGGCGGGCCATTCCCTCATCAAGGCCAAAATGAAAGAGGAGAAGGCCGTGCTGGCCGGCGAGATGTCCGGCCACATGTTCTTCGCCGACCGCTACTTCGGCTACGACGACGCGGTCTATGCCTCGTGCCGGTTGATCGAGATTCTCGCCAAGGCCGGGCGGCCGCTCTCGACCCTGCTGGCCGACCTGCCGCCGATGGTCTCCACGCCGGAGATCCGCGTGGACTGTCCGGACGACGTCAAGTTCCGGGTGGTGGAAGAGGCCAGGAAGCAGCTGGCCTGCGAGCATAAGATCATCGACATCGACGGCGTCCGCGTGCTCTTTCCGGAAGGCTGGGGCCTGATCCGGGCCTCCAACACCCAGCCGGCGCTGGTCTTGCGATTTGAAGCCACGTCCGAGGCGGCCCTAAAGCGCATCCGTGATGTCGTCGAGTCGCAGGTGAAGAAGTATGTCGCCGGAGGTCCCGCTGCGCACTAGGACTCCGCTTCTCTTCGTGATCGCGCTTGCGGCGGGCATTGCAAGCTGGCTGTTACTTTACGATAGCAGGTTAATGGGTGTGGGAGGGGCGTCTGCGGGGCCCCCTTCCACGCACAATGGACACTTCAAGGTCGGCGAGCGGCTGACCTACAAGTTGAGCTGGGGCATCGTGGCCGCCGGCACGGCCGTCCTTGAGGTCGCCGAGCGCCGGAGCCTGTCCGGACGGTCCGTCGTCAAGCTGATCCATACCGCCCGCTCGAACGAGTTCGTATCGGCATTCTATCCGGTCAACAACCGCGTCGAGTCGCTGCTGGACGAGGAAGCAGCCTATCCCCACCATCTGCTCTTCAACCGGCGCGAGGGGAGGCGCAAGAACGACATCGAAGTGCTCTTCGACCAGGCCGCGCACAAGGCGACGGTGACGAAGGACGGGCACACGGAGACAATGGAAGTGCCGCCCGAGGTGCAGGATACTCTCTCCGTCATCTACTTCTTCCGGACGCTCCGGCCGGCGGACGTGGGCGCGTCCACGATCATCCACGTCAATCACGATAAGAAGAACTACCGGCTCGAACTCCGCGTCGAGGGTACGGAGCATCTCAAGGGCCCGCTCGGCGAGTTCGACACCGTCCGCATCCTCGCGATCATGCCGTTCCGGGGGCTCTTTCTGAACGAAGGCAATATCCGGATCTGGGTGACGAACGACGCGGTCCGTGTGCCGGTGCTCATGAAAGCCAAGGTCGTGATCGGCTCCGTGACCGCCACGCTGACCGGCGTCGAGGGCGTCACGCTCGCGGCGAAGCCGTGACTAACGGGAAGGGATTGGCTATAATCGTGTCGAGTTTCTTTTCTTGAGGAGTCGTCACTGATGGCCCGTATCGGCACCACGCTCACCCGCTTCATCATCGAGACCCAGGCCGGGTATCCGGCGGCCACGGGAGAATTTTCCGCCCTGCTCGCGCAGATCGGCCTGGCTGGCAAGATGGTCGCCAACGACCTGCGCCGGGCGGGGCTGATCAATATCCTGGGCATGACCGGTGAGACCAACGTGCAGGGGGAGGCCGTCAAGAAGCTCGACGCGATCGCCAACGAGACCTTCGTCAAGGTCTTCCAGTACAGCGGCCTCGTTTGCGCGCTGGCCTCGGAGGAGATGGAAAAGCCGGTCAAGCTGCCCGAGAACTGGCCGCTCGGCAAGTACATGCTGCTGTTCGATCCGCTGGACGGGTCGTCCAACACCGACGTGAACATGCCGCTGGGGGCGATCTTCTCCGTGCTCCGGTACGAGGGCAAGGGCGGGCTGCCGGCCGACGCGGAGCTCGTCCGCAAGGGAACGGAGCAGGTGGCCGCGGGCTATCTGATGTACGGGTCGAGCACGATGCTGGTCTTCACCTCCGGCAAGGGCGTGAACGGGTTCACGCTCGATCCCGGCATCGGGGAGTATCTGCTCACGCATGAAAACATCCGGATGCCGGCGAAGGGCAAGGTGTACGCCGCCAACGAAGGCAACTACCACAAGTGGCCGGCCGGCACGCAGCGCTACGTTGATCATCTCAAGCAGTCCGACAAGGCGACGGGACGGCCGTACTCGTCCCGCTACTCCGGCTGCCTGGCGGCCGACGTGCACCGCATCCTGCTCGGCGGCGGCATCTATCTCTATCCCGGCGAGACGGACAAGCCCGAGGGGAAGCTGCGCCTGCTGTACGAAGCGAACCCGCTGGCGATGGTTGTGGAGCAGGCGGGCGGCAAGGCCGGCACTGGGACGATGCGGATCCTCGACGTCGAGCCCAAGGTCCTGCACCAGCGCGTGCCGCTGCTGATCGGCAGCGCGGACGACGTCAGTCTGGCCGAGGCGTTCATTCAAGGAAAAAAATAACGGGGGGGGAGCCATGACGAACCGTGTGCGCGAAATTCTGAGCTGGTACGGCACCGATAACGCCGGCGTCAAGACGAACCTGGCCCGCATCCTGAACCACGGCACGCTGAAAGGCACGGGCAAGTGCCTGATCCTGCCGGTGGACCAGGGCTTCGAGCACGGCCCCGCGCGGAGCTTCGCGGTCAACCCGCCGGGCTACGACCCGCGCTACCACTTCGAGCTCGCGATCGAAGCCGGCTGCAACGCCTACGCGGCGCCGCTCGGGTTCCTGGAGGCGGGGACGGCCGACTTCGCGGGCGAAATCCCGCTGATCCTCAAGCTCAACAACCACGACGTCCTGAACGACGAAAAAGATCCGGTCCCGGCCGTCACGGGGAGCGTACGGGACGCTCTGCGGCTCGGCTGCGCGGCGGTGGGCCTGACCATCTATCCCGGGTCGGCGCACTGCAAGGTCATGTACGAGCAGGCCCGCGAGATCGGCCAAGAGGCCAAGCGGCACGGCCTAGCGGTCGTGATCTGGTCCTATCCGCGCGGCAGCCAGCTCAGCAAGGACGGCGAGACGGCGATGGATGTCGTCGCCTACGCGGCCCAGATCGCGGCCCAGCTGGGCGCGCACATCATCAAAGTGAAGCTGCCGACCGATCATCTGGAGCAGGCGGCGGCGAAGAAGGTCTACGAGGCCCAGCAGGTACCGATCAAGACGCTGGCCGAGCGGGTGCGGCACGTCGTGCAGTCCTCCTTCAACGGCCGCCGGATCGTGATCTTCTCCGGCGGGGCCACGAAGGAGGACGACAAGGCCCTCTTCGAGGAGGTCCGCGCCATCCGCGACGGCGGCGGGTTCGGGTCCATCATGGGCCGCAACTCCTTCCAGCGCAAAAAAGCCGACGCGCTCCAGTTCCTGAAAACGATCACCGGGATTTATGCGGGCACCATCCCGTAGAACGATCGCATTGGGCCTGCTCCTCATCGGAGCGGGCGTGATTCTCGGGTTGGTCGTCGCTGCGGATCTCGGCTGGCTGCCGATGGGGCACGCCGTGCCCGAGGCGCCGAGCGCGCCGAAGCCCGTGGCCGTGGCGCCGCCGGCGGCTGGCACCGATCGGAATTTCGTCGAGGTGGCCAAGGCGGTGACGCCGACCGTCGTGAACATCTCCACGAGCCGGATCAGCCGCCTTCCCGAAGGCCACGCCGGCGCGCCGTTCGACGATCCCTTCTTCCGGCGGTTCTTCGGGGACGAGCTGTTCCGCCGGTTCGAGGCGCCGAAGGACCGCCGCGAGCGCAGCCTGGGCTCCGGCGTGATCGCGGACGCCGGCGGGTACATCATCACAAACAACCACGTCGTGTCCAAGGCGGACGAGATCCGCATCCTCTTCTCGGACAAGCGGAGCTTCACCGCCAAGGTGGTGGGCACCGATCCCAAGACCGACATCGCGGTCATCAAGGTGGACGCCAATGACCTGCCGACCATCCCCTGGGCCGATTCCGACAAGCTCCAAGTGGGCGAATACGTGCTGGCCGTCGGCAACCCGTTCGGTCTCAACCAGACGGTGACGATGGGGATCGTCAGCGCGGTGGGGCGCGCCAACGTCGGCATCGCCGAGTACGAGGATTTCATCCAGACCGACGCGGCGATCAATCCGGGCAACTCCGGCGGGGCGCTGGTCAACGCGCGGGGCGAGCTCGTCGGCATCAACACGGCCATCTTCAGCCAGAGCGGCGGCTACATGGGGATCGGGTTCGCCGTGCCCAGCAACATGGTCCGGTCCGTGATGGAACAGCTGATCAAAGGCGGCAAGGTCGTCCGGGGTTACCTCGGCGTGTCCATCCAGGAGCTGACCCAGGACCTCGCGAAGCAGTTCGGCGTGGCCGACACCAAGGGCGTGCTGATCAGCGACGTCCTGGCCGACAGCCCGGCCAAGCACGCCAAACTGGAGCGGGGCGACGTCATCGTCGAATTCGACGGACGCGCGGTGGAGAACCCGACGCAGTTCCGCAATCTCGTCGCGCAGACGCCGATCGGCAAAAAAGTGCGCGTCAAGCTGCTCCGCGGCGGCAAGGAGCGCGACCTTGAAGTCACGATCGCCGAGCAGCCCAAGACCATGGCGCAGCCGGAGAGCCCGGAAGACGAGCGGGGCGAGGCCCGCTCGGCCGGCGCGTTCGCAGGCATGGACGTGCGCGAGCTCACGCCCGAGCTGGCCCGGCGGTTCAATCTCCCGCGCGACGATCGGGGCGGCGTCATCGTGACGCGACTCGCCGAGGGCAGCCCGGCCGCCGAGGCCGGCGTACAGGCCGGCGACGTCATCACAGAGGTCAACCGCAAGCCGATCGCGAAGCTCCGTGATTTCGAAAAAGCGGCCGCGAGCCTCTCGGCGAAGGACTCCGCGCTCGTGCTGGTCGTCCGCAACGGCCGCAATTTCTATCTCACGATCAAGCCATAAGTAGTCAGCCCTGATTCCGCCGCTTGCTGTTCTGATTCGGGCGGTCCTGTGCTATCATGGGCGAATTATGAAAGGGGGTGGCAGTATGGTGCTCCGTGCGACGCTGGTCGTTCTTTGCATCGTGCTCGGTCTGGCCCTGTTTTCGGACGGCTCCGGCCAGGAGAGCTGGCTGTTGGCGGGCGGGGTCGGCCTGTTGGTGGCGAGCATTGCGCTGGGGGTGGAATACGTGCTGCGGGAGGCCAAGCCCGGCATCCTGCTGGGAGGCGCGGCGGGCCTGACCGCCGGGCTGCTGCTGGCGGGCATTGCCTCGTGGGCCGTGGCGGCCACGATTCCGGCCTTTGACTCCGTTCCGGTTCTCGGCTTCCTGTTCCTGGCGACCTTTCCTTATCTCGGCCTCATCGTCGGCATCAAAATTTTTACCGCCGCCGGAATCCTCAGTCAAATAGAAACCGCCGCCGCCGGCGGGCACGCCTCGGTCAGCAACAAGATTCTCGACACCAGCGTGATCATCGACGGGCGGGTCGCCGATCTGTGCGAGACCGGGTTTCTGGAGGGGACGTTCATCCTGCCGCAGTTCATCCTGAACGAGCTGCAGCACA
>JACXTT010010794.1_pt1 | contig 12283 bp, 13 predicted proteins | sample 9270951 | NCBI WGS metagenome assembly JACXTT01 (sample SAMN15532306, study PRJNA645909) | rock metagenome | isolation source: weathered quartz diorite | place: Puerto Rico | collected 2017-06-21 | reverse complement strand
TCCCTGGAAAAATGCCACATCCTGAGGGTCAGCAGATCTTGACCTTTAGCTCTCCTGAGAGGGTCGTCACCAGCCGGATACCACGAAAAACGCCGGACGGCAAGTAAACACCCATTCCCTGGATGAGCCGAAAATGCTCGCGTACATCTTGCTTCGCGTTTCCCGGAAAAGAAGCGCCTGGTAGGCGGCAGCACGATCTACTTGGAATCCTTCCGGAATTTCCCGCCATGCCTTGCGGCGGCGCCTACCCGGCGTTAAAATCCTCATTCCTGCCTTGGACTACGATTTGATTGAAAGGGCTTCCCGTGTTCAATTTCTTTGGCAACGGCAGATGGTTAGCCGCATTTCTCTTTATCTGCCTGCCCGCGTTGTTCGTGAATGGAGCAAATGCACTCGACAAGGCCAAAACGGTGAAGGTGTTCATCCTCGCCGGGCAGTCGAACATGGAGGGCAAAGCGCCCAACGCCCTGCTCGAATTCCAGGCCAAAGACCCGAAGACCAAAGACCTCTTCGCCCACCTGCGCAAGGACGACAACTGGATCGTGCGCGATGATGTATTCGTGAAATTTCTGGATCGCCATGGCCCCCTCACCATCGGCTTCGGCTCACCGGGACGGACGGGGGTTGAACTGGAGTTCGGCCACTTGATGGGCAACCACTTCGAGGAACCGGTCATCCTGATCAAGGCCGCCTGGGGCGGGCACTCGCTCTACAAGAATTTCCGCTCTCCCTCGGCCGGCTTTCCGACGGAGGCAGTCCTCCAGAAGGAACTCGACCAGCTGCAGACGAACGTCAAGAAGAGCAACGAAAAGAGCAAGAAGAACGCCCCGCTGCCGACGATGGAGGACGTCAAGAGCCAGTACGGCAAATCGTATCGCATGATGATGGCGGAAACCAAAGATGTGTTTGACAACTACGCCACGCTGTTCCCCGCCCTCAAGGAGCACAAGAAGCTGGAGGTCGCAGGCTTCGTTTGGTTCCACGGCTGGAACGACCAGTACGGGTCTCAAGACGAGTACGCATCCAACCTGAAGCACTTCATCAACGACGTGCGCAAGGATCTGAAATCGCCGAAGCTGCCGTTCGTGATCGGCGTCATGGGCCAGAACGGATCGAAACCCGCGGCCGGCGCGATGCTCACGATTCAGAAGGCCCAGGTCGCGATGAATGACATTCCCGAATTCAAAGGCAACGTCAAGGCGATCCGCACTGATGTGCTCGTCGATAAGGCAGCCGAAGAACTCTATCCCAGCTGGCGGCAGAACCAAGAGCAATGGAACCAGGTCGGCGGCGACTTCCCTTACCACTACCTCGGCAGCGCCATCTGGTTTAACCGCATCGGCAAGGCGATGGGGGAATCGATGCTGGAGCTCTTGAAGAATCAGAAAGAAGGCGGACGATGAAACAAATCTATGTTGCTCCCTGCCTCGTGCTTGCAATCGCCACGACCTTGCTGGCCCCTGCCGCGGCTTCCGCCCAGAAGCTCAAGGGCAAAAAGCCCAATATCATCCTCATCATCACCGATGACCAGGGCTACGGCGATCTCTCCTGCCACGGCAACCCGATTCTCAAAACTCCGAACATCGACAAGCTGCACGCCCGCAGCGTCCGTTTCACCGACTTTCACGTCAGCCCGACCTGTGCGCCGACCCGCGCAGCGATCATGACCGGCCGGCACGAATTCAAGAACGGCGTCACGCATACGATCAACGAACGTGAGCGGCTCAACCTCAAATCATTCACGCTGGCTCAGATGCTGCGCCTCGTCGGCTACCGAACCGGCATCTTCGGCAAATGGCACCTCGGCGATGAAGCCGCCTATCAGCCCGGTCAGCGCGGCTTCGACGAAGTCTTCATCCACGGTGCCGGGGGCATCGGGCAAAGCTATCCCGGCAGTTGCGGCGACGCTCCAGGGAACAAGTACTTCGATCCCGCCATTCTGCACAACGGCAAGTTCGTCAAGACCAAGGGCTACTGCACCGACGTGTTCTTCTCCCAGGCCCTTGACTGGATCGACGCCAAGCGCAAGGACAAGGCCCCCTTCTACGTCCACATCTCCCCGAATGCTCCGCATGCGCCGCTCATCTGTCCCGAGGCCGACGAAAAGAAATACACCGGCAAAGTGAAACCCGATGTCGCCAGGTTCTTCGGCATGATCTCGAACATCGACGACAACGTCGGCAAGCTCATGGCCAAGCTCCAGGAATGGAACCTCGAAGAAGATACTATCGTCATCTTCATGACCGACAACGGCGGTACCGCCGGCGTGATGGTTTTCAATGCCGGCATGCGTGGCAGCAAGGTCACGCCCTACCAGGGAGGCACGCGCGTTCCTTTCTTCGTTTCCTGGCCGGGCACATTGAAGGGGGGCGTCGATGTCCCCAAACTCACCGCTCACGTTGACATTTTCCCCACCTGCGCGGAAATCGCCGGCGCCAAAATCCCGGAGAAGATTCAGCTTGATGGCCGCAGCCTGGTCCCGCTGCTGGAAAATCCGCAGGCGGCATGGGAGGATCGCCATCTCTTCATTCATGTCGGCCGCTGGGCGAAAGGCCAGGCGAAGCAAGCGCAGTACGCCAACTGCGCGGTGCGCAATAGCCAGTTCCGCATGGTCAGCGTCGGCAAGGGGAATGAGAACTGGGAGCTGTTCGATGTTTCCAAGGACCCCGGTGAAACGCGCAACGTCCTTGGCGATCACCCCAAGGAATTCCAGAACCTGAAAGCCGCCTACGACCGCTGGTGGCAAGACGTGCAGCCGAACCTGGTCAACGAAGACGTCGCCATCCCAAAATACAACGCCTTCCATGAACTCTACTGGAAGCAGTTCGGCGGCGGGCCGAAGGGCGCGAATAAGCCAGGCAGCGAATGATCCGCTCACGCTTTCTATTGGAATCAACATGCGCATACTCAGGGACCTATTCGACAAGAACCGGGCGTGGGCCGCCGAAATGATCGGCCGTGATGCCGAGTTCTTCGAACGGCTTAAGCATCAGCAAGCGCCGCGCTATCTTTGGATCGGTTGCTCGGATAGCCGCGTGCCAGCCAACCAGATCGTCGGCTTGCTGCCCGGAGAGATGTTCGTGCACCGCAACGTCGCCAACGTCGTGGTCCACACCGACTTGAACTGCCTGTCCACGATCCAGTTTGCTGTCGATGTGCTCCGTGTGGAGCACGTCATTGTCTGTGGGCATTATGGCTGCAGTGGAATTTTGGCCGCCCAGCGAGATGACAAGCTCGGATTGATCGACAACTGGCTTCGGCACATCCAGGACGTGTGCGGCAAGCACCGGGACCGGCTCGCCGCCTTGAGCACCGAGGCACAGCGGCACGATCGTCTCTGCGAGCTGAACGTGATCGAACAGGTGGCCAATGTTAGCCAAACCACGGTAGTCCGTGACGCGTGGGCGCGCGGACAGGCACTCGCCGTGCATGGCTGGATTTATGGCCTACACGATGGTTTGCTGCGCGACCTGGGGATGTGCGTCACCGGTGAAACGGAGTTGGCAGCGTGCTACGATAGGGCGTTATCGGCGTTGACCGCCGATCCAAGTAATTGAGCATACGGCGTCGCCCACGGGAAACAGCTGATCAACGATTTCCTGGCCAGTGGCCTCGAGTTTTCCGCGTCCGTTTTCCCAAGCAAGCCCTCGAAGCCACCTCCGCGCCTACGCCAGGACCTCGCGGATCACATTCCCCGCCACGTCCGTCAGGCGGAAATCACGCCCGTTGAAGCGATAGGTCAGGCGCGTGTGGTCCAGGCCCAAGAGGTGCAGCACCGTCGCCTGGATGTCGTGAACGCTGGTGCGATTCGTGACCGCCTTGTAGCCAAATTCGTCGGTCGCGCCATAGTGAACGCCGCCGCGCACGCCGCCGCCGGCCATCCAGATGGTGTGGGCGTGCGGGTTGTGATCGCGGCCGGTCGCGCCTTGCGAATCGGAGGTTCGGCCGAACTCGCCGCCCCACACGACCAGGGTCGAATCGAACAGGCCGCGCGCCTTGAGATCGGCGAGCAGGGCCCCGACCGGTTGATCCATGCTGGCGGCGCAATCGCGATGGTTGACGTTGATGTCGTTGTGGCCGTCCCACGGCACGTCGTTGACGGCGCCGCCTGAGATGCGGCTCGAGCTGAAGAAAATCTGCACGAAGCGCACGTTGCGCTCGACGAGCCGCCGCGCGAGCAAGCACTGCCGGCCGAAGGTCGCGGTATGCGGCCCGTTCAGGCCATAGAGGTCCTGAATCTGCTGCGATTCTTGGCGCAGGTCTAGGGCCTCGGGGGCAGCCGACTGCATGCGATAGGCCAACTCGAACGACTGGATGCGGGCGGCGAGATCGGCTTCCTGCGGGCGCGTTTGCTGATGTTCTTGATTCAGCTCACGCAGCAAATCGATTTGCGAACGCTGCTGGGTATCGCTCATGCCCGGGGCGCGGGCGAGGTTCGCGATCTCCTCACGACGGCGGGCGTCGAGCGTCAACGGCTGATTGCTGCGCGGCAAGAAGCCGGGCGTCCAGATATTGTCGTCGCCGCGTGGCTTCGTCTCGTGCATGACGACGAAAGCGGGCAGGTTCTCGTTGATGGCGCCCAGGCCATAGGTGATCCACGAACCCATGCTCGGATAGCCGGGCCGATTGAGGCCGGTCATGAGCTCGATGGCGGCTGGCGCGTGATTGTTTTGCAGCGAGTAGCACGAATGGATGAACGCCATATCATCGACGTGGCGCGCACTGTGCGGCAACAGTTCGGACACCCACGACCCGGACTGCCCGTGCTGCCGCCAGGCGAACGGCGACGCCAGGCAGCGGCCGCTGGTCTCGAAGAATCCGGTGCGCGGATCGGCCCCGGCGAGCGCCTGGCCGTTGCGCCGCTGCAACTCCGGCTTGTAGTCGAACGTATCGACCTGCGACGGCCCGCCCGTCATGAACAGCCAGATAACCGAGCGCACCTTCGGAACATGGTGCGGCTGGCGCTGCTGGCCGTCGGCTTGCTCGTGCAAGAGCGACGCCAGGGCGAGCGAGCCGAGGCCCATGCCGGCTTGTTGCAGGAAGCGGCGGCGGGTGGGGAGGTGAATCGGAGTGTGCATGTTTAGCTCTCTGGACGTTTTTCGGAATTCGTGATCGTGGCCAAGTACGGCGGCTTGAGTTCGAGGAGGGCGTGTACTCGCCGAAGTTTCGCCTTGCCGCCACGCCTAACAAGATACTGACCCATTGACGGAAGCCGATCTTCGCGCCAATCACCTTTGGAGTACCAGCTGACGCCAAAATCGGGTGCGGTCCCATCGAGTTGGTGAACGCTCATAACAACGAATGCCGTTGCCAGCTCCTTCTTCTTGAAGGGATTCGTCACATGCATTTCTTTTTCATCAGGCATTTTGCCCCAGTGCTCGCCTTCTCCATGAAATCGGAAATACGTCGCCAACGGTGGTTTCGATGGATGCGGATCCTTTGCCCTTGGCCCAACTGAACAAAGAACATGTACGGGCCCCGATTCTTTATTTACGTGGACGAACCATTGATCCGCCAAGGGGGTGTGGGCGAATGACCACAAAGTCCATCCATATCGCTCGGCTTCGTCATGCTTCCACTTGACAATTTCTTCGAAGGATAGGCCGCCATATGCCCCGGCCGGATGCCAAAATCCGATTTTGAAATTATCGAGGATCATTGATTCGCTTCCCTTCTTGGTCAGAACGGCAAGGCTTCCTCAACCACCAGCTTCTCGACGTCTGCAAGAATGGCTTGGCGCGTCACTTCTGGGATCACGATCATCCCCGGTTGCGAGACGCATGGTCTTCCTTGCCTGGTCTCGGCTACCAAATCCTGGGCAAGGCGCACTGGATCATAAAAGAAAAGCGGTTGGGTCTTGCCATCGGCAAGGCGGACTTCGACGCCATCGAGCCAGCTTTTTTCCTTCGCTTCCCATTCGCCGCGTTGGTCGTACCAGTCGGGGAAAACGACTTCATAGGTTGGCGCGGCATTCATGAGACCCTCGCGGTCCGTTTTCGCGGTGCGCGTTTCTTGGGCCGCTGTTTCTTTGCTTGATCTTCCAGGGCGGCACAGATCATCTCGAGCGTCTTGAGGTCGGTGCTGGGGTCATTCCTCTCGGCGGTTATCTTCCGTTCGAGCCAGCCGTCAGGCAACTCCTTCAGCATCCGGGCAACCTGGGCCTTTACTTCGGCAGCGGTTTTTTTTGACATCATACCAATCGCTCCATAACTCGGACCAATCGTTGGGTCATTTGGAACGCCTCCATGCCGGAAATGCGGCGATCGCCCAACTCCGCTACCGCTCGGCACAGAAGCAAACGGCCTGAGACAGTATTGCCGAGCAGCACGCAACCGACCAGCGACGCCAATATCTCTTCAAAGTCTCCGGCGCCGAACTGCATCAAGATATCGCGAAATCGCGGATCACGATGCAATTTCTGATGGCCGACTTCATGAGCGACGACGGATTCGAGAGGAAAATCCTCAAGATCGGCGTCACGATCAAAGGCCTCGGCATACAGGACCATTATATCATCGTCCGCAGCTGGACCGATGCAATACTGAGCGCCGCCGCTCCGCGTATAGGCGTGACAGTACTCGACGTTCCCGACGAAGCCGAGTTCGCTGGCAATCTCGGCGATCCGTTCCAGGCGGGCACGCAATTCGACCTCGGAGATCGGTTTGGGCGCGCCTTTCAACTTGGCTTCTCCAGAAGATTGTCGTACTCATCCGAGTCCTCGTCCTTGATTCGCTCCCAGGCCAGGGCTTGGAGTTCTTCGCGGGACCAAGGGCTGTCGTCTCATTCCTCCAGCAGGCGCTCGTAATCATCGGTGCGCAGCAAGACGAACGTTTCCTTCGTGCGGGGATTCACAGCGCGCGGCGGGCTGGTCGCCTGCCTCTCCACCATCGCCGACTGTTGTTCGGTAAGCTCAATCATCGCTGCCTCCTTCGCTGTATCGTACCACGGGAACATCATGGCGGCTACGCTAGACGGATCGTTAGTCCACGTAGATAAACTCATTCAAACACAGCAGCACCTGGCAGAAATCGACCACCGCTTGCTCGCGGCCTTGCGCCGTCTTGCCATAGCTCTCAGCCTGGCGGGCGATGAACGACGTTATGCGTTGCCGTTCCGTGTCGGTCGGGCGGCGGGCCAGCGCGATCAGGTAGGCTTGCTCGATCGATTCGGCATCGGTCTTCGCACGCACGCGCACGGCGAGCTTCTGGGCGGCGCCGCGGACGAGCGGCGAGTTCATGAACGCCAGCGATTGCGTCGGCACCGTCGTGACGCTGCGTTCGCCGATGCCCTGCAAGGCTTCGGGGACGTCGAACATTGCGAGAAACGGGATCATCTGGCTGCGTTTGACGGTGAGGTAGACGCTGCGGCGCGGCGTATTGCCGTCGAGTGTGCCGACGCCGTACATTTTGAGATCAAGCGTGCCACCGACGGCTAACAAACTATCGCGAATCGCCTCGGCTTCGAGGCGGCGCGACGGGTGCCGCCACCACAGGCGATTGGCCGGGTCGGCTTTCACGCCGGCCTCGTTGCTCTCGTTCGACTGCATGTAAACGGAGCTGGTCATAATCAGCTTGTGGATCGGCTTCAAACGCCAGCCGTTCTTGATCAGCTCCTTCGCCAGGTAGTCGAGCAACTCGGGATGCGTCGGCGGATCGCCCTGGACGCCGAAGTCGTTGGGGGTGCCGACGATGCCCTTGCCCATGTGATGCTGCCAAAGCCGATTGACGATGACGCGAGCGACGAGATTGCCGGCGCCATGCTCGGTGTCGGTGAGCCATTTCGCAAGGGCGACGCGCGGATCGGCATTCGTTTTCTTGTCGCCGGCCCAGTGCTGATCCTTGTCGGCATGATTCATCAGCACCTGCACGAAACCGGGATTGACGACTTCGCGCTTCTTTTCCGGTTCTCCGCGAATCAGGAAGTTGACCGGACCGCCGCGGCCCGACTGAGCGGCGAAGACGTCGATCAGGCTCGGCTTCGGCTCCTCCTTGGCGTGCCGATCGACGGCGCTGTAGATCACCTCGGCCTTGGCATCCAGCTTGCGCACCCAGGGGGCAATAGCATCACGCTGCTCGATTTTCCACACGCCCTGCGCCGGACGGAGCGTGGTCACCAGCTCGGCAGCGTTTTGATCCGCCGCAGCGGCGGCGAACGGCGTCGAAGCCGTCGTCGAGAGCGCCAGCCGTGATTTGCCGATGGCATAGTTGTCGCCTTCGAACTTCAGCGTGACGGTCAGGATCGTGCCGCCGTCGAAGCCGATGTCGCCTTCGAAGTCAAAGGTGGCGGCTTGATTCTTGCCGACAAGATTGCCGACGGACCAGCCGGTCTTCGGATTGTTGTCGATGGCGGCGGACAAGGGGAACTTCGGATCTTGGGCGCTCGCCTGACCGGCCTTCAACTTGACGGGGACCGACTTGAATTTCGCTTTCATCGCCGCACTCAGCGGGGACGCGGTGACACTGATCTCGCTCAGGACGAAGCTGCCGTCGGGACTTTGGCCGGGGCCCGACTTCGGCAGGCTCTTGTCGGCAAGCGCTTCCAGACGGAGCGACTTGATCTTCTTTTGCATGGTGTGGGCGACGATGGTATGCGTCTCGTTCTTCTGCCCCTTGCCCATGCCTTTCGCTTCCACGGGGACAAGCGTCAGCCACGCCGGAACAGCCTTGTCCTTGTTGGCAACCCAGAACGATTGCAGATACTTTGGCAACTCGCCCTTCTCGAATTCATCCCGTGCCTTGACCAGCCGGACGTGGGCGAGATCAAAGGCGTCCTTCGCCTTCTTGAAGTTCACGGGGTCGGTGTTGACCTTCAGGCTCGCCGAATCGGTGCGGCCCAGCGCAGCGACCATGCGATAATAATCCTCCTGCGGGATCGGATCGTATTTGTGCTCGTGGCAGCGGGCACAGCCGAGCGAGAGGCCGAGCATCGAGGTGCTGAGCGTCGAGACCATGTCGTCGAGGTGATCGTAGCGGATGAGGGCGAGCGTCTTCGAGGTCGTTTGGCCGGGATAGGAACCCGCAACGAGAAAGCCGGTCGCCGCGATCGCGTTCAAATCGCCGGGAACGAGCTGATCGCCGGCGACCTGCCAGCGGACAAACTGGTCGAACGGCATGTCCTGATTCAGCGCCTTGATGACGAAATCGCGATAGTGAAATGCCGCCGGGCGATTGCCGTCGAACTCGTAGCCGCCGCTCTCGGCAAAACGCACGGCGTCGAGCCAGTGGCGCGCCCAGCGTTCGCCCACGCGCTCGCTTTGCAGCAGGCGGTCGATCAGCTTGCCATAAGCGTCCGGCGCCGGGTCCTTGACAAACGCATCAATCTCCGCCGGCGTCGGCGGCAGCCCCGTCAGATCAAAATACGCGCGCCGAACCAAGCGTTCCGCATTGATCGGCCCATTCGGCGTCAGCCCCTTCTCTTCGAGCTTCGCCAGGATGAAACGATCGATCGGCGTGCGCGCCCACGCCACGTTTTTCACAGCTGGCACAGCAACCTCACCGAGTTGTCGAAACGCCCAGTAGCTGCGTGCTTTCTCGATGTCGTATTCTTTTTTCTTCGAGACGATCTTACCGTCGCGCGGATCGGGCGCGCCCATGTCGATCCACTTGACGAAGTCGGCGACGATCTCCTTGGGCAGCTTCGTCGATTGCGACGGCATCTTCGTCTTGCCATCGTGCTCCAGCGCCTTGATGAGCAGGCTTTCCTTCGCCTTGCCAGACACGAACACCGGCCCGCTGTCGCCCCCCTTGAGCATGCCGGCCTTGCTGTCGAGCAGCAGGTCGGCCTTCAGCTTTTTCGCTTGTGCCGAGTGGCATTCGTAACAATGCTTGCTCAGCACCGGCCGAATCTTGGCCTCGAAGAACTCGATGCCCTTCGCGTCCGGTGCGCCGGCCAGAGCTAGGCCAGGGAGGCCGAGAAGGGTACACAAGATGCCCAGCAGTCGTTGTTGAATCATGTTGAATATCGCATTGAAAGTAGGTCAGGCTTTCCAGCCTGACAGGCAGACCAAACGTCAGCCAGGAAAGGCTGACCTACAGGTAGGTTGATGGATTCTATCATATGGCCCGCCGCGCCGTCGAGCAAGAAATGCCCGGCGCCGACAAATTGGGCGAACTGGGGGCCAAACTCCTCTTGTGCGAACCTGCGCCCTATGGTACAAGCTTCTTCTTATGGATGCTCCTTCCTTTCCGAGGACAGGGAATGTCGCAACCAAATCCGAGCGCTAGCCGCCCCGAGCGGTCGCTGCTGAAAATCCTGGCGAACATCGCCATCGCCGGCTTCTTCGCCGTTGGCGTCGTCGTGGCGGCCGGCAGCTTCGGCCTGTTCGGCTGTGTTTGTACCGAAGGTTTCACGAGACGCGACAAGCCCGCCGACATTCCAGTCAAGGAGGAGCACGTGCCGGTGTTCCCGCCTATGAAATGACCGCGAGGACAAGGAATGTCATCCTTGCCAAAGTACTTGTTGAACCTCTTCATCCTCGGCTTCTTCGCGGTCGGCATGGTCGTCGCGGCCGCCAGCTTCGGGCTGTTCGGCTGCACCTGTCCCGAGCAAAACCGCCGCGATCCGCCGGTCTACACGCCGCGCGCGGAGCCGGCCTGGTCCACTTCCCAGGGCAGCAAGTAGGGTGCGTGCAACGCACCGAAGCTCCCCGGTGCGTTGCACGCACCCTCACAAGAGGCAACCAGCAATGACCATGCACCTGAGCGATCATACCTTCCTTGGCGCCACCAAAAGCCTGTGCCCGACTTGCCGTCGGCTCGTCGATGCCAAGATCATCGTTCGGCAAGGCCGCGTCTACTTTCGCAAGAAGTGTCCCGAGCACGGCGTCATCGAGGACTTCGTCTGCGCCGACGTGGCCTATTACGACCGCAACGAATTCGCCCAGCCGTCGCGCGTGCCGCGCGCCTATGGCGTCGAGCCGGACAAGGGCTGCCCCTACGATTGCGGCCTGTGTACCGAGCACGAGCAGCACACCTGCATCGCCCTGATCGAGGTAACGTCGAACTGCAACCTGAAATGCCCGATGTGCTTTGCCGAGTCGGGGCCGGGCGGCGACTACATCGATTACGACACCTATGTCCGCATGGTCGATCGCTACGTCTACCTCGAAGGCTTCTGCGACGTGCTGCAACTCTCCGGCGGCGAGCCGACGCTGCACCCCGACATCGTGGCGATGGTCCGCTACGCCTACGCTCAGCCGATCGCCGCCGTCATGATCAACACCAACGGCATCCGCCTGGCCAAGGACGAGGAGCTGGTCGAAGAGCTGGCGACCATGAAAGATCGGCTCGAAATCTACCTGCAATTCGACGGCCTCGACGACCGCTCCTACAACACGCTGCGTGGCGAGAACCTCCTGGCCATCAAGCTCGCCGCCCTCGAAAAGCTCAAGAAGCACGGCATCCGCTGCACCCTCGTCTGCACCGTCGATCACAACGTCAACCTGCACGAAGTCGGCGCCGTCGTCAAGTTCGGCCTGGACCGCCCTGAGATACGCGGCGTCAGCTTCCAGATGGCGACCTACTGCGGCCGGCACCTCGACCCGGTCGATCTCGAAAAAAGGGTGACGATGCCGGACCTCGTCAAGGGTATTGTGAGTCAGACCGGCGGCATGGTCGCGGAGACCGACTTCTATCCGTTGCCGTGCGCTCACCCGAATTGCCACATGATGTGCTACTTGTACAGGGGCGGCAAGGAGCCGGTGTCGATCTCGCGCATCATCGACGTCAAGAAGCATATGGACCTGATCGCCAACAGCGTCGTCTACACGCCGGCCCGCGCCCGCCAACTGGTCAGCAAGTACCTCGAAAGCGCCGGCGGCTGTGGCTGCGGGCCGGGCGGTTGCGGGCCGACCGACGCCAAGAGCGAGGTCCGGCTCGACGACTTTGTCGTCAAGGCCCTCGCGGAAAAGCTCAACGGCTCCGAGGTCTTCCGCATCACGCTAACCGGCTTCCTCGACGTGCATAACTTCGACACGCGCCGCGTCATGAAATGCTGCATTGCCCACCTGTTGCCGAGCGGCCACGTGGTGCCGTTCTGCGCGTACAACACGCTATATCGCGACGGGCATGTGCCGCTGCCGGCGTTGAAGGATGTCACGCACACAAGTGCCGACAAAAAAGTGTCCCTTGCGCTGGTATGAATGACTCCAATCGTAGCCGCAAGCTGCTAGTGCGTCGTCCAGGCTAAATCTTCGGGCAGGGAGGTCGGGAGGGCGAGGCTCCTGCCGAGCCGTGAACTCGAGAAACGCCAAGTGTAAAACGCCGACGCCGATGCTTCCGGCTCG
>JACXTT010010793.1_pt1 | contig 12283 bp, 14 predicted proteins | sample 9270951 | NCBI WGS metagenome assembly JACXTT01 (sample SAMN15532306, study PRJNA645909) | rock metagenome | isolation source: weathered quartz diorite | place: Puerto Rico | collected 2017-06-21 | reverse complement strand
CATTCACGATCGTCGCGGTCCTGACGCTGGCGCTGGGCGTGGGAGCCAACACGGCCATTTTCAGCATCGTGAACGCGGTGTTGCTGCGCTCTCTGCCGTACCGCGATCCCGATGGTTTGGTAAGGATTTTCTTCAACGAGCCCGGCGTCGGATTGCGAGATATTCGGTTTTCCAAGCCCGAGTTGGATGACATCGAGACGCGCGCGGGTGTCTTCGCAGCTGTCTCCCCGATCCTCGAGGGCAGCGAGATTGTGAGGGGGGCCGGACAGCCCGAGCGCGTCGAGGGGCTCAATGGCAGTTTCAGCTACTTTTCCATGCTGGGTGTGACGCCGCAGATTGGACGGTTGTTCGATCCGCAGGACTTCGTGCCGGGTTTCGCTCCGACGCTCGTGATCAGCGATGCCTTATGGCGTCGCGCCTATGGCGCCGATCCGAACGTGGTCGGCCGCACCCTCCGGCTCGACAATGATCCCTATACCATTATCGGGGTTCTGCCACGCGGATTTCGCCATCCTGGACCGACGGTTTCCGGCGACGTGGAGGTGTTTGGCGCCGGCGGATTCAGCGGAGAGCCCTTTCCCAAGCCACTGCGTGGTACCCGGATTCTCGTCAGTGGAATCGGACGCCTGAAGCCCGGCCTGACACTGGCGCACGCTCAGGAACGGCTCACGGCCTTCGCTGCCCAGTTACGCCAGGACTTTCCCGCCGACTACCCGCCGCAGGCACGATGGACAATCGAGATTCAGCCATTGCAAGAAACGCTGGTGGGCAATGTGCGGCCCATGCTGCTGGTGTTACTGGGTGCGGTAACCCTGATCGTGTTCATCGTCTCGTTGAACATTGCCAATCTCCTTTTGGCGCGCGCTTCCGGGCGGCAACAGGAGATGGCGATGCGGCTCTCGCTGGGGGCGAGCCGCGGCCGCGTGGTGCGCCAGATGCTGACCGAGTCCATGCTGCTGTCGCTCATCGGCGGCGCCGCGGGAGTCGCAACGGCAGTGGGTACTTTGGGTCTTCTGCTCCGCTTCGTGCCAGCGAGCCTTCCCCGGCTCAACGAAGTCCGCATCGACTGGGTGGTGCTGACGTTCGCGCTGCTGATTTCCATTCTCACCGGCTTCCTGTTTGGACTTGTTCCAGCGTTTCATTCGGCAAACGCCGCGCTCTCCGCGGGTCTTCGGGAAGGCGGTCGAGGGTCCGGGTACAGCACGAAGACCGGCCGAGTGCGGGATGGTCTCATCGTTTCTGAGCTGGCGTTCGCCGTCATCCTGATGGTCGGAGCCGGCTTGTTGCTGCGTACGCTGCGGGAACTCTTGATGGAAAATCCAGGATTTAATCCAACGCAGGTTGTCGCGGCGAGCATGCAGCTTCCGAATCCCAACGATCCCAAGACGGATCCGTATCTGGATATTCCTCGCAGAGCCACTCTTGATCGCGAGGTGCTGCGGCGGATGAACGCGATCCCGGGGGTGGAGCTCGCCGCAATCACCTCAGCGCTGCCGAGCACCAATACCAACCCCAATGCGGTCGGTGGCATAGCGAATGAAGGCTTTGCCATTGAAGAGAGACCGCTCGAGTCCTCCCAGGATCTGCGTGCTGAGAGAATTCGGATCAGCCCCGATTACTTCAAGGTGTTACAGGCCTCGCTGATCCGCGGTCGCTCCTTTACCGAGGACGATGCAGACGGCAAACCACTGGTGGCCATCATTGATGAAAGCACCGCTCACAAGTATTGGCCAACCAGCGATCCGCTGGGCCGGCGAGTGCGATTCGGACGAGACGCGACCAAGCCCTGGACGACCATCGTCGGTGTCGTCAAGGATATCAAGAGTGACGGCCTCGACGTTGATGGCGTTCCCCACATCTACGTTTCGCTCTATCAGGACAACGGCAGGCGACTGAGCGTGGTGTTGCGGACGTCCCTCCCCGCGACGCTGCTCGAACCACAGATTCGCAATGAAATCCTGCACCTCGATCCCGGCCTGCCGATCTTCAATGTTGCCTCCATGAACGCCGTCCTCGATCGGTCACTGGCGTCACGTCGTTTTTCTGCCGAGCTGGTGGGCGGATTTGCCGGACTGGCGGCGCTGGTGAGCGCCATCGGGATTTACGGCTTGTTGGCGTACATGGCCGGCCAAAGATCGCGCGAGATCGGTATCCGCATGGCCCTGGGCGCGCAGCGGGGAGACATTCTGAGAATGTTCGTACGCAAGGGGGTCGCGCTTGCCGGCGTGGGCCTCGTTGCCGGGTTGGTCGTTTCTGCATCCACCTCGTCCGTGATGGCAAGTGTGCTCTATGGCGTGCGCCCCCATGATCCCGCGGTGTTCCTGACCGTGCCTCTCCTGCTGTTTGCCATTGCCGTCCTTGCCAGCTACCTGCCGGCCCGGCGCGCGACGGAAGTGAACCTGATCAGGGCCTTTCGCGAGGGCTGAGCCACGCCAAGCGGGAGCGCCTCAGCGCGTTGGCGACTTCCGCCGCTTCGCGGGCACACGCCTTCGGCTCCTCGGAACGGGCTTTGTGGTGTTGGCTGCCTCAAACAACTGCCGGATGCCGTGTTCCAGCAGGTCGACCGCCCGCTCCAAAGCGCCGAGTTGTCCAACCCGCACTGTTGCGACGGACAACTGCAACTCAAATGACGGGGGGCGCAACACTGCAACGGTGCCTCTGCATTCTTTCCTGGCAAGAAAGCGAGCCGGCAGCAGCCCGACTCCATATCCTGACTGAATGAGTGCCAGATGCAGATGGACGTTGTGGTGGATTTCGGCGGCAATCGTGGGGGTGACGCCGGCACGCGCCATCTGATCGATGAGGCTTGCCCGCAGCAGGCACCCGGGCGGATTGAGCACCCAGGGTGCTCTGCCCAAACTCTCCCAATCACCGCCCACGTTGCCTGCGACGCCTTGAACGATCTCCATATGGTCGCGAGCGATGATATTCGTGAAAAGCGGTGGCGGCGCGGTTTTCCCTTCGGGTAGGAACACGACCGCAGCGTCGAGCTCACCGGCGAGCAGCCGGTTGAACAGCTCACCGGCAAGTCCGCTCAGCAGCCGCAGCTGGATCCTGGAGTATTTCTCCGTCAGCGCCCGAATCGGTTCAATCAGCGTCCCCTCGGCCAGGGCATGCGCGAGTCCGATGCGCAAGAGGCCGTGAGGTTCGGCGTCGGGCGAGGCAAGCGATCGCAGCGCCTCCGTCCGCCCCAACATATCGCGCGCGCGCTCGAGCACCCGGGAGCCCAGCGAGTTCAGGCGCGGCGGCTTCGTTGAGCGGTCGAGTAACTCAGCACCCAGTTCAGCCTCCAGCCTTTGCAGTTGCCGGGTTACCGCCGATGGGGTCCGGAAGAGACGGTCCGCGGCGGCCGCGATGGAACCGGCCTGGGCAAACTCTACGAGCGCGCGTAAGTCGTCGAGCACAACATCCTCCCTCGAGTAACTCCTCGAAAACCTCCTCCCAACCAATACCAGAATCGTGCGGGAAAGGCAAGATCATTGTGAGAATACTGAAGTTGTGGAATTATCGGTGCTGCGCTACAGTCCGTGTGCAGAGGCAGTCGAGTAGTCTGCACAGAGAGTGAAGATCAGTTCCATCAGGAAAGGACGATGGTCGATGCTGCGGACAATACTCTTGGCGACGAGTCTGGCCGGCGCGCTCGCCGGAAGTGCCATGGCGCAGGCGCCGGATACCAGCTGTGCGTTGCCGTCAGAGCCCGAGGGCATACCGGCCGCGCTCGATGCGGCAATCACCGGGCCCGCGGACCAGGATCGAGCCTGTATGAAGGCTCTCCTAATCCCCGACGCACGCTTGATGTTCGTTTCACTGGGCGCGGACGGAGCGCCAACCTATCGGATCGAGACCCTGGACAGTTGGATCGTCCGAATCAAGGCCCGTGGCCACGCCGTGTTGGAAGAAAAGCAGCTGAAGTTTCGCCTGGAGCGCTACGGCAACATCGCGCACCTGTGGAGCACCTACACGCTGCACAGCGAGGGCACGCAAGTCGCGCGCGGCATCAACAGCATTCAGGCGATCAAAGAAGCAGGCGGATGGCGAGTGACGGGCATCCTGGTGCAGGCCGAGTCGGTCACTGCGCCGCTGCCCAGGGAGTATCTGCCGTAGGGTGTGTGCGGTTGTGGACATTGATCCGCTACGCACGTAGCGACAGGAGTGTGGCATGACGAAGACCGCAGTTACCGCGCCGGAGCTCACGCCGCCGGTCGGCCCGTTCAGCCAGGCCATCGCAGTCGGTGGTTTCCTCTACTGCAGCGGTCAGGTCGGCCAAGACCCGGCCACGGGCAAGGTGGTCGAGGGAGGGATTGAGGCCGAGACCGAGCGAATCTTCCAGAATCTCGCGGCGGTGCTCAAGGCGGCCGGCACGAGCTTCGATCACGTGGCGTGCGCCCGCGTGTTTCTCACGAACATGAGCGACTACGCCGCGATGAATGGCATCTACGCCAAGTATTTTCGTCCGCCCTTTCCGGCCCGCACGGCGATCGGAGTGGCCGCGCTGCCGCTTGGGGCCCGCGTTGAAATCGACCTTGTCGTCAAGGCTTAGGAGGAGACGTGCCCTTAGTCCGCATCGATCTACTCGAGGGAAAGTCAGAACGGTACCGTGCCAAGGTCGGCGATATCGTGTACCAGACCCTGGTGGATGTGCTCAATGTTCCGGAACATGACCGGTTTCAGGTCATCACAGAACACGCGAAGGCGAGCCTGTCATTCGACCGCGAGTATCTCGGCATCCAGCGGTCGGACGATTGCATCTTCTTGCAGGTCACATTGAATAGCGGCCGGTCCACTGAGTTGAAGCAGCGCTTCTACAAAGCGCTCGCGGACCATCTTCACGCAGGAGTGCAGATCCGCAAGGAAGATGTCCTCATCAATCTTGTTGAGGTCCCCAGGGAGAATTGGTCCTTCGGTAACGGCGAGGCGCAGTACGTCACGCCTCCAAAGCTGTGAATGGTCAGCCGCAGTCTGATAGACAGATGGTCGTGGAAATGGGAAGTTCAGTCTAGTTCCAGTTAGGCAGTGCCTCAGCGTGATCACCGCATCCGGTCGAGGCTGCTATGACATCTCTTCGCATTCTCCTATCCATCATCGCTACGCTAGCGCTCAGCCATCGGCCCCTCTTTGCGCAGGACAAGGGCGATTCATCGTTAGACACAGCCCGCACTTTGGGAGGTAGATGGCTCCTCAAGTCACGTCTCGGGACTAGTCCCTACGTGGTGACGTTCTTACAGACTGGTACAAAGCTTCGGGCCGATTTTGCCGCACACGTCTCGTGTGCAGGGAAAGAGGTGAGAATGTCTATCATCTTGGAAGGTGAAGTCAATGGAAGCCATGTTCGGTTGCGAGCGACGCGCGGCAGTATTCTGAGCGGTGACATCGACAGTGAACAGGCACAAAGTTGTTCTGAGTATCAGGTCCTGACTAATGCCGTGGATTTCCGGGGTCAGCTCTCTGCCGATGGCAAGGAGATCGTAGGAAATTACGATGACACAGGCGATCCCACTCATGTATGGAGATTTACAAGGTAATGGGCACATTTCGTCCTTAGAGCGCTGCCTTATCGTTGCGGATTCAGGAGTCGATCTCCCTCGATCTCCCGCACGATCTTGCCGCCGCGCACTTCCAGCAGCTCGAAGTGCTTGAATTGCCGGCCATCCGCGAAACGCTCTGTCCACTCCTGATTCACGAAGGCCCCGAATACGTCGCTGCGCACCAGCGTGACGCTCATGCCATTTATGATGCGCATGACCGTCGTGTCAGCCTTCGTCTTTTTGAGGGAGTCTTCGCGTCGTCGCTGGTGCGAGCCGGCGACGAAGTTCTCGAACGTGAAGACCGAATCGAAGTTCGCGTACGTCGCGTCGAGGTCATGGCGTCGAAAGGCGTCATAGAACCGCTGCGCGACATGCTCCGGGAGCGTATCTCGCAGACTGTCCGCGGTACCTTGTGACACACCCTGCGTGGCCGCACCGCGCGCGCAGACAGCCAGAACAGTAGTGGCGAACAGCCAGCGAACGGCTTGCATCGTCCACCTCCGGTTGGCGCGCCGTGAGCAGATTTGCCCGAGGCGTCGCCTCGTCGATCGCGGTGTGAAGGCGTCAGACCAATGTCGAAGCATACGCATCGAGATGGCAAGGCGACAGCGTTGTTTTAGATCGTCGTCGAAGTGGTAAGTTCAGTCTACTTCTGGTAGGCCCCATACCACCCGAGAAGAGAACCCAGTGGGACGAATTATCGTCAGCGAGAACGTGACACTCGACGGAGTCGTCCAGGACCCCGCAGGTGGCGAAGGCTTCAGGCACGGCGGGTGGGTCGGCCGGATAGGCAGCCGAGGTGAAGAGGCCGCCAAGGTCGCGCTCGACGAGGCGCTGAGTACGGAGGCCATGCTCCTGGGGCGACGCACCTACGAATTCTTGGCCTCACGGTGGCCATCCCGGAGTGGCGCGCTGGCCGGCCGTCTGAATAGCAAGGCCAAGTACGTCATCTCGTCAACGCTCCGCGCTCCTGTCTGGAGCAACACGACCGTCCTCACCGGCGACGCGGTCAGCGAGGCGTCGACCCTGAAGCAGCGTCTCGCCGGTGACATCGTGGTCGCCGGCAGCTTCCAGCTCGTGCACGTACTGCTCGAGCACGATCTCATAGACGAACTTCGGCTGATGGTTTACCCAGTCGCACTGGGGATCGGCAAGCGCTTGTTCGCCGAGACCAGCGATAAGAAACCCCTGCGTCTTGTTGGAAACCGGACCGTCGCTGGCGATCTCGCTCTCCTCACCTACCAACCTGTTATGAAGACCTAACGGGAAGACATCGCGGTTGCTGGAGGAGTGAAGGCATGGGTCCCCCGCCCGCTGCTGCCCCACCAACACCTCGGCCCGCTGCACCAGCTCCTCCAGCCGAGCGAGCGCCGCCTGCTCCGGCACTCCATCCGTCCGATGGGCCCGGAGGAAATCCCGAACCCGTACGGCCATCTCCAGCCGTCTCCGCAAATTCGCTTTCACCGGTGCATCCTCCTCTCCCCATGGTTCGGCACGGTGTCGGATGCGTGCCGTCCCCGTTGGACTTCTTCCGACGCTCGGGGGGCTTCGCGAAATCCGCGCCACGATGTTTCAGATTGGCGAATGCACGCCGCAACGGTACGGTGTCCCTTGGAGAGGACGCGGCCGACTCTCAGACCTCGATAGCGCCGCCGTACTCGTGCGATGATTGCTGCGGCAACTCCGTGGTCCCGCGCTGTTCCCAGCTGCGCGACACGATGACACGCCAGGTCGCACGCGACTGCTCGGCGCGCCGTCGCGTCCAACGCTCGGTCGGCCTGGAGGGAAGGGCGGATCGGTGCTTCCGGTCTTCTCCCCGGGGATGCGGGGGTCTCGGATTCGTGCCACCAGCGACGGGCGTTGGGCGTCCGCTCGACGAATTTGCGTGTTTGAGAGGGGAATTCGTGCTTATGCCGTTCGCGCTGAGAGCCGCGACTCGGCTGGACGTCCGCTGAAGCGGGTGCCGCGATCTTCTAGCGAAGCACCTCCTTGGGGGGATAGCTTCGTCCCAGTCCTCCTATGAACGAACGGATCGCGAAGGGCGTAGGCCCGGCGCACCTCGATATCGCGTACGAACAACTCGGCAATCCGACACACCCCACGACGCTCCTCGTCATGGGCGTGGCCGCCCAGATGATCAATTGGCCCCTCGGCTTTCTCGATGCGCTCGTCGAACGCGGGCTACATCTCGTTCGGTTCGACAACCGCGACTCTGGTCGCTCCACGCACCTGCGCGATGCGCCGCCGGCAGATCTGCCCGCCGCACTCAAGGGCGACTTCTCCTCGGTGACCTACAATCTCTCCGACATGGCCGTTGATGCCGTCGGACTGCTCGACGCGCTGCAGATCCCGGTAGCACACGTGGTGGGCGCTTCGATGGGCGGCGCGATCGCGCAGACGATGGCGATCGAGCATCGAGCCCGGGTCCGCTCGCTCACCACCATGATGTCCACGACCGGCGACCCGAAGGTCGGGCAGGTCAACCCGGCGACGATGAAATCGGTGTTTGGCGGGCCGCCGCCACAGACCCGCGACGACGTCATCGCCCGCCGGGTGCAGGTCGCGTCGGTCGTCGGCTCACCGGCGTACCCCGTCGACCCCGCCGACGTAGCGAGAATCGCAGGGTTGGCGTACGACCGCGGCCACGACGACGCGGGGGTCGCGCGCCAGGCTGTCGCATCCGTCGCGTCCGGTGACCGCACCGCGCAACTGCGCACACTCGACGTTCCCACTCTCGTGCTGCATGGGCTGGCGGACACGTTGTGCGATCCGAGCGGCGGGCGCGCCGTCGCGGCCGCGATTCCGGGCGCCGAGCTGGTGCTCATAAAAGGAATGGGACACAACATTCCGCCGGGCCTCTGGGACCGAATCGCGGACCATATCGCCAAACTCGTGCGCCGCGCCGAAGTGTGTTGGTCGTCCGGGAGCCAACCGGGCTCCGGCACGACCGCGTGACCATGGCCCTGGCGCGCCCCGCCTCGTGTGGGCGATCGACCCAGAACGACGCCTGGTCCGGGTGTACCGCCACGTCGGCACTCAAACGCTCGTGTCGGCGACTGAGGCCCTGAGCGGGGAAGACCTGCTGCCGGAATTCACCTGACCGCTCGACGCCATCGTATAGAATTCGGCGTCGCCCCGCCCGCGTTCCCTGTCAGACCAGCAGCGCACGCATCGGATGGAGCGTGCGGCGGAATGGGTCGAACACGAGGCCGAGGATCTCGAGGGTCACGACGCCGAGCAACGGCTCCACGTCGCCCGGCTGCCCCAGGACGACTGGTGTGTACGCATCGCCCTGTGGCAGCGAGATGTGGCATTCCGAAACCGCCCGCCGGATGGTGGTGCCGTCGGCCAGGGAGAACTCCATCTCTCGCTTGGGGGTGAGGCCAATGGCTTGCCACACGTGCTCCGGCAGCAGGGAGTAGACCGCCCCGCTGTCGATCAGGAAGCGCACCGCCTGCTCGCCGGTGGGACCGCGCACCGTGCCCTGGATGTAACTCAAGCCCACGCTCCGAAGAATGTCGCGCCGCGAACGGATCGCGTCATCAAAAGATCGTGCGACGGAGCCAATTCACGCCAGCCGTGACCGCCACTACTCAGAGTTCAGCGGAGTGTCACCATGAATGATGCAACGACAAGAGAGCCGGCCAACGATCCCCAGGATTTGGAGCGTTTGTTGGTAGAAAGAGAGAACGCGGGAGATGTTGCCGGCATGACGGCGTTGTTCGAGCCAGACGCGGTGGTCGACATTGGCGGCGGAACGTTCCTGCGTGGCAAAGCGGCCATTCACGAGTTTTTTACGAAACTCCAGGTTACGGGGTTCGGACCCGAAAAACGAAAGTTCGAGTTCGGCGAACAGCGACCGGCGCTCATTTGCGGTGATCTGGCCCTCACCTCGACGCGCACCCGTGATGGTACCGTGACCTCGGAAGTTGCGCGGCGCCAGAAGGATGGAACGTGGCTCTGGGTGATTGACAGGTATTCCGTCTCTTGGTGATTGGCAGGTATGCCGTCACCGAAGCGCTCTCGTGCGCGGGCGCTTACGACTCAGCCCAGTCATGATCACAAATTTCCCCTAGCCTCCCGCAAGGGAGCGCATTCCCGACCCTGGTCGCTGAGACTCAATGGGCGGCCAGAGGTTCGTGGACGCGAACCGTCCCGTCGTGCCGCACGACCGTCCGGCCGACACCTCCGTCGTGGTACTCGTGGCGAACGATCCGGCAGCCACACGAAAAGAGGACGAGCTGAGTGAGCGGCATCGCGTCGTCGCGTCCTCGTAGCGCTCGCCACCCCTCCGTCGGCGGCACGGCGCAGGTCGGTCCGTGAACGTACTCGAGGCCTTCACGCGCAGATGGTCCTGGACATGGTCTCACGACAATGCGTCATCCGCCGGGGCCTGTCGATCCTACCTTGGCATAAGTACCGACATCCTTTCGTACAACACCCTTGGTTCAATTGTCGCGAGCGGGCGCTGCGTCGATCCTGTGACCATGGACTTCACACACAGGAGGCGGCATGACCACGCAAGCGCGCCGAATCACCATCGCGAGCATCTGTGCGATCGGTGCAGCTCTAGTCGCGACACTTCCACTCAGGAGCCAGGGGGGTAAGCCAATGAACGCAACCGCACCAAGCATCGTCAGTCCCAATGTCGACCGGCGCATCGCCGAATTCCTCGACGGCTTGAACTCCAGTGGCGGCAAGCCGATGGAACAGCTGACGCCGGAGGAAGCGCGGGCCGTGCTGGTCGCTGTGCAACAGAGCGTCACCGTTCCGCTGGCACCAGCCGACATCTCTGAGAAGACGATCACCGTCGACGGGCGGCCGCTCCCGCTCACGATCGTCCGGCCGGCAGGCGTCAAGGGCATTCTCCCTGTCTTCATGTTCTTCCACGGCGGCGGCTGGGTGTTGGGTGACTTTCCGACCCATGAACGCCTCGTCCGCGACCTCGTGGCTGCATCCGGCGCGGTGGCGGTTTTCCCGAATTACACGCGTTCGCCCGAGGCGAAGTATCCCACCGCCATCAACCAGATGTATGGCGCGACCAGGTGGGTCGCCGAACACGGCGCCGAGATTCAGGTCGACGGGAAACGGCTCGCCGTCGTCGGCAACAGCGTCGGCGGCAACGCGGCCGGCGTCATCAGCCTGATGGCCAAAGACAAGGGCGGGCCGGCCATCCGCTTTACGGCAATGCTGTGGCCGGTGACGGACGCGAACTTCGAGACCGCCTCCTACCGCGAGCTTGCCGAGGGTCACTTCCTCAGCCGCAACATGATGAAGTGGTTCTGGGACAACTATGCCCCCGACGTCCGGCAGCGGCGGGAGATCTACGCATCTCCGCTGCAAGCCACGATCGAGCAGCTCAAAGGGCTGCCACCGACGTTGATCCAGGTCGCCGAGAATGACGTGCTGCGCGACGAAGGAGAAGCGTACGCCCGGAAGCTGGACTCGGCCGGGGTCGAGGTGACGCACGTTCGCTACGACGGGTTGATCCACGACTGGGGCTTGCTCAATCCGATCAGCCAGCTCCCCGGCGTCCGGGCCTCACTGTTTCAGGTGGGCGCAGCGCTCAAGAAGCGGCTGAGCTGACCATGTCGCGCACAACCGAGCGCACTCTCATGAGCGAACAGACGCGAGTCCTGGGCGGCATTACCGTCATCGATTCGCCGCTGATCAATCACGCGCTGGACATTGCCAGAGCACATTCGGAGCCCGTGCTCTTCAACCATGCCGTCCGATCCTGGCTGTTCGCCGTCCGGCTCGGCCAGCTCGATGGCATCGCGCACGACGCGGAAGTCGTCGCGGTCGGGTCGCTGCTCCATGATCTCGGGTTGACGAATCACTGTACCGGTCCCAGGCGCTTCGAGATCGAAGGAGCGGACGCGGCCCGGACGTTCGTGCGCGAGCAGGGCCTCGACGACCGCCGCGCGCAGTTGATCTGGGACACCGTCGCGTTGAATTCAACGCCGTCGATCGCGCGGTACAAGGAGCCCGAGGTCGCGCTCGCCACGGCCGGGATCGCTTTCGACTTCGGCGGGCTGCTGTACGACCGGATCCCGCCGGGCGAGGTGCGGACCATCCTCGCCACGTTCCCGCGGCTCGACATGAAGCATGCGTTCACCCATGCCGTCTGTCGGATCGTCGAAACCAGACCCGAGACGACGTACGACAATTTCGCGCGCGACTTCGGCGAGCGATTTGTCTCGGGCTATAAGACCCCGTCGGCAGTGGATTTCCTGATGAATGCTCCGTTCGATGAGTGACGGGGTGACAGGGGACGGCTAGGAGGTCAGGGCGAGCTGGAGTCGTGGCAAGGCGCGCCGCAGGTCGCGTCGCGACCTGATGCCGAGCTTGCCGTACACCTTGTGCAGGTGATACTCGGCGGTGCGGGGGCTAATGAAGAGCTGGGTCCCGATCTCCGGATTGGTGCGACCCTGGGCGGCGAGCCGGGCGACCAGCGCCTCTTGGGAGGTGAGCACTTCGCTGGTTTCGATCGTGCGTTTGCGCACCGTCTCACCGGTGGCCAGGAGCTCGGCTCGGGCACGCTCGGCAAACGCCTCGGCCCCGATGCGGCTCAGCATCTCGTAGGCGATGCGCAGTTGCTCCCGTGCGTCCATGCGTCGATTCTCGCGACGCAACCACTCACCGTACAACAGATTCGCGCGGGCGCGATCCACGACCACCCTGCAGCGCCTGAACCTCACGATAGCGTGGACGTACCTGGCGTCCGCGCATTTGGCCTCGACATACCAGCCCCTCGC
>JACXTT010010792.1_pt1 | contig 12285 bp, 11 predicted proteins | sample 9270951 | NCBI WGS metagenome assembly JACXTT01 (sample SAMN15532306, study PRJNA645909) | rock metagenome | isolation source: weathered quartz diorite | place: Puerto Rico | collected 2017-06-21 | reverse complement strand
TGACGCACCCGCCGCCCGAGCGTGTCTCCGTCCACGTACGCCATTGCGAAGTACACGAAGTCCGAGACCTCGTGTACCGCGAAGATGGGCACGATGCCCGGATGCGAGAGCTGGGCGGCAGTTCGGGCCTCGCGCAGGAAGCGCTCCCGCGCCGTCGGCTGGATGGCGCGTTCGGGCGGCAGCAGCTTGATGGCGACCCGGCGGTCCAGGCGCAGTTCGCGGGCGAGGTACACGACCCCCATGCCGCCGCGTCCCAGGCGTCGTTCCAGCACGTAGCGTCCCGCGAGGGCGCGTTGCAGGCTCGGGAGGAGTGGGTCGGCCTTCACCGTCACGGGCCTGTCTACCCCGAGGGGGGTACGCGAGGTTCCGCGCGGAGCGCGCAGTTCGGGCACGAGCGGGAAACGGCACGATAACGGCGCGAGCGTGACGACGAGCACACGCACGCTGGCCTGATGTCGGATGACGCCTCTATCGCCCTCTGCCGCTCACCCTCAGATTCAGCGCCCTATGCCCGACCACCAACCCTACGTCCCGGCGAGCCAGTCGCCCGCGGAGCTGACGCCGCGAGCGTTGTTGCTGGGCGTTGTGCTCGGCCTGATCTTCAGCGCGTCGAGCGTCTACCTGGCCCTCAAGATCGGGCTCACGGTCAGCTCCTCAATCCCGATCGCCGTACTCTCGATCACGATCTTTCGCGCTCTCGGCAAGACCTCGATCCTGGAGAACAACATCGTGCAGACGACTGGGTCGGCCAGCGACTCCGTGGCCGCCGGCGTTGTCTTCACGATTCCGGCCATCCTGTTGATGGGCTACGACCTCGACATCGGGCGGGTCGCGGTGCTCGCGACCGCGGGCGGCCTGATGGGGATCCTGATGATGATCCCGCTGCGCCGCGCCTTGATCGTGAAGGAGCACGATACCCTGGTCTACCCGGAGGGCACGGCCTGCGCCGAAGTGCTGATCGCCGGCGAGGAGCGGGGCCTCCAGGCCAAGCGCGTGTTCCAGGCGTTCGGGGTCGGTTTCGTCTACAAGTTCCTGCAGGCGGGACTCAAGTTCTGGCCCGACGTTCCGGGCAAGGCGCTCGGCTTTTACCCCGGGGCCGCCGTCTTCACGGAGGCGTCCCCCGAGCTGCTGGGGGTGGGCTATATCATCGGTCCGCGGATTGCCGGCTACCTGTTCGCCGGCGGCTGCCTGGCCTACCTGGTGCTCGCTCCAGCGATCAAGCTCGTGGGATCCGGCCTCACCGAGCCGTTCGGCTTTCCGGCGGTGAAGCTGATCCGCGATATGAGTCCGGGCGAGATCCGCGCCAGCTTCGTCTTTTACATCGGGGCAGGAGCCGTCGCCTCGGCTGGAATCATCGCCCTGGCGCGGTCGCTCCCCACGATCATGAGCTCGTTCGCTTCGAGCCTCAAGGACCTGCGTGACTCCCGGATGGGCCGGGCCGTGGCGCGGCTGCGGACCGAAGACGACCTGCCGATCTCGCTCACCGTAGGCGGGTCGGTGGCCCTCGCCATCGTGCTCACGCTGCTCCCGCAGGTCGGGGTCAACCTGCTCGGCGCGCTCCTGATCGTGCTGTTCGGGTTCTTCTTCGCCACCGTGTCCTCGCGCGTCACGGGCCAGATCGGCTCCTCGGCGAACCCGATCTCCGGCATGACCATCGCCGCCCTGCTGGGCACGTGCCTGATCTTCGTAGCCGTCGGCTGGACCGGCGTGGATCATCGGGTTCAAGCGATCTCGATCGCCGCTGTCGTCGCCGTAGCCACGGCGAACGCCGGCAACACGTCACAGGACCTGAAGACCGGATTCCTGGTCGGCGCCACGCCACGTCGCCAGCAGATCGCTATCCTCGTGGGCGCGCTCGGCTCGGCGCTGGTAGTGGGGTGGACCCTCACCCTGCTCAACCGCGCCTACACCTACCCGGTCCCGGAAACCCATCCCGCGTTCAGCGCCGAGGCGCTGGCGCCGGCGACGGGCGGAGGCCGCGCGGCGGTCGAGGTCCTGGCCGAAAGGATGTCGGGCTTCCGCATCGCAGCCAGCGATTCGGTGGACCACGCGACCTATCAGGTCGTCCGCGTCTACGTCGTCACGGAAGGCGTGGCCGCGGGCAAGTACCTCATGGACCCGGCGACCCACGAGCTGCGCTATGTGGTCGATCCGGGCATCGGCGGGCGCATTCACGAATACCGCGGCAGGACGATTCCCCGCCTCGACTCGCCCAAGGCCACGATCATGGCGCTCATCGCCGACGGCATCCTCACCCACCAACTGCCCTGGGTGCTGGTACTGCTGGGCGTGTTCATCACGATCGCCATCGAGCTGATGGGGGTCCAGGCGCTGCCGGTGGCGGTCGGCGTGTACCTACCGATTTCGACCTCCTCCGCGATGTTCGCCGGCGGCGTGGTGCGCTGGCTCATCGAGCGTCGCGCGCAGGCCCAGCAGCAGTCGATCGCGGAAGTCGAGTCGGGGCCGGGCGTGCTGTTCGCCAGCGGCCTGATCGCGGGGGGCGCCATCTGCGGAATCGTGCTGGCGGCGATCGCGGGCGTGCTGGGCTCGGCGGACGCGCTCGCCGAGAAGGCGCCGCTGTTCCACGCGCTGGGCGGTCTCGCCCGCTCGAATCTGCTGGCGTTCGGTTTGTTCGCGGCGCTCGGCGTGCTGCTTTATCGCATCGGGCTGCGCAAAGAGTGACGGTGCAGGGTGTAGGGACGGGGTCCGTGTAGGGGGCGCAGCATGCTGCGCCCCTACATTTCAGCATGCGAGTCGTGTCGTTACTGCCCGCCGCCACCGAGATCGTGGCCGCGCTGGGAGCGCTCGGCCGGTTGGTGGGGGTGTCGCACGAATGCGACTTCCCGCCCGAGGTGCGCTCGCTCCCCCGCGTCACCAGGACCCGTGTGGACCCCGCGATGCCGTCCGCCGCGATCGACCGCGCGATGGCGGAAGCGAAGCGCACCGGTATCTCGCCTGTGGAGGTGGACGTCAACCTGATGGCCCACCTGCGGCCCGACGTGCTGATCGGGCAGTCGGTGTGCGATGTCTGCGCCGTGGGCGAAGGCGAGCTGGCGCGCGTGGTCGCGACCCTCATGCCCACGCCCTGGGTCGTCATGCTGCACGCCCACACGCTGGACCAGGTGTTCCTGGACATCCGCAAGGTCGGCGAGGCCCTGGAGCTGCGCGACGAAGCGGATGAGCTCGACGCGGGCTTGCGCCACCGGTTGCGGCGCGTGCAGGCCGGGGCCACGGGACAAAAGCCGCGGGTGTTGGTGCTCGAGTGGCTGGATCCACCGTACGTCGCGGGGCACTGGGTTCCGGAGCTGGTGGAGCTCGCCGGGGGCCAGAACGTCGCTGGCACGGCGGGCCAGCCGTCGCGACCCCGTCCCTGGGACGAGCTGGCCGCGCTCGCGCCCGACGTCGTCGTAGTGGCGCTGTGCGGGTTCGACGTTCCCCGCGCCCGGACCGAGCTTGCGGCCGTCACCGACCCGCAGGCGCGGGCGCTGCTCGGGCGACGCGTCGAGTTTCTCGACGGCAACGCGTATACTTCGCGACCGGGACCCCGCCTCGTCGACGCGGCTGAGATGCTTGCCCGGTTGATACGCGGTTGACGGCTCCAACGAGGGTTTTGTGATCGGGGTGCTGCTGTTGTCGATCAACGTCGCATGGTGCAACGTGCACCTGGGGCCGCGCCAGCAGCCCACCGACACGCTGCGTCTCTACGCGGTCGGGGACATCAATCTTGGCCGACGGCTCGCGAAGGAGCGGCTGATGGAGGGAGACACCCTCTATTCATTCCTCGCGCTCCGCGATTCACTTGCCGCGGCGGACATCACGTTCGGGAATCTCGAGAGCCCGATTGCGCCCGACCCGACGGCGGCGCCCGATTCAGGCGGCATATTCGCCGCGCCGCCGGCCGCCGCCGCCGCGCTCGCCCGCGCCGGCTTCGACGTGGTGAGCACGGCCAACAACCACGCCTGGGACGGTGGCTCCGACGCTCTGGAGGAGACGATGCGGCAGCTCACCCGCGCCGGCGTCCGGTTCGTGGGCTCGGGATTCGGGCGAGACATGGCGGAGCAGCCCGTGATCCTCGAGCGGCGCGGGTGGCGGGTGGCGTTCTTCGCGCTCACGCGCGCCTGGAACCCGGCGCCGTATACGTTCCACAGCCACGCCGGGTCGCGCTACATCGCCTGGGGCGATACCGGCCGGATTTATCCGGCGATACGCGAGGTCAAGGCGAAGCGCCGGGCCGACCTCGTGGTGGTCAGCATGCACGGCGGCACCGAATACGTCGACACGCCGCCCAAGCACATGCAAGACCTGGAGCGCGGTGCGGTGGACGCGGGCGCGGATCTGGTCTTGGCCCACCACCCACATGTGCTGCAGCCGGTGGTTTGGTACCGGCACAAGCCGATCGTGCAGTCGCTCGGTAACTTCGTGTTCGTGCAGGACGACCCGTGGACCCGCCTGTCGGCGATTCTCCGGGTCGTGGTGACGCCCGACCGGCGGCTGCGACTCTCCGCCATTCCGGTCCACGTCGGCCCTCAGCCGACGCTCGCGACCGGGGCGGCGGCGGACAGCGTACGGCGCCGGCTTGGCGTGCGTCTATCGCCCACAACGGTTCGCAAACCATGACTCGAAACACCCTGGACTTCCTGAAGCAACTCCTCGATACACCCGGGCCGTCCGGCTTCGAGACGGCGCCGGCCCGGGTATGGCGCGAGGAGGTGAAGACCTTCGCCGATCAGGTGACGGCAGACGTGCACGGCAACTCGGTGGCGGCACTGAACGCCAAGGGCGCCCCGCGGCTCATGCTGGCCGGCCACATCGACGAGATCGGGCTGCAGATCACGCACATGGACGAAGAGGGCTACCTGTATTTCGCCGGCATCGGGGGGTGGGACTCCCAAGTCCTCGTGGGACAGCGCGTGGTGATCAGCGGCTCGAAGGGTCCGGTCCGTGGCGTGATCGGGAAGCAGGCGGTGCACCTGATGAAACGCGAGGACATGGACAAGGTCTCGAAGATCACGGACCTGTGGATCGACATCGGGGCGGCGGACAAGGCCCAAGCGCTCGAGCGGGTGCGCCTGGGAGACGCCGGCGTGCTGGACGCGAGCGTTCTAGAGTTTCCGAACGCACGGATCGTGTCCCGCAGCATCGACAACCGCATCGGCGCGTACGTTGTGGCCGAAGCGCTGCGGTTGCTCGCGCAGGACCGGCCCAAGCATGCCGGAGTGTTCGGCGTGGCGACGACACGCGAGGAGATCGCGTGGACGGGCGGCGGGGCCCGCACCAGCGCGGTGGGACTCGAGCCGAACGTCGCGCTGGTGGTGGACGTCACGCACGCGACCGATTGGCCTGGCGCCGAAAAGAAGCGGGCGGGCGAGCACAAGCTCGGAGGCGGTCCCGTTCTGGCGCGAGGCTCGGCGGTCAGCCCGGTGGTGTTCGAGCTACTGGTGGAGTGCGCCGAGCGGGAGAAGATCCCCTTCAGCATCCAGGCGGCGCCGCACGATACGGGCACCGACGCCGACGCCATCTATAACGCGTTGCGGGGAATCCCAACGGGGCTGGTCAGCGTGCCGAACCGCTACATGCACAGCCCGAACGAGATGGTGGCGCGGGACGACCTGGAGCGCGCCGCGCGCCTCCTGGCGGCATTCGCCCGGCGGCTCGACCCCGAGATCAGCTTCATTCCTGCTTGAGGTGAGCGTCGGGCGCTAGCGGCGCGACTTGCGCTTCACCTCCGTCACGGCCCGGCTGGCCGCTTCGCGGACGGCGCGGTCGCCGTCGTCCGATAGCCCTTCGAGCGTGCCCAGGGCGGCCGGAGTAGCCGCCAGCCGCAAGGCCTCCACGGCGGCCACACGCAGCTCGCTCGGCTTTCGTCCGAAGAACCGGCCGGTCGGCTGCGCCCACTTGATGAGTGCCTGCACCGCATCGGGGCTCCCGATCCGGCCCAGCGCGAGGAGCAGCTCGCGCACCACCGCCTCGTCCTTCTCCTCTTCCATCGCGACCACGAGCGGCATCGCGAGCGCGCTCGACTTCCGCCCGCCGATCCCGACCGCCACCTGCATGCGCACTTCCTGCGAGCGGTCGCGCAGCGCGCGGCGCAGCGGCTCGGCCGCGCCCCGCGTGCCGATCTTGGCGAGGGCCAGCCCTACGGCCTTCCGCACGCGCTCGTCGGCATGGTCGAGGCGCTTCCCCAGAGCCGGGACGGCGTCCTCCATGCCCAGCTCGCCGATGAGCTCCGCCACGTTGCGCACCACGAACCACTCGGAATGGTCCAGCATGTGGACGAGCTGGTCGGTTCCCTCCGTCATGTGCTTCAACGCGTCGAACACGGCGCGCCGCTCCCCCACGGTCGGCGCCGCCGCGAGCACATCCATCAGTACCTCCACGCCAGCCGCTCCGCCGCGCTGCAGCGCCGTCACCGCGGCGGCGCGGTGCTTCGGCGCCCCCAGCAGGCGGGAGAGGCCTTCGAGGATCGGCTTGGTGTAAAAGCGCCGCAGGGCGATGCCGTATTGCCGCCGCACGCCGCTCGCCTCGGGGACCTTCTCCTCCACCCGAATGACACTCACGATCACGCCAAGCACCTGCTCGAAGCGACCCAGTTTGCCCGCCGCGGCCGCGTTGTCGATCAGCACCGCCAGCAGGTCGCCCACGTTCGGCGCGGTGCTGTTGCGCTCGAGCTCTGCGATTACGTCCGCGGCACCGGGCGGCAGCGGCACGGCGGCGGGACTGGCCCCAGAGGCGGGCGCGCGAGCGGCCTCGCGCTGCGCGACCGCCGGTGGTTCGGGCGCCGCCGGGGGTGGAGCCGGTGGGGGAGGAGGCTCCGGCGCGCGATGACGCTCGCTCGAGAGGGAGAAGAGCTCATCGCCGCGGCTTTCCTTACGTGGTGGTGGGCGATCCACCACGCCCGGCAGCGCGTCCGCCGCCTTGGGGGGCGGAGGGTCGTGCGTGACCAGCGGAACGCCCTCGAGCGGCACGGACTTGATGTCGCGCATCGACTCGCCGCGCAGGATACCCCCCGTGCCGAGCGCGCCGGACTTCCGATCAACCGGCGTGTCCGGGTTGGGGACCACGGGCTCGCGCCCACCAAAGTCCTCCGGGGAGGCCACCGGCCCGCGTTGCGCCACCGACGGAGATGGAGGCGGACCGGCGGGCCCGACACGGATACGGTCCGCGCCCGCTGCGGTGAGTCGGCTCGCGACGTCGTGCGCGCCGGGCTGGTCCGCAAGCGCTTGCAGCAGCTCGAACAGCTGGGCGGGAGGCGGGTTTGCGGGTAGGGCGATCTCACCTATACCGTGGAGGTCGAGGCGCTCCACCAGCGAAGCCAGACCTGCTGCTTCGCACGGCACACCATTCAACTCAATCCCCTGCCCCCCAAGAGCCAGCCGCAGCGTGACGGCGGCGTCCTGGAGCAGGCCGAGCAGGGCGCGAAACTCCTTCTTTTGCTCGGTTTTAGCGCTCGGGTCGCGAAACAGGCTCACACACTGCGCGAACCGCGCGGCGAGGTTATCGAGCGTCGGCATGGGGGCCCGCCAATCTAGGGGGCCAGCCTACCCCGGGCAACGCGCGCCAGCTCTCGAGCCACCTCCGCCTCACGCACGGGGCGGCCTGGAAGGCCGAGGGCGGCCGAGAGGGCGGCCACTGGGGGCGGGGCGAGCCCCAGGGGCTCGAGCCGCGTCGCATCGCCCAGCAGACTGGGGAGCCGCTCGTCGCACACCAGGGTGCCACGATCGAGCACCAGCCCGCGGTCGAGCGTCTCGGCGGCAAACGTCAAGTCGTGCGTGATCACGAGCAGCGCCACGCTGGCGGCGGATCGCTCGAGCAGGGCGCGCGTAACCCGTGCGCGCAGCGCCCGATCGAGGCCGATGGTCGGCTCGTCGAGCACGAGCAGCGCGGGCTCGAGCGCCAGCGCGCCCGCCAGCGCGGCGAGCTTTCGCAAGCCGGGAGGAAGGTCGTAGGGGTGCTGGTCGGCGTGCGCGGTCAGGTCGAGGTCGTCCAACGCACGATCGGTCCGTCGCTGCACTTCCCGCTCCCCCACGCCGAGCGCGCGTGGTCCAAAGCTCACGTCGTCGCGGACGGTGGCGGCGAAGAGCTGCTGGTCCGCGTGCTGGAACACGGTCGCGACCCGCCATGCCAGTTGCTCCGGGGCACAGTCGCGAGTGTCCCAGTCGCCCACCCACACGGTTCCCTGGTCCGGCCGCTGGAGCCCGGCGATCAGGCGGACCACGGTGGACTTGCCGGCGCCATTGCGCCCCAAGAGCACGGCGCGCTCGCCCGACGCCATGGAGAACGAAACGTTCGCGAGCGCCGGCACCTTGCCGTAGGAGAAGCTCACGCCCTCTAGGCGGAGGGCCGGAATCACCGCCACCGCTTCACAGCATCGATAACGGTCAGGGGGGCGGGCTCTGGCAGCTCGCTGTCCCGCCACACGGTGGCCACGCTCGTGCCGAGCCCCGCGTCGCAAATAGCCGCCTCGGCCAGGAGGTCCGGCGTCCCGATGGCGCGCACCGCCCCATGCTCGAGCCATACGACCCGGTCGGCCACCTCAGGTAGGGCGTCGAGTGCGCTCGTGGCGAGCAGGATCCCCTTCCCTTCCTTCGCGAGCACCCGGATGAGCCGCCACAGCGTCCGGGCACCCTCGGCATCGAGCTCGGCGGCCGGCTCGTCGAACAACACGAGCCCCGGGTCCATGGCGAGGATCGCGGCGATGATCACCCGCTGCAACTCGCCACCGGACAGTGTGGCCGGGTCGCGCGACGCGAGCGGAACCAGCTCCAGCCGCTCGAGGGCGCGATCCACCTGCCGCGCGATTTCGTGAGCCGGCCACCCCAAATTCGCCGGACCGAAGGCCACCTCGTCCCACACGGTGAAGGCCATACCGGAGACCTGCGTCCAGGGTGTCGGAAGCACGATCCCACTCCGGTCGCGACGAGCCACGGCGCCCTCGAGCCGGCCTCCGGTCACCCGCGGCGCGAGATCCCCCGCCACGAGCAACAAGGTCGATGCTCCGGCCGCGAGGGCTCCGACGAGCGCCACGACTTCCCCTGACGCCACTTCCAGCGACACGTCGCGCAACGCGGGCGACTCGGTGGCCGGATACCAGAAGCTCGCGTGGTCGAGCGTCAGGGACTTCATGTAGGGCTGGGAACGATGAGCCGTCGGACCAGCGCGGCGAGACACGCCAGGAGCAAGGCCCAGCGGGCGGCCTGCTCCACGGCGGAGTCGGGCGGCGGGGCGAGCGGCGTGCGACGGATCCCGGGAACGAGTCCGCGGGTCTCGAGCGCGAGCGCGCGCTCGTCCACCTCATGCAGCGCCGACAGAACGAGCGGCAGCGCGAGGGCCCGGAGCGCGCGCAGCCGGGCCGCGATTCCGCCCCGTGGCGAGAGCCCGCGGCAGCGCTGCGCTTCCACGATGCGCTGGGCGCGGGTCTTCAGCACGGGCACGGCCGAGAGCGTGGCCGCGAGGAGATAGGCGACGCTCGCGCTCCAGCCAGCCGCGACCAGCGCTTCCACCAGCCGCGCTGGTTCGAGCGCCGCCACCAGCCATACGAAGCTCGCGACCATGGTGGTGATCCGCAGGCCGATCGCGATGGTCGTGGGCACGTCGTGGAGAAGAAGGAGAAAGAGCCAGAACGGGGCGGCGGTGAGGAGCGCCGTACGAATTACGACTAACCCCGAGCGCCAGCCCGGGGATGAGCGGATACCCGTTAACCCCGGGCTGGCGCCCGGGGTCAGTGTGAGCAGCAAGGCTACAGCCGCCGTCCAGGCGCCCCCAGTCGCTGCCGGCAGGATCCAGGCGAGCGCCGGAAGGGTCCCCGCGATCGCGAGAAGGGTGAAGGGATGCAGCCGCAGTCTGCTCACGCCGCGCCGATGGCGCGGAGCGCCCAGGGGAAGCGCGCGGCGGTGCGGCGCGGCAACGCGTGCAGCACCGAGGTCACGAGCGCGAAGGTCACGGCCTTGTCGCCGAAATCCGACAGGAAGCTCCCGAAGAAGCACGCCCCCAGCGCCGGCAGGCCCAGCGCCTTGCCGAGCGCCGTCGTCAATGCGATGCCGCCGGTGGTCGTGCAGCCGAACACGAGGTAGGAGATGGGCGTAGAGGTCACCGACGCGATCACGCCGAGCCCCAGCCCCGCCGGCACCGCGGTGCGCAAGCTCCGGAACAGCCCAGCGCGCGCCGCGACCCAGGCGTATAGCGCCACGATGATCTGCACCACGACGAACGGCCAGAAGGTGGGGTTGCGGAGCGTGTTCACCGCGGACGTCACGACGCCGGTCGCGATCCCCACACCGGGGCCGGCGAGCGCCGTGGCGAGGATGGTTCCGGTGGTGTCGAGGAAGAGCGGCAGCGCCACCGCATCGACCGCGGCCGAGAGGGCGAGGCTGATCGCCGCGGCGACGGGGATGAGGGCGAGGAGGCGGATGGACACGGGGCAAAGCTTTCGCGAGGGTCGCGTAAGTTAGATATTGGAGCGACATGACGGCCACCCTGGAACCGACGAACATCGTCCGCGCTCTGCGCGCCAGCCACATACGCGACGGCTCGCGGCAGGAGTTGCTGCAGCTCGCCTGTGAGCGCCTGCGCGGGCTGGGGGCGCCTTTCACGTCCGTGTACGCCTACATGTTGGCGGGCAAGGAGCTCGTGCTCGAGGCCTTCGCGGGGCGCGAGACGGAGCATACCCGGATCCCCGTTGGGCAGGGGGTGTGCGGCACAGCCGTGGCTGCGGGGGAAGACCAGAACGTGCCCGACGTGCGGGCGGTGGGCAACTATCTCGCGTGTAATCTGGAGACCCGGTCCGAGCTGGTCGTGCTGATTCGACGGGGACCGACCATCCTCGGCCAGATCGACGTCGATTCCGACGTGCCGGCGGGCTTCACTGCGGAGCACCACCAGACAGTGAAGGCGGTCGCTGACGCGCTAGCGGTGCTGCTGTAGTCACACGCCATAACGGGAGGGGGAGGCACGCATGACTTGGTGTCGATTCCTGCTTTCGGCAGCCGGAGCCGTGGTGGTGCTCGGGGGGTGCGGTTCTGGCGGAGACGACGAGGGCGGATCGCCCAGCCGCAACGCGCCGGTCATTACGGCCGATATCGTTGCTCCCCGCGGCGAGTCTCAACCGCAGTACTACCAGCGGCAGGTGCTGCTGATCAACAAATGGATTCGTCAGGTCGGCCCGCCTCCCCGCTCCTCAGCCCCCATCCTCGAGATCGTTCGCCAGGCGCGCGACGAGTCCGGGAAGTTAGCGACCATGGCCCCCTACGACGTGGTGACGGCGCTCGACACCTGGCTCAAAGGGGCCAAGCAGAAGGACCCGGCTCAGCAAGCCGCGGCCTATCTGGTGGCCGACCGCGTGCTGCGTCTGGCGTGGCACCCCTTCGGGTTCGCCGACTCCTCCCCGTCGCTCGCGCCCGTGCGCACCCGCCTGAAGGGGCTGGGCGCCAGCTCCGAGCTCTCCACGGCCAGCGGCGAAGTCGCCTACGCGGGCGGCTGGCTCCAGCAGGCCGGAACCATCGACCCGACCGGCCCCATGGGCCAGCGGGCGGCTCTACTCCAATTCGAGGCGGACTGCGCGGGGGGAGACTCGCCCCAGCCCTATTACGGCATCATCCGGCGGCTCGAACCCCTGGTGGCCGCTCCGGCGGACTCCGAGGTCAAATGGACCGCGCAGGTCATGGAGGCAGACGTGTACCGGGACATCGTGGCGCTCGCGTCCGGTTTCGGGAAGGACAACGCGGACTCGACGAAGTTCGCAGGGGACGCCGAGGCGGCCAAGGCGCGAGCGATCGCCCTCTACCAGGCGGCCCTCGCCACGGACACGACGTCACGCCTCTCCAAGGGCGCGCAGGCAGCCCTGGCGCGTCTCACCGGCGGCTTGGCACCGAATCACGTGCGGTTCTTCTGCTTCGGCGAGTAGCCTAGGCGGCCGCTGGACGTCGCACGGCGAGCGCCGCGCACCGCCCACCGAAGCTCTCCGACAGGAACAGCGCCTCACGGGCGTTCGACAGCTCGGCGCTGAGCGCGATGCGGCACGGCGGCAGCTCCGGGTCGGCGCACTCGGTGCCGAGGGTCGGCGGCACGAATCCGTTTTCCAGCGCGAGCAGGCCGGCCACCGTCTCCACCGCGCCGCTCGCCCCAAGCGAGTGTCCGAGCGCCGGCTTCAGCGACGTGAGCGGCACGTGGGTCAGCCCCATCCCGAACACGCTGGCGATGCCCCGTACCTCGGCGGCGTCGTTAAGCTTGGTACCCGTGCCGTGCGTCTTGATCCAACCGATCGAGTGCGGCGAGCGCCCCCCGAGCGCG
>JACXTT010010791.1_pt1 | contig 12287 bp, 14 predicted proteins | sample 9270951 | NCBI WGS metagenome assembly JACXTT01 (sample SAMN15532306, study PRJNA645909) | rock metagenome | isolation source: weathered quartz diorite | place: Puerto Rico | collected 2017-06-21 | reverse complement strand
TCTTGCCATCGATCGGCACGCTGCTGCATATGGACACGCCGGGCGCCGTGAATTTTGAACTGGGCGGCACGCCCGGTGGCGCGCCCGCTGCAGTCCGCATCGACTCCGGTGTGCGCGAAAGCGACGCCATTTCACCGTTCTACGACCCGATGATCGCCAAGCTGATTGTCTGGGGTGCTGACCGCACGCAGGCGCTGGCACGCATGTCGCAAGCGCTGGCGGAATTCCAGATCGTAGGCCTGGCCACCAATATCGCCTTCCTCAAGCGCCTTGTCGAAGGCAAGGCATTCGCCGGGGCCGACCTCGATACGGGCCTGATCGAACGCAACCATGACGCCCTGTTCCCGGCCGCCAAAGCGGCGCCGGTTGGTGCGCTGGCCCTTGCCGCCGTATCCCTGATCGAAGCAGAGAAGGATCTTTCGGCCGCCGCGTCGAAAAATCCAGCTGACCCCTGGGGCAATGCCCTTGGCTGGCGCATGAACCAGTCCTATGTACGCCCGCTGAGCTTCAGTGACGACTATGCCGCCGCCTCGCCAGCCAAAGCCTACAAGATTGGCATGACCTACCACGCACATGGTTGGAACCTGGCCGTGAATGGCATTGACGTGGACGTTGCCGTCATCGCACGCGATGGCGCCGACTTGTCGCTGCGCCTGGGCGAAACCTCCCTGCATGGCACGGTGCGCCGCGACGGCGAGACATTCCATGTCTTCACTGGCGGCCGCCACTTCGTCCTTGGCTACGACGATCCGATGGCGCATGCAGGTGAAACTGAAGCCGCTGGCGGCCGCCTGACTGCACCAATGCCGGGTAAGGTCGTCGCCGTGATGGTCAGCAAAGGCCAGGAAGTGAAGAAGGGCGAGCCGCTCGTCATCATGGAAGCGATGAAGATGGAACACACCATCGGCGCGCCAAGCGACGGATTGGTGGAAGACGTGTTGTACCAAGTGGGTGACCAGGTCGCCGACGGTGCACCGCTGCTGGCCTTTAAGGCAGCTTGATTGGAGCCGCGTATGCGTATTCTTTTGCACCGCGCCGATGGCGTGACGGCTCCCTGGGTCGACGACTTTGCCAAGTTCCTTCCGCAAGCTGAAGTCGTTGTATGGCAGGAGGGCGCCGACATTGCGCCTTGTGACTATGCCGTCGTCTTTGCGCCGCCTGCGGCGATGCTGGCGGACCTGGCGCACGTCAAAGCCATTTTCAGCACCGGCGCCGGCGTGGACGCGATCATGAAACATAACGAAGCGCTGCCGAAAGTACCGGTGGTGCGCCTGGCCGATGTGGGCATGGGCATCCAGATGGCGGAATATGTGATGCACTATGTGCTGCGCCACTACCGCCGTTTCGACGAATATGAGGCGCAAGCCCGTGCGGGCACGTGGCAGCCGCTGCCACAGCACCAGCGCTCCGACTTTACCATTGGCCTGATGGGCCCTGGCGTGTTGGGCACCCACGTACTCAAGGCACTGGCGGGGTTTGGCTTCCCTTTGCGCTGCTGGAGCCGTACACCGAAAGACATTGACGGCGTGACCAGCTACGCAGGCATGGAACAGCTCGACGACTTCCTTGCCGGCACCCGTGTTTTGGTATGCATGATTCCGCACACACCTGAAACGAATAACCTGCTCGATCGCGCGCGCTTGTCCAAACTGCCACAGGGCGCCTACCTGATCAACGTTGCCCGCGGCGCACTGGTGGCCGAGCCTGACCTGCTCGCCCTCGTTAAATCTGGCCATATCGCCGGCGCCGCACTGGACGTGTTCCGCAATGAGCCGCTGCCCCAACCGCATCCGTTCTGGCAGGAGCCGCGCATCCATATCACGCCGCATATTTCGGCGCTGACCCTGCGTACCCCAAGCATTGAACAAATCGCCGGCAAAATGAAGGCGCTTGAAGCAGGCCAGCCGATTGCCGACATCGTCGACCGTACACAAGGATACTAAGCCATGACTACCCTGCCAAAGAAGGTCAAGATCGTTGAAGTGGGTCCGCGCGACGGCCTGCAAAACGAAAAGGAAGCCGTCAGCGCCGAGGTCAAGATCGCCCTGGTGGACCGCTTGTCTCAAGCCGGTTTCGCCAACGTGGAAGCGGCGTCCTTTGTGTCGCCCAAGTGGGTGCCGCAGATGGCCACCAGTGCCGAAGTCATGGCCGGCATCACACGCCGCCCCGGCACCATCTATTCCGCCTTGACGCCAAATATGCAGGGCTTTGAAGCGGCGCTGGCCGCCAAGGCCGATGAAGTGCTGATCTTTGGTTCGGCTTCTGAAGCGTTCTCGCAAAAAAACATCAACTGCTCGATCGAAGAATCCATTGCCCGTTTTGAGCCGGTCGCCAAGGCCGCCAAAGACAATGGCCTGCGCCTGCGCGGTTCGATCAGCTGCGCCTTCGGCTGCCCTTATCAAGGTGAGGTACCAGAAGACGCGGTGGCCTATATGGTCGGCCGCATGCGCGACCTGGGCTGCGACGAAATCGATATTGCTGACACCATTGGCGTGTCCACGGCGCGCAAGACCCAATCGGTCATGCAGCGCGCGGCCAAGGAATTCCACCTGAACCGCATTGCCGGCCACTTCCACGACACCTACGGCCAGGCGCTGGCCAATATCTATGCAAGCCTGGAAGTGGGCGTGGAGATCTTCCATTCCTCAGTGGCTGGCCTGGGTGGCTGCCCGTATGCCAAAGGGGCGACGGGTAATGTCGCGACGGAAGACGTGCTGTATTTGTTGAAGGGCCTGGGGATCGAGACGGGTGTTGACCTGGAGATGGTGGTCGACGCAGGACAGTTCATTTCGCAACACCTGGGCCGCAAAGCAGCCAGCCGGGCAGGCAACGCGATTGCCGCAAAACGGGCCAATGCCTGATTTTTAGGCAGCAGAAAAGACAAAAGGCTTAGCGACGAAAATCGCTAAGCCTTTGTTTTTACTGCATATTCTGGTCGGAGTACAAGGATTCGAACCTTGGACCCCCTGGTCCCAAACCAGGTGCGCTACCGGACTGCGCCACACTCCGAGGAACAAGATAATAACCCATGGACGGGCTAAGGTCAAGGTCCCCTGAATACTTAAGTGCTTGCTGAACGATTCACCGAGGCCGGGAAAGTGGGCGGGCGGCGGTGCAAGGTGGCCTGCTCAAACGCGTAAGCCATCCTCAGCAGCTTGGCTTCCGTGTAGGCCGTGCCGACAAAGGACAGGCCCACCGGCAGCCCATGCGCATACCCGGCCGGCACGGTGATGTGCGGGTAGCCTGCCACCGCGGCAGGCGACGAAAAACCGCCGCCCGATGCGTCACCGTTAATGAAGTCGGTCAGCCAGGCCAGGCCCGTTGTCGGCGCCACCAGGGCATCGAGCTTTTGTTCCTTCATGACCTGGTCAATGCCCTCGTCGCGCGAATAGCGGCGGCAGGTGGCCAGGGCATCGAGATATTCCTTGCTGTCGAGCCCAGCTTTTGCGTCGGAACGCACCAGGTGCTCCTGGGCGAAATGCGGCATCTCCTTGTCGATGTTCTTGAGGTTGTAGGCGACCAGGTCGGCCATCGTTTTGATTGGCGCATGCGGTGCATAGTTGGCCAGGTAGGCTGCCAGGCCGGGCTTGAACTCATACAGCAGTACCTGGTATTCGCTGTCACCAAACTTGGCAGTATTGGGAATCTCCACGTCGACCAGCGTGGCGCCCTGCGCTTGCAGCACCAGCAGGGCCTTTTCGATCACGGCATCGCGCACATCATTGCGGCCAAAGTGCTTGCGCGAGACGCCAATGCGCGTGCCCTTGAGGCCGTCGACGGCCAAGCCTGCCAGATAGTCCGGCGTTGGCATGGTATTGGTGATAGTGGCGCCATCCTGCGGATCGACGCCGGCCATGACCCCGAGCAGCAAGGCAGCATCAGACACGGTGCGTACCATGGGGCCCGCCGTGTCCTGCGACTGCGAGATGGGGATAATGCCGCTGCGGCTAACCAGGCCGACCGTCGGCTTCAGGCCCACCAGGCCATTGATGGAAGAAGGGGAAACGATGGAACCGTCCGTCTCCGTGCCAACGGTGAGCGAGGCCAGGCCTGCCGCCATCGCCGCGCCGGAGCCGGAACTGGAACCACTGGTATTGCGGTCCAGCGCATACGGATTGCGGGTCAGGCCGCCGCGCCCACTCCAGCCGCTGGTGGAACGGGTGGAGCGCATATTGGCCCACTCGCTCAGGTTGGTTTTGCCCAGGATAACGGCGCCCGCTGCACGCAATTGAGCAGCAACAAACGAGTCACGCGTGGCGCGGATGCCTGCCAGCGCCAGCGAACCGGCGCTGGTACTCATCTTGTCGATGGTGGCAATATTGTCTTTGAGGAGAATCGGGATGCCATGCAGGGGGCCGCGTACCTTGTTGTCAACGGCACGCTCGCGATCCAGTTCTTTGGCAATGGCCATGGCGTCCGGATTGAGCTCGATGATGGCATTGATCTTGGGGCCAGCCTTGTCAATGGCGGCGATGCGGGCCAGGTAGCCGCTGACCAACGCAGCAGAAGTCAGCTTTGCGGCCGACATGGCCGCTTGCTGTTCAAACGCCGTGGCGTCGAGGTAAGCCGATTCCGCTGTTGCGGCGCCACCCGAAACGGCCATTGGACTGGCCACAGCGGCAGCGCTGCCCGCTGCTACAGCACTTGCGCCAGTCACCAGGCCCAATCGAACAAAATCCCTGCGATCCATCATTGCCCCTTTCCACAACGGGCGCGGGAAGACTATTCCTGCTCGCCCTTCATTTGCAAAGCACGCTCATAGAGCGCGTTCTTTTTCTTGCCGGTGATTTGTGCTGCCAGGTTGGCTGCCTGTTTGACCGAACATTCCGACAAAAGGATGGAGAGAATGCGGTCGGCTTGCGCCTCATCTGCATGGCCATCAAAGGCGGCGCCTTCAAGCAGCACCACATATTCGCCTTTTTCGCGATTGCTGTCAGCTTTAATCCAGGCGATGGCGTCGGAAAGGGGGCAACGATGGATTTCCTCAAACAACTTGGTCAGCTCGCGGGCAAATACCACCTGGCGGGTCGGCTCGAATGCGCCCACCAGCGCCGCCACGCAATCGAGGATGCGATGCGGCGCTTCAAAAAACACGATGGTGGCCGACATGGCAAGCAATTCCTGCAGCGCCGTCTCGCGCTGCTTTGCTTTGGCCGGCAGGAAGCCGAAGAAATGGAAGCGGTCATTGACCAGGCCACTGGCCGACAAGGCGGCCAAGGCCGCGGAGGCACCGGGCAGGGGCACCACCCGCAGGCCCGCAGCGCGCACGGCATCGACAATGCGGGCGCCGGGATCCGACACGGCAGGCGTGCCTGCATCGGACACCAGGGCAATGCGTTCACCGGCTTGCAGGCGAGAAATCAGCTTGTCCGCCACTTCGCGTTCATTGTGCTGGTGGGCCGCGATCATCTGCTTGTGCAGGCCAAAGCGGGTGAGCAGGTGGCCGGTGTTGCGCGTGTCTTCGCAGGCAACGGCATCGACCATGGCCAGCACGTGCAAAGCGCGCACACTGATGTCGGCCACATTGCCGATTGGTGTGGCAACGACGTACAGGGTTGCGGTAGGATAGACCTGCGCGGCCGCCTCATTCAATACTAGGGTTGGGGCGTTGGCGTTGGACGCTGGTTCTGTCATGGGGGATGGAATGGGTCGAATGGGTGTTCGGGTCTGGCTGGCGACTATCGCGGGATTGTGCGCGCCTCTGCTCGCAAACACAAGTGCAGCCATGCAGGCCGAACCCGCCGCCCCTCCCGCACCTGCCATCCGCATCGCCCTGGTGCTCCCCCTGCGTTCCGATGCGCTGGGCCAACCGGCGGACGCCGTGCGCGCCGGCTTCCTGGCCGCCTATGAGCGCGAAAAGGACGGCATCACCGTTACGGTCTTCGCCACCGGCGACAGCGCCCAGGAGTCGCTCGATGCCTACGCCAAGGCCGTTGCTGGCAATGACATCATTGTCGGTCCCCTGACCCGTTCCGGTGTCAGTGCGGTGGCCACCAGCCCCGTACAGGGCAAGCCCACCATTGCGCTCAATACCCTGGAAGCCCGCCCCGCAGGCAACGAGATTACCCTGCCAAACTCCATGCTGATCATGGGCCTGTCCATGGAAGACGAGGCTCGCCAGGCCGCCAGCTGGGCCGCGGCCGACCAGCCCAGGGCCATGGAAAGCAAGGCAGTCGTCATGATCCTGGCGACGGCCAATGCCTGGCAGCAGCGCATCGCCAATGCCTTCGCGGCACACTGGAAAGCGCTGGGGCTGGACGCCAGCGTGGTGGAACTGGGTGCCACCAATGGCCAATTGAGCGAGGCATCCTTGCTGCAACTGAAGGCGCGGGTCGACAGCGCTCCGCCCACCGTCGTCTTTGCCGCCCTCGATGCATTGCAGTTGCGCCAGGTGCGCGGCATGCTGGGCACCGAGCTGGTGGTGTACGGCACCTCATCGGTCAACCCTGGTATTGGCCACGGGTCGGCCACCAGTGAGCTCGATGGCATTCGCCTGGTCGACTTGCCCTGGCAAGTGCATGTGGACCACCCGGCCGTCATGGCTTACCCTCGCCTGCAGCGCAATAACAGCATGGATATGGACCGCTTGTATGCCCTAGGTATCGACGCCTTCCGTGTGGCGCGCGAAATCGCCGGCAAAGCGGGGCCCCAGTTCACCATCGATGGTGTCACCGGCAAGCTGTTCGTCAAGTTTGGCGATGGCCCTTCACAGTTCGAACGGCAGGAGACGGGGGCAATTTACCAGGCCGGCCGTTTCCTGCCTCCACCTGACATCAAGAAATGAGCCAGGCGGGCAGGCCATGCAAACCGACAAACAGCAGCAGGGTGCTTACTGCGAGCAGCGCGCCTTAAAGTATTTGCAACAACAGGGGATGCACCTTCTCGAAAGTAACTTCCATTGCAAGGCCGGCGAAATCGACCTGATCATGCGCGATGGCGAAGAGGTGGTCTTCGTCGAGGTGCGCCAGCGGGCAGACCGCGACCATGGTGGCGCTGCCTGGAGCATCACGCCCGCCAAGCAGCGCCGCATCGTCCGGTCCGCGCAGTTCTATTTGCTACGCTACCAGCCCCTCCCGCCTTGCCGTATTGACGTGGTTGCCATCGACGGCAGCGGGCTCGAATGGATAAAAAATGCGATCACCGCGGATTGACTGATTTGTAAGCATTTTTAAGTGCGCTTGCCCGCCTTTGCTTGCCACTGCACTATAATCTCCGCCATGACTATCCAACGCATCCAATCCCACTTCCACGAGAGTGCAGAACTGAAGATCCAGGCCGCTGCCAGCCTGGCCATGCCGATTGCGCAAGCGATCGAGCTGATGTTCGGTGCCCTGTCCAATGGCAATAAAATCTTGGCTTGCGGCAATGGCGGCTCGGCCGCCGACTGCCAGCACTTTGCCGCGGAACTGGTGGGGCGCTTTGAGCGCGAACGCTTCCCCCTGCCGGCGCTGGCCCTGACGACCGACAGCTCCATCATGACGGCCGTTGGCAATGACTACAGCTACCGTGAGATCTTTTCCAAGCAAGTGCAAGCCTTCGGCCAGGCCGGCGATGTGCTGCTGGCCATCTCGACCTCCGGCAATTCGGCCAATGTCATGGCCGCCGTCGAAGCGGCGCTCGAGCGCGAAATGCGCGTCGTCGCCCTGACCGGCAAGAACGGCGGCGCCATTGGCAAGATGCTGACCGACGCCGATGTGCATATCTGCGTGCCGCATGACCGTACTGCCCGTATCCAGGAAGTCCACCTGGTGACCATCCATTGCATTTGCGACGGTATCGACGTCGCCCTGTTCGGAGGAGAAGTGAATGAGTGATGTGCGCCCTGTCGCCAAGGCTTTGTTGCTGACCGCCCTGCTGGCCAGCCTGTCGGGCTGTGTCGGCCTGGTTGCCGGCGGTGCCGTGGTCGGTACCGTTGCAGCAGTGGACCGCCGCACCTTTGGCGCCCAGACCGAAGACACCGCCATCGGCGTCAAAGCAGGGCTCAAAGTGCCCAAGCTGGTCGGCGAGGCAGGCCACGTCAATATCAACAGCTTCAACCGCAAGGCCCTGCTGACGGGTGAAGTCAAGGACGAAGCCATGAAGGCCGCCGTCGAGAAGGAAGTGGCCGGCATCGAAGGCGTGCAATCGGTGGCCAATGAACTCGAAATCGCCGGTCCGTCGAGCTACACCTCGCGCTCCTCCGACACCCTGATCACGGCCAAAGTCAAAGCCAGCCTGGTGGACATGAAGACCATTTCGGCCAATTCCTTCAAGGTGGTCACCGAGCGTGGCATCGTCTACCTGATGGGCCGCGTGACCCAGCGCGAAGGCGGCGTAGCAGCCGACGTCACCCGCGGCGTCAGCGGTGTGCAGAAAGTGGTCAAGATTTTTGAATACATTACCGAAGAGGAACTGCAGGCCCTGCAGCCCAAATCTTCTTCGATCGACCTGACGGAAAAGAAATAATGTCAACGACGCCAGACACGAGCACCAGCCCTGCCAAGGGCAAGAGCTGGTTCAAACCTGCCTTCGCGGGCGCTGTGGTGCTCGCCGTTGCGGGCATGGTCGGCCTGTCGATGAATACCAGCGTGGCCGCGCCTGAGGTCACCTATATTTCCCTGACGGGGGAAAAGATCACCTCGGCCAGCCTCAAGGGCAAGGTCGTCATGGTCAATTTCTGGGCAACGGACTGCGCCACCTGCATGAAAGAGATGCCGCAGATGATCAACACGTACAAGAAGTACAAGGGCGAGGGCCTGGAATTCGTCGCCGTGGCGATGAAGTACGACCCGCCCAATTACGTGATCAACTTCACCGAGACGCGCCAGCTGCCCTTCAAGGTTGCCCTCGATTCCAATGGCGAACTGGCCAAGGCCTTTGGCAATGTGGCCCTGACGCCGACGACCTTCGTGATCGACAAGGACGGCAAAATCCTCAAGCGCTACGTGGGCGAGCCCGACTTTACCGCGCTGCACCAACTGCTGCAAAAAGCCCTGGGCGCCTGATTCCCTGTACGCTTTGCCCCGCCTGGCCCGCGCTGCCCTTTTGGCTGGCGCGGGAACTCGTCCTAGCCCGTACAATTGTTAAATAAGGTTGTTGTCAGCAATTGCCTGATGCGCTACCCTGCGGTGCAACGTTGCGCCTGAGGCGCCCAACCTATTCATTGCAAGGCTTGCTGTGCCCGTCAAATCGCTCGATCCACAACAATTGAAGGTGTGGCTGCTGGCTGTTGGCCAACATGATGCTGACGCCTTCCGCTCCCTGTACGAATCCACCTCGGCCAAGCTGTTTGCGTTTGCCCTGCGCATCCTCGATAAACCCGAGTTGGCCGAAGTGGTACTGCAAGACAGCTTCGTCGCCATCTGGAACCATGCCGCCAGCTACCCCAGCCAGGTGTCGACCCCGATGACCTGGATGGCCACCATCGTGCGCAATAAGGCATTTGAACACCTGCGCCGCATGGAAACGGCGCCCGAGTTTTCGCTACAGCCATTTGACGATGCCGTGATGCTGGCACTGCATGCCCCTGGCAAGCAAGCCATTGAAAACCTGCATTTGTCGGTCGACGCCAAAACCCTGGCCCAGTGCATGACCAAGATGGACGGCAAGCAGCGCCAGGCCTTGGGGCTGGCCTACTACCATGACCTGTCGCATGAGGAACTGGCCCAGCAGCTGGCGATTCCTGTTGCCACGGCAAAGGACTGGATCCGCGACAGCCTCGACAAAGTGCGCGCCTGCCTGGCCAAGAAGGAGGCGGCATGAATATCCGCCACAACACGGCGCTGCGCCACAAACTGGCTGCTGAATATGCCCTGGGCACCCTGCGCGGCGGAGCGCGCCGCCGCTTTGAAGGCTGGATGCACCGCGACGCCGACCTGCGCCGCCTGACGCAGCAGTGGCAAGCCAAGCTGGGATCGATGGCGGAATTCTCGGGCAGCGTGAAGCCACCCAAGACCGTATGGAAATCCATTGAACAGCGCCTGTCCCTGAAGCGCCCGCCGCGCCTGTGGGAGTTCTGGCTCAACGACAACTTGAGCTTCTGGCGCAACCTGGGCATGGTGTCGACGGCCTTTGCCACCTTGCTGGTGGTCGTGGTGATGAGCAAGAGCATCGACCCGCCCATCGTTAACCTGGTGTCGACCCTGTCGGATGCCGAGAACAATACGGCCATGGTGCTGACGGCGGACTCGCGCCACGGCAAGATGGATGCGCGCCTCGTCAACAGCGCCCAGTTCGCCAATGACCGTAGCTTGCAGCTGTGGGCTGTACCAACGGCCGGCGCACCCCGTTCCTTGGGTGTGATGGTGAAGTCGCATACGCGCTTTGCCATCCAGAAGAATGCCACCAGCGACGACGTGATCATGGTGGCCGTAAGCCTGGAGCCCAAAGGGGGCTCACCGGATCCGGCGGGGCCGACCGGTCCGATCCTCTACAAAGGTCAGTGGCTCAAGCTATAGGCCAGGGACCCTGGCAGCAGCACTTATTTCTTGATCACCATGTCCTTGTGCATGGGGGCCAGCTTGGCGACCAGCTTGTTCTGGATCCGCGAGGGCACATTGTGCTGTTCCATCGCCACTTGTAGCTGCTCGGCCAACGCATTGAATTGGGCGTCCGTGATGTTCAGGCCATCGTGGATGTCGACCATGGACTTGCCACCGTATTTGCACGGCCCGCCACTCAATTCACAAAACTGCTCGTAGAGGCGCAGCTTTAAGTTGGCCTTGTCCGTCTCTTTGAAGTTGGTATTGATGCGCGCGTCGTCCAGCACCAGCTTGACGAAGGTTTCCACAATGCGCTTGATGCCGTCCTTGCCGCCCAGGCCCTGGAAGACGGTGTCGTCCGCTACGGCAGCATTGGCTGGTGTTGCCGACTGCGCCATGGACGGGTTGGCAACCAATAGCAGGGAACAAAGTAGGGCGGTCAGGGATCTCATCGTATATATCTCTTCAATGGCGTGTCCTTGAATGTAGCACAGGCCCGCCCAGGGCACGGGCTCGCTTTCTTCGATGAACTTACTTTGGATACAAGATCATTTGCGTGCAACGGAACAGGGCAATGGTCTTGCCGTTTTCCGCATTGCTCACCACCACGTCCCAAACCTGGGTGGTGCGGCCAAGGTGGGCGCCTTTGGCGGTGCAGCGGATGGTGCCTTCGCGCGCCGTGCCCAAGTGGTTGGATTTGATCTCAATCGTGGTAAAGCTGTTGGCGCCGTCGGGCAGGTTGCTCATGCAGGCATAACCGGCGGCAGTATCGGCCAAGGTAATAATCGAACCGGCATGCAGGTAGCCGTTTGGCGCCAGCAAATGGGGCAAGACCTCCATTTCGGCATCGACTTCGCCGTTTTCCACCCGGGTAATGCGCACGCCGAGGTGGCCGGGCAGGCAGGCTTCCCCCAGTTTGATCAGTTGCTCCAGGGTCGGTGGGCCGGATTTGCTCATGTTTCACTCTCAAGAATGGGGCTGGAAGGCCGAGAATAACAGAAGCGCCAGGCTCGCATCGGCGCCCTTTATATGGATTTTGCGCAGTTAACTCGTCTCTTTATAAATAATCGTAAAGTGTTACAAAGGTAGTATTTTCAGGAAAAGATCAATGCCTATACTCAATTCATGGGGTAGCCAATGCGTCAGGGCTTACCCTTGCCCGGGCAATCGAAGCCCCCTGTTCTGAGTCACACAACCGGAGCCGAACATGGATCAGCCTATATCCTCGCTTATTGAAGGGGATGCCATTGTGACCGTCGACTGCGACGACACGATGGACAAAGTCGAAACGATGCTTCGTCTCCACAATGTCACCTATGTACCCGTGCTGGACGCCGATGGCCGCATTTTCGGCATCATTACGGCCCGTGACATGATCAATTTCCACGCTTCGCACAAACCTGCCAAGGGCGTGCGTGCCTGGGAAGTCTGCACCCACAAGACTGTGGAAGTAAGCCCTAACAAACCTGTGCAGGATGTGGCCCAGATGATGGTCGACCACCATATCCACCATGTGCTGGTCAGCGAAGAAGGTATTTTCAAGGGCGTCATTTCCAGTTTCGACATCGTCGAAAAGTTCATGCTGCGCAATATGCTGGCCTTGCAAAGGACAGCCGCTGCATAATGTGGCATGTGCCGCAATATCAAAACCCTGTTCAACTTCGCACCGCCGGCAACGGAGGACGAGGTGCGCGCAGCGTCGTTGCAGTTTGTCCGCAAGCTCAGCGGGTTCAATAGCCCGTCCAAGGCCAACCAGGCCGCCTTTGAACAAGCCATCGAGGAAGTCGCGCAGGCGGCAAGCAAGCTGCTCGGCGCCATGGTGACGAC
>JACXTT010010790.1_pt1 | contig 12288 bp, 14 predicted proteins | sample 9270951 | NCBI WGS metagenome assembly JACXTT01 (sample SAMN15532306, study PRJNA645909) | rock metagenome | isolation source: weathered quartz diorite | place: Puerto Rico | collected 2017-06-21 | reverse complement strand
CCAAATTTTGGGATTATCCAGTTTCGCCGCGGCGGGTGTGTCGCGTACCAGACGTTCCCGGGCACGCGAGTCAGCGACCTGTTGAGGTTGAATGAATTTGATGCCGACCTTGCGATCCAATTGTGTGTCTTGGGCCAGGTAGACGTCTCCCATCCCGCCACTGCCCAGCAACGACACTATTTCGTAGTGATCGATACGTCCTGGGAGAACCCGCGCCGATCTAACCTCACCCATGGATTTCACTTCGACCTCGAGGGCCGGCACTCCGGTGAATTCCGCAGCGTGATCGTGAGACGCCATACAGCGACTCCACTTCCTTACGCAGAGCGGAATCGCCGCTGCAAGTTTCATCCAGAAACGCGGATCGCCGATCGGTTTCGATTTCACGGACAGCGTGAAATAACTGTTCGATTTGCTCGCAGCGCTTCGGCGTCATGCACCCTTCTGGACCATTAATGGGGCCCACCTTATCATAAGCAAAAAAAATCGAGCACGCTTATTAGGCTGGAAATTCCCGTGGTTCACCATTCGACTCGAGAGTAGAAAGTGAAAGCAGCGACAAGAGCCCACGTGGAGTAAATCCAGATCGGGCCCCGGGCTCGATCCCGCATGAGTCCAAGAGACCCAAGAAGGAAGATTTCCGTAGTTGCCCGAAAGAATGATTGATCTTCGACCCATATTTGCCTCGCGAGACAAGCCGCAAGCCCCGCATACAGAACCAGAGACGTGCCTTCAGCGGTAGCGTCTGGGTTCCGACGAAAGATTAGAACGCTCCGCAGGGCGTGAATTCCAATCAAGCAGGTCTCTGCGCACCATATGACGGGCAAGCGGGTCGGCGCAGAGAATGCGTGCGACCAAAGCGCGGCAATCCCAGAGAATGGCCATCCGATCGCTCCATCAAAAACTTGCAACGGAAAGACGGTCGCCCAAACGGAGTTCAGGTGCATTCGCCACATCGCATACACCGCAAGCGGAATGGCATAGCACAGAGTTCGACTCACCCAACCGCGGGTTCGTCCCCGCCTTGCACTCGTAAGAAGAACCACCGACGGTACGATCAGTGTGGTTTCACGTGCCAGAACCGAAAGAGAGAAACATGCCGCGGCCAGCGCACCGCGCGATTCGCGCATCATGAATAGTCCCGCAAGCAGAAAAGCCGACGCCACGATTTCGGTAAGATCGCGGGAAAAGCTGAAAATGAATCCCGGATACAGCGCCAATACGAGTCCCCATGCGGCGTGTCGAGCGGCTGATTGCGCCAGCAGGGCTCCGAAGTACGCGATAGCGCATAATCCGGCGTAGTTCAGAAGAATCAAAGCCCATGGAACCACTTCTGGATTTCCGAGTGAGACGATCCAACCGAGGAGAGGGAACAGAATCCGCTGCTGCAGGTACGCCGGTGAGTCGAACCGAATACAGTCGCCAACAATTTTCTTTGAGAGTGGGTTGATCGCGAGACGGTAGTAAAACTGTCCATCGTACCCCGGCCCATCGCGGACGACCTTGAGCCCCGGATGAGCCGAGGGCGCATCATAATAATTCGTACCCGCTATCACGAAGTAGGATGGTTCAAACCCGTGAACCGACAGCCGGGCTAGAAGAAAGACACCATAGATCAACCCCGCGCTAACCGCTGCGAAAACGGGTCGATTGAGGCTTTGCCCTAATGGTGTTAACAGACCGCTGATCCTCTTAGGCACTGAACTAGGCGTACATTGATTTCCATGCGTCGAGCGGGCGGCGACGATCCTTCGCACCGGAGACACCTATTCCTCAGCAATGGTCCACCCCTGCCGGTGCTGTAAATGTTCACGAAGCGGAAACAGTTGCGTATCGTATTCTGTTCTTTCTTCTTGGTACTCGCCCAGCCTGGTCACCGTAACGCAATCCGCGACATTTCCGAGACGTGTGGCGCAGCAGTGTCAACAGAACCGGGCCGGGCTAAATAATTAAAACATCTCCGCTGTGAATGGTGGAAGGATTATGGATCCGTGTGGGGTTTGTAGACGGCACCGGCGAATAGTTCAACGGGAATACGGTGCCATGGCAGCGAACGCTTGAATGATCTGCGATGGCGAGAAGAATCCATGCCGTTGTTTCCATGCGCTCCGACGGCTCCAACGACTCCGAAGAAATGCGGTTCTGAACGGCATACGCATCTTCCCAAATTGTCAAGTTTGCTGGTTTCCGACCGGGCGAGCAGTACTATAAGGAAGTCATGGTGCGTCCTGAAAGGCTGCACGAACCCTCACGGATGAAAGTTCCGTCTGAGCAAAATCCGGGAAAAAATCAGTAGCAGGCCCCACTGTATCGAAGAGATTCGGTACGGCAGAGCGGGGCGTCAAAAGCCTTCATGGCCTTTGGCGAACCGCGACACTTGGGGTCGTCGGGCGTTTTAAGAGGGCTCGCTCTAGCGTTGAAGACGTCTTAGTCCCGCAAATGTTGAGAATGCGAAGCTGACCGCCTGAAAAATTTCTAAACTTTCAAGCGGTCGGAGGCCCGGAGAACTGGCAACTCGACGCGGCGTCGCTCTCCATGTGAGTAGTGACTGGTCTCAGTGAACTGCACCCGGAGGAGTGATGGTCCCGCTGAACGAACCGCAGGTCGCATGCGTTCCGTTCCTGAGTACCACATCGTGGTATTTCGTCAGGGCAAAGCTTCCCTGGGCCCCGGCGAATCGACCCGAGCCGCCGGTAATGATGTGAACCTGCGTGACCTTGGCGTAACTGTCTTCAGGCTTTGCACCCGCAGCCTGGCAAGGGGCCCCATCCACGTGTACGGCTGAGCCGACGAATGTCGTATTGATGCTGTCGCCGTTGGCCGCGATCCATTGGGCCGACCCTGTGCCTCCGGACGATGCCCCGGTAGATGAGAACTCGCCGAGAAGGGTGCCATTTCCCGTGACGTTTTGAAAGACGGTGGGAGGGCTGACGATGTCATTTCCCAGGAACGTGCCCTTGAAGGGGACCTCGTGCTGCGGTGCCGCCGCCGCAACGGCAAGACTTGCCGTCAGAATTATCGCCGTCATCGCCAGACACAGTTTAGATCTCTTTGTGTTTTTCATATGCGCTCCTTGTGGAGTCTCCTTTCTGTTGATCAGTGACCGGTCCATTCGGCCACCTGCCACGTATAGGGAAACGCGTGCTGGAGGTTACAGAGGAATCGGAATAGAATGCCTGCAACTTCGGACCGAAGATGCCAAGCTGCCGTCAATGCGGGGAAGAACTGAGTTCCGGTTATTCTGCCGGACTGTGCCCGAAGTGTTTGATCCTGAGTGCTGCGGATAGTGTGATGGGCGGGGACGCATCCACACTCAGGACCGTTCATGGAGCCACCGCCGATGACGACTTCGGCCGTTATCGGATTGTTCGCCCAATTGGCGAAGGGGGCATGGGTACCGTCTATCTTGCCGAGCAGCGTGAACCCATTCGCCGTTATGTGGCCCTTAAAGTCGTAAAACTCGGGATGGACACCGGCCAGGTACTCACTCGCTTCGCCAACGAGCGGCAGGCGCTGGCCGTGATGGACCATCCCGGCATCGCACGTATCTTCGACGCGGGCGCAACGCCGAAGGGAAGGCCGTACTTCGTGATGGAGTACATCGAAGGCGCGCCCATCACTCAATATTGCGATCGTAAGCATATGCACGCGAAGCAGCGACTGGCGCTGTTCCTCGCCGTCTGCCGAGCGGTCCAGCATGCGCACGACAAGGGTGTCATTCATCGCGACCTCAAGCCGTCCAACGTCCTCGTGACCGAGCAAGACGGCGCGCCGATTCCCAAGGTCATCGATTTCGGCATCGCGAAGGCAACCGACAAGTGGGCCATCGAAAACACGCTGCTCACTCAATTCGGCCAGATCGTCGGGACGCCGGAGTACGTCAGCCCCGAGCAGGCCAACAGCGTGGGCGGCGAAGTCGATCAGAGCTCGGATGTGTATTCGCTCGGCGTGCTGTTGTACGAGCTGCTGATCGGCGCTGTACCCTTCGATACGGCCACGCTGCGGGAAGCCGGCCTGGTTGAAATGTTGCGGATCATCCGCGAAGAAGAACCGCCATCACTGTCGCGAAAGCTGACTTCTCTGGGCGCCGCAGCGACCGACGTCGCCGCGCACCGCCAGACCGATCTGATCTCGCTGCGCCGCCTCGCGAACGGTGACCTGAACTCGATCACGATGAAAGCGCTCGCGAAGGTGCGGGGGCGACGTTACGTTTCGGTGAGCGACCTCGCCGCCGATATCCAGAGATATATGGACGACCGGCCCGTGATGGCGTCGCGCGCGGGCAGTCTGTACCGAACACAGAAGTTTCTCCGCCGGCACAAGCTTGCAGTTCTCGGCGCAGCCGCCGGATTCGTGCTCCTCGTATTCAGCGGACTGACGGTCTGGTCTTTTTCGCATCGCAATGCTGCGACGAAACTCACCGACAAAGACACAATTATCCTCGCGGATTTCGATAACAAGACAGGTGATCCTGTATTCGACGACACGCTCCGGCAGGGACTGGCGGTCGAGCTCCAACAATCGGCGTTTCTAGGCCTGATTTCCGACAATCAGGTCCAGCGCCAGCTGGCTCTCATGGAACAGCCGAAAGATGCACGGCTGACTCCGGAAATCGCGAAGCAAATCTGCGAGCGAAGCGCCAGTGCCGCAGTTCTGGAGGGCTCTATCGCGAGCCTTGGAAGCCAGTATGTGCTGGGATTACGCGCGACGAACTGTAACAGCGGAAACATTCTGGACCAGGAGCAGACAGTGGCGGCTCGGAGAGAAGATGTCCTGAATTCTCTCAGTCAGATTGCGAAGAAATTCAGAATCAAGGTGGGAGAGTCGCTGGCGATGGTGGAAAAGCATTCGACACCACTCGCCGAGGCCACGACATCTTCACTGGAAGCTTTGAAAGCTTACAGCACTGGGATGAAAACCGTTGGAACCCCCGGTAGTGCTGCCCCCCTGCCTCTTTATCAGCGTGCCATCGAAATCGACCCTAAGTTCGCCATGGCTCACGCGATGTTGGGGCTTTCGTACAGCAGCATTGGAGAGTCCGTGTTGTCGGCGGACAGCACCACAAAAGCCTGGCAGCTGCGGGATCGAGTCAGCGAGCGGGAGAGGTTCTATATCGACTTTCTCTACGATCGAGATGTCACGGGAAACCTGGAGAATGCGTACAAAACGCTCGAATTGTGGTATCAGGCGTATCCTCGCGGAGAGAATCCAAACGCCCAGGGTTTATTAGGAGGCCTTGCGCCCCACGGGACCGGTCGATTTGATCGAGCGATGGAGATGTCTCGAAACAGAATCGCCGCCAATCCGGACGAGGCGGTCGGATACGGCAGTCTCGCGCAAAGCAATTTTTTCCTCGACCGCTTCGCCGAAACCGAAAGCACTCTCCAGCGGGCTTCCGATCGTAAGATGGAGGGTCCCAATTTTGCGATGATCCGATACAACCTTGCGTTGATAAAGGGCGATCAGAACCAGATGGACCGGATTGTGGCTCTAGGCAAGGGCAAGCGCTTAGTGGAGTACCGGCTGGCTCATGCGGAGGCTCTTGCTCTGGCTCGTTCCGGCCGCTTAAGGGCGGCCCGGCAGTCATCGAGCCGCGCCGTGGACCTGGCCCTGCAAGAAGGAGTTCGCGAGGAGGCAGCCACTTACCAGGCCGTGCGAGCCATGTGGGAAGCCGCTTACGGGAACGTCGCTGAAGCAAAACAGAACGCTATGGCAGCGCTCGAGAGTTCGAACGGCCGGGATGTCGAATACGTCGCCGCCCTGGCCCTGGCTCTTGCGGAAGACTCTTCTCGATCAGAGGCGCTCGCCGGCGATTTAGAAAAGCGCTTTCCGGAAGATACGTTTGTCAAATTCACCTACGTACCCGTGCTTCGCGCGTTAGATGCACTGAAGCGAGGCAAGCCCGCAGAGACTGTGGAGCTGCTGCAACCTACTCTTCGTTATGAGCTGGCGGTGAACGGCCTCAATTTCAATCATTATTATCTTGGCGGTTTGCATTCCGCGTACGTGCGCGGCCAGGCCTTTTTGGCCGCCCACCAGTATGCGGAAGCCTCCGCCGAGTTTCAGAAGATTCTCGGACATCGTGGCATCGTGGGCGCGGATCCTATTGGCGCGCTGGCGCATTTGCAACTCGGTAGAACGTTTGCTTCGGCAGGAGACAAAAACAAGGCGAAGGCTGCCTACAAGGATTTCTTCGATATGTGGAAGGACGCAGATGCCGACATTCCGATCCTGAAACAGGCCAGGGCAGAGTCCGCAAAGCTATAGTCCATGACTACGGCGAAACCTCCAAACACGGATGCGTTTTACCCATCTCACTTTCCGACGACGCGCTGGACGCTGGTGGCGACCGCTGCCGATCCCAGACACGAGGCTGCTCGCGCAGCCTTAGTTTCGCTGTGCGAAAGCTACTGGTATCCGCTGTACGCCTACATTCGTCGGCGCGGATATTCGCCCGATCAGGCGCAGGATCTCACCCAGCAGTTTTTCATACGCGTGCTTGAAGGCAAATACCTGAATCGTGCTGATCCGGACAAAGGCCGGTTCCGCGCCTTCATTCTGACCTCGTTAAAATTGTTTTTGTCCGATGAGGCGGACCGCGAACGCGCGCAGAAACGCGGCGGCGGGAAGCTCATGTCGCTGGAAATATCATCCGGCGAAGAGCGCTATCAACGCGAACCTGCGCACAATGAGACCCCGGAGCGGATCTTCGAGCGGCGCTGGGCGCTGTCTCTCCTGGACATCGTCATGGACCGGCTGCGGGACGAGTTTGTGCAGCATGGACGGCTCGATCATTTCAACCAGCTGAAGGTCTTCGTTCTCGATCAGGCGGATACGCCCTATGCTGCGTTGGCTCGCGAAATGGGCAGATCCGAGGGCGCGCTCAAAGTCGCGATTCACAGGCTCCGCAAGCGCTATCGTGAGCTCATCCGCCAGGAGATTGCAGAGACCGTCGCTGATCGGGCGGATGTGGAATCCGAGCTCCGTTTCCTGGCGGCCGCCGTTAGCAGTAGATATCGAATTTAGTAGTTTCTCCATGCCTCTCTTTGGCTCTTTACGCTTTCACGGCAGAAGAAAGATGATCTCTACCCATGGAGGGTAGTAGCAGTCATTTCAGGCTTCAACTCCCTCATAATCCGCTTGCCTGGAAAACGCATCCGCTCCAAGCTGAGGACAACTTGGGGAACAATTACGTGCCAAAAATCAGCGGATTAACCTAACGGGATCGAATTGAAAGGGATGTAAATTGTTGATCTCAGGTTAAGAAAACAGTGGGCGCGACCGGGATCAAACCGATGACCTCTACCGTGTCAATCTAACTGGGGTTGTCTATCCTAATGATTCGTCTTGGTTCTCTCTGGTCGATTGTGGTTCAAATAACATGATGTCCGGCGCTTATTGTTCCCAAATTGTTCCCAAGTTTTTAACGTTCTGAATCGAGCGGCAACGGTTTGGTCCAACTTCGTCGAACTGCGGCCGTGTGAGCAGGTTTCGGTACGCAGACAATATCGAACCGCTCGGTCCACTATCGACCGGCAACTGTTCGCTGGCGCAAATCCGTTCTGGGTCGTCGCTGGCAACGACAATGAACGCGGAACTGAACCCGGACGGTTCATGCGTAACCGTCTGAGTATGGATCTCTCTTACTCAATTTGCGGGAATGCATCACATCGGTTATGTTGGGATCATGAAGTCCGATGATCTGATTACCGTGGACCCGGAAATCCTTGGGGGAACCCCGGTGTTCAAAGGAACGCGCGTGCCGGTAAAGGCGCTGTTTGATTACTTGGAACACAATTACACGCTCGAAGAATTCCTTGCCTGCTTTCCATCAGTCACTCGCGAAATGGCTTGTCGAGTTTTAGAGAGATCTGAAACTGCGTTGTTGTCCAAGTCATAGGATGCGAATTCTTTTGGACGAATGCCTACCTGTGCCAATGCGTGACGTTCTTAACAAACACGAATGCATCGCGGTTAATGATCTCGGTTGGAAAGGTATTAAGAACGGTGAACTGCTTCGTCTCGCAGAAGGCGAGTTCGACCTTTTCATTACTGCCGACCAAAGCATCCGCTATCAGCAGAACCTGCTGGACCGCAGGATTCCGATCCTCGAACTGTCGACTAACGACCTGCGTCGAATCGTCGCTGCCGCTTCCCTGTTTCATTTTGCTATTGAATAGATGCAGGCCAGTGAGTTCCTTCAATTGCAAATTCCTTAGGACTCCCCTGCGTCACGTTGCGCAAGATCCGTTGCATATTTTCGGACGAAAAAATGCCGCGACCGACGTCGTCTGGGCGATGAGGCAAAAAAACGATTTATGTACTGCTGATCCGCGGAGCGCGGCCAATAGTTCGCGCATTTCCGTTGGGAACTCCAGCCTAGCGAGTTGCCAGGTAAACAAGCCTTACGTGTTAGGGAAACCAAACGAAAATGTGGGTTTACGATTTCACTTCCACGACAAGCCGACTATTTGTTCAAAGCGCTGTGGTCAAATCATCGGCGGGACCGATTGAAGACTTGTTTGACCTGGGGGAATTGATGCGTGATGAAGCCGAGAAAAATGCGCGCTTCCGTATCTGCCTCGGAAGCACTTATGGATTACCACCTGGACTCGAACCCTTCGCTGATCGAGACGAGGGGATTACGAGTCTGCCCGCTGCGACACCCATGGAAGCCACACACGAGGAGATCTCATTGATGACGGCCTACTTTCATTTCTTCGACACGATGTGGGCATCCGCGTACCTCAATGAGTTGAATGAGAAACAACCCGACGATGCATTGTTCATACTTCGCCTGTTGCTCGGATCTCGCGAATATCCTCACATGCGTGAGGAAGTCTTCCGGGACGCGTTTTCTCGTTTTGTCGGAAGAAACCTCGCGAGATACCGCACTGAGCTAAGCGCTTTGGTGCAAGAGCACGAAGACCTGCGTCAATGGTGTGTGAAGAGGAACTCTCCGCCCCTGTTCGTCAAGGACATCGAAGGATGGACTGCTTTTGTGCGCTATATCGCGGATTCTCTGGAGCAATAACGTGGCTTCGGGCATCGAAGATTCCACCACTTGGACTTAATACCGCGATCTCGTAGTTCGCGACATCTCTCTGAGCGCGTTCATGGCAGAAGAACAAAATGATCTCTACCGATGCAGTGTAGCAGTCATTTCGCGCACACATCCTTCAACTCCAACATAATCCGTCGCTTGCAAAACGATCCGCTCCAAGCCGAGGACAACTTGGGAACAATTACGTGCCAAAAATAAAGCAAATTAACCGAACGAGATGGAATTGAATGGAGATGTAAATTGTTGATCTCAGGTTAAGAAAACAGTGGGCGCGACCGGGATCGAACCGATGACCTCTACCGTGTCAAGGTAGCCCGGGTTGTCTATCTTATTAATTCGTCTTGGATCTCTCTGGTCGATTCCGGTTGGAATTGTCTGCTATTCGGCGCTTATTGTTCCCAAGTTTGTTGAACGATTACTGGTTCCCGCCCGGGCGAGCAGTGCTATAAGGAAGTCATGACTGCGAACCTGATTACATCTGATCCCAAGGTGATGATGGGTAAACCGGTCATCGCCGGAACCAGAATCACGGTTGAATTGATCCTCACCAAACTCGCGGCGGGCGAATCGATCGCCCAGATCATTGCGTCCCACCCGCGTCTGAAGGAGGAGGCGATTCGTGCAGCTCTGGCCTTTGCGTCCGAAGCTCTGAAGGCGGATGTCATCTATCCGGTCTCGGCACCGACGAAGTGAATTTCCTTGCAGACGAGGGAGTTGAAAGGGAGATCGTTGACTCGCTTCGTCACCTCGGACATACAGTTTTGTACGTCGCAGAAATGTCGCCAGGAGTTTCGGATGATGACGTCCTCGATCAGGCCAATGATGCGTCCGCTGTCCTGATCACAGCTGACAAGGATTTCGGCGAGTTGGTATTTCGGCAAAAACGGATTCACCGTGGCGTGATTCTGACACGGCTGGACGGCCTCTCGGGTGAAACAAAGGCACGGACAATGGCGGCGGTTGTTACGGACTTTGGGGATCAGCTGCCAGAGGCGTTTTCAGTTGTGTCGCACGGAACCGTTCGAATTCGTAGACTAAGATCTTGAAGTGACGATCGACGACTGCCTTGCGAGAGGCTGAGACCGCATCTCGTTTACCGGAATTAATCGTGGTACAGCAACGTTGGTTTCCAGACATACTTGCCAGACTTATCAATATAGCCGTACTTCCCATCTTTTGAAGGACGTACGATATGCGCACGGAAACTTGGGGATGTTGGTGGATAAACACATTCAGCCACCCGACAGAGAACACGAGATCCTCATACTTGTGAGCGGTCTTCAAAAAAGTGTCTACACCTTCGACCTTACCGTCGACTTGGCGCAGTGAGGGGCTCCCCATTCTCAGGACCAAGAAACAGCATGCTTAAGGTGGACCGCTGCCTCTGAAAAAATAAATAAAATTGTTGTTGATGACGGCCGTTGCCGAGCTTGTGGTAACTGTGAAAAAGCCGGAGCGTTTTGTGCGCAGACTTTTTCAAGCAGCGGTGGAAATCATCAAGAAAACATCGCCGAAGGCCTCCTTTATCGATTTCCACGGCTGCGGCAGTTTCCACAAGCTTCCCCTTCCGCAGCTTTCTTTCTTTTTTGCTTCTTTTTTCTTTCTTTGTGCTTTCGATCGAGAAGTCGTTCCAAATATTTCGCACCAGGATCGTTTATAGGCGACGATCGGCGCCTGGCTGGACTCCCAGCATGGCCGGTTTTCCGCCCGGCTGCAGTCGGTGGTGAACCGTCGCCGGCGTTTGATAGCCCAATGCCTGGTTCGGTCTTTCGGGATTGTAGAAAGTGAAATACGTTCTCAGGTTCGCCAGCGCGTCCACCACGTCCAGGTAATCCTTCAGATAAACTTCTTCGTATTTCACCGTTCGCCACAGCCGTTCGATGAAAATGTTGTCGATCACGCGCCCTTGCCCATCCATGCTGATATCGATCCCATGGGTGTCTAACCGGCTCGTGAAGTCTTCGCTGGTGAACTGTGATCCTTGGTCCGTATTGAAGATTGTCGGTCGGCCGTGTTGCAGAGCCCAATCCAGAGCCGCCACGCAGAACGATGTCTCCAACGAAACCGATACTTCCCAAGCCAGAACGTAGCGGCTGAACCAATCCATCACCGCCACCAGGTAAATGAATCCTTGCCGAAGTCGTATGTAGGTGATGTCGCTCGTCCACACCTGATTGGGTCGATCGATCGTCATTCCACGCAGCAGGTAAGGATAAATGCGATGCCCGGCCGCCGGCGTGGAGAGCCGCGGTTTTCGGTAGATCGCCTCCAACCCCATCTGCCGCATCAACCGGCGCACCCGTTTCGGATTGACTGCGTATCCTTGCTCGCCCAACCACCAGTTCATCTTCCGGACTCCGTAGAACGGCGTCCGTGTGTACTGTTCGTCGATCATCCGCATCAATTGCAAATTTTCGGCCGTCTCCGGTTCCGCTTCGTAGTACAAACCCGCGCGCGAAACCCCAGTCAAGCGGCACTGCTGACGAATGCTCAGCTCTTTGTGTTCTGAGATCCATTCCCGCCTCTGGTCTAACGCGATAGACCGGACTTTTTTTTGAGCCAGTCCAATTCCACCTGTAATTGCCCGATCTGCTGGTAGAGTTCCGCCTTCAATGCTTCATCACTTGTTTCCGGATGCAAACGCCGATCGGCAAATATCGACGGTGTGCCTTCGATCAGTTGCCGCTTCCAGTTTGTTACTTGATTGGGATGCACTCCGTAATGAGACGCGATTTCTTGAATGGTTTTCTGACCCTTGATCGCTTCCAGCGCGATTCGTGCCTTCATTTCTGCGCTGAAACTCCGTCGTTGCCTCGATTTCATCCTGACTCCGTTCGAGGCTCGCGATTTTACACCTTATTCACTGGTCCAAATTTTGGGGAGCACCTCACAGTACAAGTTCCTCCGTGACATTCGGTGGGAAGGAGGATTTGTGAAGCGTGGCGTGTAGGTTCGTTTCTTCTGGCTGACCTTTGTAGGTGGCCGTTCCGTACTCGGGGTGATGGTAAGGATTAATTTCTGATTTCGTGACGTCTTAAACTTGCCTAAGCGCGGCTAAAGCATCTCCAGCTCGATCTTCTGAACCGACGAGATTCCATTGGCTCTGGATCGAACGCATTACCGCATCCACAAGCTCGTCCGCGAAATTGACTCCCATCAAGCGTTCCTTGTTGGGAGCTTTCTTCGGCAGCAGTGCGGAGAGCGCGCGAGAAATGTCCGCATTG
>JACXTT010010789.1_pt1 | contig 12288 bp, 5 predicted proteins | sample 9270951 | NCBI WGS metagenome assembly JACXTT01 (sample SAMN15532306, study PRJNA645909) | rock metagenome | isolation source: weathered quartz diorite | place: Puerto Rico | collected 2017-06-21 | reverse complement strand
CCCCAACTCGGCAAGACGTTGTTTCTGGACGTCGCCATCGACTGGGTGGCGACCAAGCCCGGGCGAAAGATCTCGACCCGTCTTGGGTACGAGGCGATCCTCCGCAATCACGTTCTGCCGTTCCTCGGGCACCGCCCCCTGCAGAGCATCAGCAAGACCACCATCCGCCAGTTCGTCGCTGACATGGAGACCAACGGCTCGGGACCCGGCACCGTCCGAGGGACGATCCGCTCGGTGGTGAAGCCGGTCCTCGACCTGGCCGTCGAGCAGAACATGATTCGAACGAACCCTGCGGTCGGCTTGAAGCTTGCGGCGAGCCCGCGATCCGAGGCGCTGTTCCTCACGGCCGACCAAGTCAACGTTCTGGCCGATGCCATCGACGAGCCCTTCGGTGTCGTCGTCCTGTTCGCTGCCTACACCGGGTTGCGCTTCGGGGAGATCGCGGCGCTGCGGGTCAAGAACCTGGATCTTCTCCAGGGCCGGATCCTGGTGGAGCAGTCCGTCAGCGAGGTCGTAGGCCACGGCCTGATCTACGGACCGACGAAGACCTACCAGAAGCGGGTCGTCTCGCTCCCCGCCTTCTTGCGCGAGCCGCTGGCGAACTACGTCGGCCCGAGAGCAGGCCAGCCAGACGCCCTCGTGTTCGTCGGCGCAACTGGTGGTCCTCTGCGTCACGGCAACTTCTACGGTCGCCGGTTCAAGCCAGCGGTGCGTCGTGCCCTGCCCGAGCGGCTGCACGGGCTGCGGTTCCACGACCTGAGACACACGTGCGCGTCGCTCCTCATCAACGAGACGAACGCGAACCCGAAGGCCATCCAGGCCCGGCTTGGGCATTCATCGATCCAGGTGACCTTCGACCGCTACGGCCACCTGTTCCCCGGCCTTGACGAGCAGCTGACCGACAAGCTCGACGACCTTTACGGGCGCACGCAGATGCCGTCGACGCCTAGCACCGTGACTCTTCTGAGCTCCGACCGCAGCGACGTCGCGTGACTGCTGGTAGCCGGTGGGCAGCTCCGTCGAGAGCTCCGTGAGGGGGAGGGGAGCACCAAATGTGCGCGAGCTGCGCTGTGCTCTCAGCCTTCGACTTTCGAGAGCTCAACAGCTCGTTTCGGTCCTTGACAACTTCATACCGAGCCCCCGAGTGCGGCTTTGGGGCTAGAGGTCCGAGATCGCGGGCTCGATGCCTGCCTCTCTGGCACGAGCAGCAATCTTGTCTTTCGAGGCGGTCGGAGCCGTGATCTTGATGCTGATCTGAATGTGGGATGCGTCATCGTCGACGACGTTCTTCACCTCGTTCAGAAGGTTCCGCATGGCGTCTCGCGCACTCGGGTCGTCGCGCAGCGAGGTGATAGCTGACAGGGAGACCATGTGCTCCGTCAGAGCCTCCGGCTTGGCTCCCGCCTTGACCCTCGCGGCGACCGTCGTGCCGGGTGACACAGGCGTTCCTGCAGATGGCTCCTGAACCGCGACGGTGCCGGAGCCTCCGATGTCGGCGACAAGGCCGGCCGCAGCGAGGGCTGCCTGAGCATCGGCGACCAGCATTCCGACAACGTCAGGCACATTGATGGGATCGTCCCCAACTTCGGGGCCGGGCTTCTTGACCCGAATCCCGGATGCGCCAAGGTTGACGTCCGCCGCGCTGATCACTGTTCGGGGCTGGTCGTCGTTGCCGACGAGGACCATCTCGCCTGCCTGAATCGCCTCGAACACAGCTGACCGAAGATCGGCGTCGCCGTTCGGAAGCAGTGGAAGCCGCGGGGTGTTCCAAAACGCGTCGCGCAGCTCGGCGAGTGGCTTCCCCCAGTCTTGGGCGCGGAGGTTGTGAACGAGCGCCTTGGCGCCGAATTGGCCGACACCAAACACCTTGTCTGCGTCGGCAAGCTCGGCCCAGACGATCTGCCCATCGAGGGCGGACTGGTTCTCCTTCTGAAGCCGGATGGACTTCAGTTCGCGCCCGTTGGCACTGTCCTCGCCCAGGTACAGAATGTGCTGGTAGGCCTCCTTCACCGCCTTCCTCAGTCGCCGTTCTGCCTCAGTTCGTTGCTCCGTGGCCTGCGACTTGAGCTCGTCATTGCCGGACACGGCGTCGAGAGCCGACACCCGCTTCCATGAGAGGTACTCCGTTGCGATGCCTCGTGCGTGACCGCGACGCTGCGTGTTGACCGCAGCGAACACGCAGGACGATGCCCACGACACAGCAAGCTTGAGCTCTCCGAGGCCCATCGCTGCAACAACGGCCTCTCGGGTCTCGGAATCGATCCCGTTTAGCAGTGAGAACCAGCGCGAGTCGAGAATTACGAGTCGCGTCTTGTGCTTGTCGTCGATACCGGCACCCTCGATGAGCGTGATCAGCTCGGGCACTGAGGGCTTCGCAGTTCCCGGTGAGCCATTGCCTGCGACTTGGAGGACCGAATCGAAGGGACCACTGGTCGCCAACTCGAAGGCGAGAGCGGCTACGGCCTCATCGCGCTCATCATCGGTCACGGCCTCGCGCTCGGCGCGGGCGTGCATCGCCAGTGTCTTCTCGGTCTCGAAGTAGTAGCGGGGCGGCTGTCCGCCGGTCCCTTTCACCATGTCGTACGCGACGAGGCCATTCTCCTGGCTGAACAGCTCAGCAAGAACGACCTCGGCATCACCCGAGCCATAGGAGTTCACGGGAACGAATGTGGCGGCCTTGATCTCTGCCTCGGTTGCACCTCGCTTGGCGTTGGGTCGGGGACTGATCGAATAGACGAACATCGCGGTCGCAGCTCGCTCGGCAGCACGCGGGTTGTCGGCGTTCCAACCTTTGGCCTCTCGGCTGGTGTCGAGAGCGCGCGCGGTGCCTCGGTCGGGGTGGTCGGGATCAGCGATCTCGACAGTCGCGATCTCTCTGAGGCTTGCCTGTGTGCGTTGATCCGTTACGAGCCCGGAGTCCAGCAGCGCATCCCGGACGTAGCGTTCCGCTAAAGGAAGATCGCCAGGTCCGATAAGCAGAGGGGCCCAGTCTCCGCTGTTGGCCCGGGCGTCGAGTGAGAACACCGTCGCGGCGAACACCTGGATGGTTGAGCGCACGCGCTGGAAGCCGGTGTGCAGAGACCACTCGTTCTCTGCCATGTCGATCAGCGCCGGGTGAAATGGGTAGGCCCGAGCGACCCCATCAACGAACGACTTGTCGGAGCCCCCACCCTTCGAGAAGACGTCCTTGTCCCAGGGTCCCGTCATTCGCTCGGTGAAAGCCTTGGCGGTCGCCGCGCTCACTTCGCTCGGTGGGGGGTTATCGAACAGGCGTCTGCGGATGATGTCGGCGAAGTCCCCTCCAGACGACACGGTCGTGGCCTCGCCATTGCGGATGAGGAGATCCTCAAGTTCGGCCTGGCACCGGACACCCAGCTCGTTTAGGACGATGCGGTCCTTGTCTGAGGCGATCATCACGACGACCAGCGCGCAGTTGGGCACGTCGTTGACCGTGTCGAGCAAGGCGCGGAGAAACGCCATGTCACCGATCGCCAGCTGCTCGTCTGCGTTCGACGCCCAGCGCAGGTAGTCCATGATCTCGTCCACGAGGATCAGCACAGGGCGCCCGGCGTCGTTGAGCGCCTCGGCAAGCTTTGCCTTCGAAGCAGTGTGGTCCTTGTAGCTGAGCCACTTCTTATTGGCACCATCGAAGAGGCGCCAGAGGAATCGCTCACCCAGCGTCTTGGCAGGCCCGTCGTGTTCGACGCGGAACTCGGGGTTATCGCAATCGAGAACAACGCAAAGTGGGTTGCCGAGGTCGGCGGTCACCGCGCCCTGACCCGCAATTCGGTTGGCCTCGGCGAAGACGACCTGCCCGAGGTCAGTCCCGGCCAGGGTCTGCGTGTTCTTGACCAGGTGCCACAATCCGATCAGGCCGTGCGACTTGCCGCCACCCATAGCCTGGTCGAGTCGCCAAACGGCTCGGGCAAGGTTCGACTCGTGGACGCCGAGACGTAACACGATCTGGGTCATCAGAGCGACGAGGCTTCCGGCGGGGTGAGTGATCTCGCCGTAGTAGGCGGCGCTCTCGTACGGAACCGCCGTGGTCCCGCCCTTCCCAAACACTGCGTCGTGAAGCGACATCTGGACGTCGTCGATTCGGCCCTGTCCCGCGGTGACCTCGTCCCGCAGCTGCATCGTCCTCCACCACGGCGTCACAACGACCACTACAGATCTCCTTCGAATATTGATCTCTGCACACCCGCATCTTCGCGTTCGTGCTCTTCTCGAACGACGGCCGCCTGGACATTGCGTGAGGCTCCCGAGATCGCGGACTGGTTCCTTACGACCCAGGTCCAAACGTCCCCGTCGGGGTCCGCCTCAGGCACAAACCTTGAGAGTTCCTTCATTGCTGCCCACACGAATGAGTCTTCGGTGCGCTCCGTCGATGCCAGCACGCCTGCGACTGACGCGACCGACTTCCCGGCGCGCGCGACAGCGAGAGCAACATCGATCGTTGAGCTCGAACCCCCAACCTCAGACTCCGCCCCCGACTCAGAGGCGAAGGCAAACCGGACGCCCTTCTTCACCTTGGTGAGGAGCCCTGTCGTGTCGTCATCCTCAAGGTCGGCTGCTAGTCGCTGCCACCGCGCTTCTGACCCGGCCGCCACCGCTCGACCGTTGACCTTGGCCCAGAACAGAGCGAAGCGAGTTCGAGCATCGAACGTTCCGAGGGGCAGAGAATCGATTTGGATGTCGGCCGCCTCCTCCACGAGCCTCCGGGCAAGGGGAAGGTACCGATCCAGGTCGACCGGTTCGCCGGTCTTGTCTCGGACCTCCGAGTAGCGCCCGACCACCTCCATCGCCGGGCCGACCGACGCCATGAGTTGGTCGGTAAGCGCGAGACCCGCCGACTCCCACAGCGGACGACGCGACTCAATCTCGGCCTTCACCTCTGCGTCCACGTCGGATAGACGGCCTGGCTCACGGCCAAGGGGAGCCGGGCGGCAGCACAACGTAAGCGTCGTCACGATGTTGGCAGAGCCCGTGGTTCCGCCCCGCTCGGTCTGCGCCGGCCACGAACCGGTCAGGACGAGTCCGGCCTCTCGGATCGCGCTGAGAAGGCGATGCCAGACGTCCGGGTCACCGTGACCGAAGACGATCGTGACGACACCATCGTCAACCACGGCTCGGGCGGCCTCTCGAAACGCCCGAGTAAGCATCGTGTCGTAGAAGCTCTGCGTGCGGTGGTCATTGACGCCGGCGCCACCCTTCTTGACGATGATCTCCTCGGACTTGTCCTGGAGATTGTCGGGGCCGGCGATGAGCGCGAGGTCGGGGTGGGTCGTCACGAGGGCGCGCTTGATCCAGACGTAGAACAGGTCCGACGCGTCCGCGTAGTCGATCATGCTGTCGTAAGGCGGATCAGTCACGACAGCGGTCAGGTAGTCATCGCGGAAGGGGAGGGTGACAGCACTTCCGCGTTCCGCGCGCGCAGGCCGCCCGGGTGCTCGGTTCACTTGCCGACGCAGAACGGTCACGGTGTCACCCGCGACCGAACGCCACGTTCCGGGGCCCTCGCCGAGTCCAGCCTCGAAGTAGTCCCACGAGAACGAGATGCTCGACTCCGAACTGCCAAAGATGTCGTGAACTCCGATTCGGTGCCGCGGCCCGCGGGTGTCGATCGACACCTGTAGGGCTGCTCCACGAGTCGCGCGTCGAATCTTCCGAGCGACCCCTGAGGCTAGGTAGCCGGTAAGTGCAGCTGAGTAGTCGGGGCTGACGCCGCCAGCCAAGAGCTCCCTGCCGATCTCATTCACGATCCGACAGAGGCGGACGAAGTTCAGTGTCTGACGGTCGTTGCACAAATCTCCGTAGTTCCGTGCCCCGAACACCGATGGCTGAACAGTCCAGGTGTTCCCCTCGGGAATCAGCTCGGACGGTCGTGCAGAAAGGCCGGGGGCGAACTCGGGCTCCTCGGCGAGGGCTGCCGTGGCGAGGTGAGCCGCTTGGAGCTCTTGGGTCGTCGGAGCTCGGAAATGCTTTCCATCGTCTCCTCCGCCTTCACCAACGACGAGTAGGACGTCCGTCCCGAGGCCCTCGCGGGCGAGGCGCTCGCACAGACTCTTGGGGTGCGGGTGTTCGCAGAACGGGCACGTCGCCAGCTTTCCCCGTGACGAGTGCTTGCTCTGCCCGGGTGGGGTCGCCAGGGTCGCTGCTCCGCGAGGTGGTCCATCGTGGACCCGGATAGTGAACTCCGAGCGATCGCGATCGACCAGGACCTCGAAGCTTTGACCGAGATCCCCGGTTCGCTCGATTGGATGTCGCAGAGCCAACGACCCAACCAGTGGGAACCGTCGGCCACATTCCTGGCACGGGAGGGTGATCGCCCACAGATAACCCCAAGGGCGTCGTCCCTCGACCGTGGGATAGACAGCGTCCATGGCGTCCTCGTGACGCTGGGCGGTCAACTCGATGAGGAAACTCACGTCATCCAGAAGACGTATCCCGAGATGGCTCCGGGTGTACCCGGTGAATGGGAGATCCGGTTCCCCGCTCCAGTCCCGCATCGGGTAGTCGATCAGCAGCGTGCCGCCCAACGTGGCCACCGGAGAGTTGTCGAGGCCCCAGGTCTGGACACCTAGCCGAGCTGCCTCGACCGGGATCATCCCGCGGCCAGAGAACGGATCCAGGAGGCGCGCTCCGTCAGGATGTGCCTTGGCGAGGGCCTCCACGAGCTCGCCATGTGCCTCGTCGTAGGTGGCCTTGCCGGAGCCGGTACCTACCAGCGACCTTCGCACCAAGGCTTGAAGCTCAGCCTGCTCCGTCGGGTCGTCCGGCCATGGCAGGAGCGAGCAGACGACTGCCGCCTTCGCCTGTGCCAGCGGGCGCTTTGCGAACCATGGGAAGAGGCTTGCCTCGACGTTGCCGGTACCCCAGCCCATGGAAGACGCTTCGCTTACTTCCTGGCACGGGAACCACCGCTCGATCATGCGTGTCACCGGTTCGCCTCTTCCTTCGCTGCCGCGAGGGCCGAGCCCGGAATCTTGAGCACAGGCACGTCCTTGGTGGCGTCGGCGAACACGATGGCGGGATTCTGGAACGCGGCGAACATGTTGCCGCTTCCGTCGTTGCACTGATCGATGACGTACAGCCAGTACTCGTCGCCGAGAAGCCCAGCCTTGGCGACCTCGTTGCCAGTGAGAGTGACTCCGCGACTCGAAGCGGCGTCCCAAACACCCTTCACCTCTACGCAGCGCTGGTCTCGTCCCTTTCGGGCGTCGAGGTCATAGCCGCGGCCCTCGGTGTGGACGTCGGCGACCTTCCAGCCCTGGGAGGTGAGTAGGTCCACCACGTGGGCCTGGGCGATCATCTCGCTGTCCTTTTCAGTCGGGTCAAGCGGGACCCCAGTACCACTGATCTTCGCCCAGCCAATGCGGCGGAGGTCGCCTGTGGCAATCGTGACGGCCGATTCGAGCTCGGCGATTCGCTCCTCGACAGCCCTGTCGAGCCCGGCACGGGTCGAGAGCCGCTCTTCCCGGTCGCGGATGTCGTCCGTGAGATCGCTCGGTAGCTTCCGAAGCTGGCTTCTGGCGCTGTTCAGCCATTCCTTCATCGCCGCGGATCGGGTGGCCGTATCGGCTTCGAGCCGAAGGTCGGCGGCGTGGCCGGCGTTTGTGATGGAAGCGGGGTGCGGAGTCCCAGCGGGTCCATGCCCGGGTTCGAGGTTGGCAAGGATCTCCCACGCGACGGGGTGCGCACCGGTGGCGTCAACACGGATCAGGTACGACCAGGTGTTCTGGGCGCGTCCGCCTCCTTCGTCGGTGTCGACTTCGTAGGCGTGAAGCTCGTAGTCGGTGACCGTGGTGGGGTCGTTGAGGAGCGCTCCTTGGAAGAGCGCAGGTCGGAGCCGTTCGGAGATGGTGTGCGCGAGAGCACGGAAGGGCGGCTCGCTGGGGCCGAGGGTGATGGCCGCGGCTGCTCGCGCTTGGCCGGACTCGACGGCGTCCTTCTTGGCCTTCCCGCTGGTCGCTACGAGCGTCTTTCCCGTGGCCGCGTCCGGCGTCAGCTCCGCCGGCAGATGCAGCGAGGCGGGCGCGATGTACCAAAGGCCGTGGTCGGCAATCGGAGTCGGTTCGACCGTGAGTAGTCCCGCACCCGCAACCCGGTTGAGAAACCGCTCAACGATGTGCGGATTGATCCGTTCGAGGCGGTCGTCGTGGAACGCCGTCAGCGCAGCGTTCACGTCTATCCCTGACTTGAGGAAGTCATCCGACTGACGCTGCGCGTCGTGAATCTGGCGAAGGCGCTCTCGGGTGATCGAGCGAATCGCGACCATTGCTGGAGCGGCGCCGTCATCCTTGTAGGTGCCCTGGAGTAGGGACTCCAGCTTCTCGACTCCAGCCTCGGCGAGCGCTGCTTCGCCGATGAGGCTGAGGCTGTCGAACATCTTCCCGCCTAGCTCGTTCGCCGCCTCGATGAGGTTGTCGAGCAGACGAGCGTGTGCCTCCCCCTCCCGGGTATCTGTGGCAACGAGATTGTAGAGCCAGACCTTTTCCGTCTGGCCGACCCTGTGGATGCGCCCCATCCGTTGTTCGAGCCGGACAAGGGACCACGGGATGTCCCAGTTGACGAGCACCTGGGCAGACTGGAGATCGATCCCTTCATTTCCTGCGTCCGTCGACACGATGATTTGGAACTTCCGAGCGGCGAAGTCGGCCCGGATCTCGTCTCGAACTGGATGGGGGTCCCGACCGGAATAACGCCGCGCGGTGTGGCCGCTCGCGACGAAGCGCTGCACGAGCCAGTCGGCGGTGTCAGCGAACTCCGTAAACACGACCAGCTGCCGTTCGCTACCCGGAGTGATGCCATTCGGAACCCTGCATTCGTCTACGAGTCGAGGCCACTTAGAGACCGGCGAGCTCGCATCGTCGACCACCTTGTCGAGCCGGTCGAGGATCGCGCTGATCGCCTTCTTCTCCTCACGGCTGGACTTGGAGGCCTCAGCAATGACGCGGGCTTCGTCTTGGGCGGACTGGTCCTCGTCGTACGGGTCAGCTTCAAGCGCGGCGTCACCGGGGTTGTCCACTCCCATGCCGTCACGGCGCCGGCGGAGCGTCTTGGCTAACGAGTCGAGTGATGAGGCGGCCCGCTTGCCGTAGACCATCTTCGCGAGGGTGTTCGCTGCAGGCGGGAAGTAGGTGTCGACCAGATCGAGGGCCTCGTTGTAGAAGGCTCGTTCCACGCCGTTGAGTGGTACTGCGATGTTCCGGGCCTCGCGCGCCTCGAAGAGCTTCGTGGCACCGTCGTAGTCGACGAGCTCCTCCTTCATCCGACGAAGGAAGTGGAGCGGCCCCGGCTTGAGCGCGTGCGAGGGCTGGTCCTTGTCCATGCCGTCTCTGGCGACTGACGGGAACACCTTCGGGTCCACGAGATGCATGAGAGATCGGAACAGCCACTCGTTGCCGCGGTGAGGTGTCGCCGTCATCAGCACGGCTCGAGGGGTGTTCAGGGCAAGCATCTTGCCGACCCGGTCGTACTGAACTGCTGTTGGGGTGAGTCGGTGCGCCTCGTCGAATACCACGGCGTCCCACCCTGCCCTGTCGGGGTGAATGGCCTCGTACACCGCCTGATTCATCGCGGCGAGTTCTAGGGACACGACCCACAGGTCATGCGGCGTCGCGAGACCGTCCTGCCGAATCGTCTCCGCAGTGATGCGGCGTAGATCGCCGCCGAGGAAGCGATCGAAGTCGGCCTGCCACTTTGATACGAGGTGGGCCGGGCACACAATTAGGGCTCGCTTCACGAAGCCAAGCCGCTGTGCCTCGCGCAGCCAAAGGCCGCCCATGATCGTCTTGCCAGTGCCCGGTTCGTCAGCGAGGAGAAAGCGGAGGAGAGGTTGAGGAAGCATCGTGCCGTACACGGCCCGGTTCTGATGCGGATACGGATTTAGTGGGCTCGATGCCAGAGCGGTTGCCTTCGAGGACACAGCGGCGCGCCGCATCCACTCCGACCACAGCCCGGCGAGTACGGCCTCGGCGTCGCCGGCGCCATCCTCCGTCAGCACCTCAACGCGGGTGGCCTGTTCAGCGGTGAGGGTGACCGGACGGACATTGCCCGGCGAATCGGCGACGTAGAGCCGCCATCCGCCGTCCGAGGCGATGGCCCCGTCCACGACTACGAACTTGTCCTCGCCCGGGAGGCGCAGGCGTTGTCCCTCGGTGAACTGCGACACGGATGCTCCCCCTCCCTTGACGTCGAGGCATCCCGACATAGCCGCCGTTCGGATCCGGCTCCCTGGGGAACCCTACGGGACAGGCCCTGGCCAGGATGGAGGTCAGCTGATGCCGGAGGACCAACGCCTGGGCGGGGTGCTCGTCGACGCCAGCCGGTGGCCCCAGGGCCCAAGTTCGAGCCGCTGTCACCCACCCTGGGTACTCTCATCTGAGCTCCGGATGTCGGGGCCGGGGAAGAGGACCGCCGTGGCCGACCGCAGCTCAATCGAGTGGACTGAGTCGACCTGGAATCCGACGACCGGGTGCGATCGCGTGTCTGCCGGTTGCGACAACTGCTACGCGCTCACGCTGGCGTCTCGGCTGAAGGCGATGGGTCAGCCGAAGTATCAGCTGGACGGTGATCCGAGGACGAGTGGCCCGGGATTTGGCTTGTCAGTCCATCCCGACACGTTGGACGTACCACGTCGTTGGCGGGCACCTCGCACCGTATTCGTGAACTCGATGAGCGATCTGTTCCATGCAGACGTGCCGACCGACTACATCAGGTCTGTTCTCGATGTAGTTCGCGCTACTCCGCAGCACACCTACCAGGTGCTGACAAAGCGGTCGAAACGGCTGACGCAGTTGGGGGGTCAGCTCGACTGGCCGGACAACCTTTGGATGGGGGTGTCGATCGAGAGCCAGCGTTACGCCTTTCGAGCCAATCACCTCCGGCGAACCCCAGCGAGGGTGCGGTTCCTCTCGCTAGAACCACTCCTCGGCCCGATTCGCGACCTCGACCTTGAGGCCATCGACTGGGTCATCGTCGGCGGCGAGAGCGGCAACGGAGCGCGACCGATGGAGGAGGAGTGGGCACGGAGGATTCGCGACCAGTGCATCGAGGCCTCGGTCCCGTTCTTCTTCAAGCAGTGGGGCGGCCGCACCCCGAAGGCTGGCGGTCGAATGCTGGACGACCGGACCTGGGATGAGATGCCACACCAGCGAGCCGAACGGCTTGGTGCGTAGCCTCCGAGGTTGATGCCGGCGGACGATGAACTAAGGCTCTTCGATCTGCCCGTCAGCGTTCGGAAGCCTCGCGGCCTCAGACTCCGAAGAGCGAAGGACTCGTCGATTGAACTCCGGGAGTTCGGCGCGTGGACTCTCAGCAAGCTGACGGTGCTCAAGCTGTATCTGAAGCAGTACCGCAGAGTCGCCGGCAATGGGTCGTATATCGATGGGTTCGCCGGGCAGGGGAGCGTGGCGATCGCCGACAATGCCGACGAACAACTCGGGTCAGCACGCATCGCCATCGAGGCGCGAGCGTTCCGGCATTTGCACCTGTTCGAGAAGGACCAGGCCACGATGGCCGACCTGCGCTACAACCTCGGGTACCACTACCCGCAACGGCGCCGACGTGGTGTCCATCTCTACGAGGGCGACTTCAACGACGAGATAGTCAGGCTGCTCGATGAGGGATTGGTTCTCCGCGACAAGCCGTGCTTTGCGTTCCTCGATCCGAATAGCACCGAGCTCGCCTGGTCCACGGTTGAGCGACTCGCCGGATACAAGGAACCCGTCGCGCCTCCCGGTACGTGCAAGGTCGAGCTGTGGATCCTCTTCAACACGCATCAGGCGTTTGGCCGGCTCGTTGATCGACAGAGCTCGCCCACGTATGAGCTCTCCGGTCGAGCCAAAGCTCTAGATCGCGTGATGGGAAGCCGCGACGCATGGTGGCAGTTGTACAAGGACGGAGCTCACATCAATGCCTTCGCGCGCCGGTATGCCGATCGCCTCCGCGACGAGCTGGGGTATGGGTTTGCTCACCCGCAGCTCATCTCCGACCCGACCACCGGAGCGCCGCAATACTTCATGATCCATGCGAGCGACCATCCTGCGGCGTTCGATTTCATGCGCTGGGCCAAGACACAGTCGTGCTACTTCGACAACACCGAGCACCTCCCCGGGATGGCCTAGCGATGGCCGCAGGTGACTCAGGGCGTCCGTGCCTCGGAGGGGGACAGTGTGGGAGGTACGAGTCCCATGGTGCGCTCGTGGCCGGCCTGGACTTGCGGCGGCTCGACGAGGTCTCCGAACACTTCGAGGAGCGACCGGCGTGATCGGTTCGCTCGCCTGG
>JACXTT010010788.1_pt1 | contig 12288 bp, 10 predicted proteins | sample 9270951 | NCBI WGS metagenome assembly JACXTT01 (sample SAMN15532306, study PRJNA645909) | rock metagenome | isolation source: weathered quartz diorite | place: Puerto Rico | collected 2017-06-21 | reverse complement strand
CCGTGCTGTCCGGGCATGGTCGGAAGGCCTGGGCCTGACAGAATCACGGCCAGATGAGTCGAGGGAAACTCACGCATACCCCAGGTGAGAAAATCAATCGCCGCATCGGGGTCACCGGTATTGACGTTACCCAGGTCGAAATCAGGCTGAGGCGGCTGGCGCAGCCGTCGTTCGGGCAGGACGTAGCGCGCCGCGCCGCTACGCCGGTCAGTCTGCACGGCCACATGCAGCTCCGGCGCTGCGCCAGCGCGGCAGATCTCGCGAAAGTCGTCCTCGACATCTTGTTCGAGGTAGTTATCCCCGCAGAGGTAGAAGAGACAGGTCCAGGATTTCTTTTTGCGTGGCATGCTACGCTGCTGGCGCCAAGAAGGGCCGATCGAATTTGGCCGTGCGGCCTTCGAGTTGCGGTACCTGCTCGAATCCTTCCTGCTTGAGCCGCTGGACGGTGCGCTCGTGCAATTGACGGTAAGTAATGTTACCGCCGGCTGCTTTCAGGGTCTCGACCAAACAGTAAGTCAATGCGCCATTGTACGAGCCCGTCAGGTAGGCATCGGCTGAGGTCTGGGTATCACGACAGCCAGCGATTAGTATCTCGGGGATGTCAGCAACAACGACATCCGACTTCTTCCGCTTGGTCGGCGCGGAGGCACGTAGACTGCCTTTCACTTTGCCGCGCAGCTTGCGGCCGGACTCGACAGCTATCAGGTCTAGTGGGTTGGGAAGGTAGCGTTCGATGATTGGAGCGTCAGGCGGCAGCAGCGCCCGCGTGTTGGTCCCGGAGTGGCAACAGTCCATGACCACGGTGAGATTGACCCCAGGGCGTAGGCGGTCGAAGGTTTGCCGCAGCCAGTCATCAAGAAGCGGCTTGTTCCAGTCCAGATCTGTTGGGCACAGAATCTCGTCACGGTGGTCGGCCCCATCGCCACTGGTATCCGGCACGTTGGAGCCATGCCCGGAATAATGGAGCAGCAACACATCACCCGAGCGTGCCTCCCGCGCCAGCGCGGCAATGGCCGACTGCATCGCCTTGGTAGTCGCCGCCAGATCGGTCAGTACAGTGACGTCTTTGTTTGCAAACCCGTAGTATTGGGTCAACACCGCCTGCATATTCTGAACGTCGTTGACACACCCGCGCAGGTCGGCACCAGGGATGCGGTAGCGGTTAATGCCAACGAGCAACGCCTTTTTCGCCATAACCTGTCCTCCTTATTCCACCTTATTCCACGCGATCCGGTGCTCAGACGTTCTATAGCAAAGATCTTCTTGCCGTGTACAGTCAGAGGTCCTCGACCCGTTGGGGTATGATTCACCGCAATTTTTTGCTATGGCCCATAGTACACTGCAAAACAAAGGAGGGAAGTCTTATGCCGATGTATCTCGATGAGATCTGGTTGAACATCAACTCGCCAGACAGTGCGAAGAAGGTGCACGCCATGTTTCAGGGCGTGCTGAAAGGGGACAGCGGGTTTCCCCCGGGCGTCACTCTGAAAGCCGGCCCCTGGGCCTCGAACGAAGAAGCGAAGATCATCTTGGTCCTCGATATCCAAGATCACGCCAAGACGTTCACCCCGTTCGCGACCGCGATTACCAACGGAATGATCACTAAGCGCCGGCTCACGCCCATTGTCGAATGGAGCGCGGTGGATGAGATGATCAAAAAGTTGTAGTGCACAGGCGAGAAATAACAGCGCCGCCGTGTCCAACCAGAAAGGCGTCCTGGATATGCCCCTGGCGGAATGGACATGTCAGACTGCGGTCATCCTGACAGGGGCCTTCCTCTTCACCAAGGTATATCGCTCACTACTCCTCCCCCGTAAAGGGAAAGGAGAAGGAGGGTCCCTGCCGTGGACAACACTGCTCTGACAAATTGGGTCATCGACAACCGCGAGGAAGGAATGTTTCGCGTCAACCGCAGGACGCTGACCGACCCACAGGTCTTGGAACTTGAGAAAGAACGAATTTTTGGCCGCTGCTGGATCTATGCCGGTCACGAGTCGGAAATCCCTCACGCTGGCGACTTCTGCGCGCGCAACGTTGCCGGCCGGCCAGTCATTCTGGTGCGCGGCAGTGACCAGCAGGTGCGCGTACTGCTGAATACCTGCCGTCATCGTGGGGCTTTGGTGTGCCGTGAACGCGCGGGCAACGCCAAGACCTTCCAGTGCCCCTACCATGCCTGGACGTACAATAACCGGGGCGAGTTGGTGGGAGTGCCGGGAGAAGACGCTTACAGTCCAGCCTTCGACCGGCAACAATTCACCCTCGCCACACCTCCGCGCATGGAGAGTTACCGCGGATTCCTCTTCATCAGTTTCGATCTGGCTATTGAGCCGCTGGTGGACTACCTGGCCGGCGCCACAGAGTACTTAGACCTGGCGAGTGACCAGTCGGCAGTAGGTATGGAGATCGTGAGGGGGACGCAGGCGTACAGCATGCGAGCAAACTGGAAGTTACTAGTCGAGAACAGCATCGACGGTTATCATGGTATCCCCACCCACCAGCGCTTTTTTACCTTTTTGGTCGATTCAGGGATTGACCTGCGTGAGGGACCGCGCATTCCCGGCGTCGCCAAGGCGTTGGGCAACGGGCACGCAGTGATGGAGTACGATGCCCCCTGGGGTCGTCCGCTTGCGCGCTGGGTCCCGGCATTCGGCGAGGCCAAAAAGGCCGAGTTCGCCGCCTTATGGAAATCCCTGGACGAACGTTTCGGCACCGAGCGGGCATACCGCATTAGCGAATACAACCGCAATCTGCTGATCTTTCCCAATCTGATTATTAATGACATTACGGCGATCACCGTGCGGACTTTCTTCCCGGTTGCCGCGGATTATATGGAAATCAACGCTTGGGCTTTGGCCCCGAAAGAGGAGAGTCCCGAGAACCGAGCGCTGCGACTGGACAATTTTCTCACCTTTTTGGGACCGGGAGGCTTTGCTACGCCGGACGATGTAGACATGCTGGAATCCTGCCAGCGCGGGTTTCTCAATCGCGAGGTGGAGTGGTCGGACATGTCCCGCGGTATGAAGAGTGACCATCCCGTGCCGACCGACGAGCTGCAGCTCAGAACCTTTTGGCGGCGCTGGAACCAGTTGATTACCCTCTCACAACCTGTCCATGCCGCGTCCCAGCAGGCGGCGTAGAGAAAGGTGCTGCTCCTGTGAGAAAAAGGCTCTCATGCTTCGACAAGCTCAGCATGAACGGAAACTGATCAACGGTTATAAGACCTTCTCTGTTCGCCCTGAGCCTGTCGAAGGGTGAACGAGGCGGTCCCACAACTTATCCAGGAGGTAGCATGAGCGCCCAACTCGGATCCGCTATCACCCGTGAGCAGATCGAAGATTTTCTTTATGCCGAGGCCGCACTGCTCGATGAGTGGCGCCTACAAGAGTGGCTGGAGCTGCTGACGGAAGACATCTCCTATGCGGTTCCAGCCACGGACGTTCCAGATGGAGATGCCAAAAACACCCTTTTTCTCATCGCCGACGACGCCCTGCGCGTCCGCTCGCGGGTGAAGCAGTTGTTAGGCAAGTCGGCCTGGGCGGAAAACCCGCGTTCGCGGACGCGCCGACTGATCAGCAACGTGCGGATTCGCGAGATGACCGGCGATACCATCCGCGTCACCGCCAACTTCGTTGTGTACCGCATGCGCATGGACCAGGTGGATACCTACGTCGGGCGTTATGAATACACCCTGGTGCAGCGAGATGGCCGGCTCAAAATCCGCGAGCGTAAAGCCATTCTTGACCTGGAAGCGCTGCGACCTCAGGGGAAGGTTAGTATTATTCTTTAGGAAGCGATTAGCAATCAGCTATCGGCCATCAGCAAGACAGAACAACATTAACTGCGAGCGATCTTAGTCACTCTTTGTTTATGCTGAGAGCTGACTGCTTCCACAGAATGGTATGACACGCCCTTCCATCCCCCTCTCCGTCACCGTCTACTGCGCGTCGAGCAAGCGCGTCCCCCAACTTTATCTGGACGTCGCGGCGGAACTGGGAAAACTGATCGCCCTGCGCGGTCACACCCTGGTCTACGGTGGCGGGAACATCGGCCTGATGGCCGCGCTAGCCGACGCCGCTATGACTCATGGCGGAAAAGTCACAGGGGTGATCCTGACTGACTTCATCGATCGCGGCTACGCCAATTCCGGCCACGAAATGCACTCGGTAGACGACATGCGCGCGCGTAAACGTGGGCTGGATGAGTTCGGCGATGCTTACATTGCCCTGCCTGGCGGGTTCGGCACGCTCGAAGAAATCCTGGAAATCATCTCATTCAAGCAACTTGGTTTTCACCACAAGCCGATCGTCTTCGTCAACACCAACGGCTATTTTGAAGGCTTGCTTCGGCAGTTTGAGCGGGGGTTCGCTGAAGCCTTCATTCATGAGCAATTCCGTGACCTGTACACTGTGGTTGCGACACCACAGGAAGCTTTAGACTTTAGCGAAGCTTTGGTCTCCCAAGAGAGAAAGAAGCAGTCGTCCCCTGCCTGAATACTTTTCTCTTCTTTCTCTTCTTTCGAACTCCCCCTTGTGCTGTAGCGCCCATAGGACAACTCCGGGCACTAAAGCGAAGAAGAGCAGTCACGCCTGTTCCCTCTAAAAGTCCCGCCTAACGGAAAAAAGATGAAGGAGGAGCACGCCGATGACACGCCTCAGATTAGTCCTGCCGTGGACCATTTTCCTAGGACTGACTGGCTGGCTGAGTGCACTGCCTGGGAGAACATCAACAGGGTCAAAGTGCGGAGCGAGGGCAAGGATCCCAACAAGCGCAACAACAGCGCGAGTGAAGATACAACCATCATCGCTGGCTGAGAGGCGGCAATGGTAAAGACACGCTCAACAGCGACGCAGCCTAGAGCGTAGTGCTGCGTCTATCCCGAAATTGTGCGCTCTGGCGCCACCCTTTGACTTCACCGCTTCGCGGCGCAGCCTGTCCTGAGCTTGTCGAAGGGCTCAGGAGGAACGGGATATGATGCTTCACTTTTACGCACTGTTTCAACGTAGACGCAGCAGTAGGGTGGGTACCGCCCACCCTACACAACTAGTTATTTCCCTTGAAACTTCGGCTTGCGTTTTTCGACGAACGCCCGTGCCGCTTCTTTGTGATCCTCGGTCGTGAAGGTGATCATCTCGTAGGCCAGTGATGCATCAAGGATGAGATTCAGTTGGTCTTTGAGCCACTTATTCACCGAAAGTTTGCTCCAGCGGATTGCCCAGGTCGGCCCATCAGCCAGTTCTTGCGCCAACTCTCTGGCCTTGGTCAGTACTTCTTCGGGTGGCACGGCGTAGTTGACTAGCCCCATCTTCGCCGCCTCGGCGCCGTTGACCAGATGACCACGCATCAAGAACTCCTTGGCGCGCGCCGGACCGATGAGCAGCGGCCAGATCACCGCGCCGCCGTCACCGGCCACGATGCCGACACGCACATGTGGATCGCCGAAGCGAGCTTTTTCCGAGGCGACGATCACGTCACAAAAGAGCGCAATGGTTGCACCCAGTCCCACTGCATCGCCGTTGATCGCGCCGATGATAGGTTGCTCGACCTCAAGCATGTTCTGGACGAGCCGTTTCCCGCCGGCTGGATTCAGCGCGAATCGTCGCTGCCCTCCTTCTCCTCCGCCTCCTGACCTGGAGGCCATGCCCTTCACGTCACCACCCGCGCAAAACGCTCTGCCCGCGCCGGTCAAGAGGATGGCGTTAACATCCGAATCCTCAGCGAGGTCAACCCAGATACGCTCCAGTTCATGATGCAGTTGTGGGTTGACGGCGTTGAGCGAATCGGGCCGGTTGAGTGTGACTGTAGCCAGCTTGTCAGTCTTCTCGACCTTGATGCACTCGTAGCGGCTGTAGTCTGTCATGACAGGGTCCCTCCTTTCGATCCTTTACTGGTGGCATAGCACAGCAGCGGTCGGCCAGACAAGGCAACGAGGGGGCTTGCGATTTTTGCAATCTTGGTCAGGCAATCGCTGGATCCTACCTTCTCTTCGTAGGGTGCATTTCATGCACCGTTCTATCGGTGCGCAGAGCGCACCCTACCAAACTTTTCGAAACTCCACCGTGGCAATTGTCAGATAATCCTGATATTCCCCTGTCTCTATTGACTACTGACTACCTTCCCAGGAGGCTTTCCTGCATGCCACAACCCCAAGCTGGTATTGTCCCTGAACCAAGCCCGAACGCTCTCTTTCTCATTTTGCGCGTCCGTGAACCTGCCACCAATGGTCCGGCAGTAGCCAAGGTCGCGGCTGGAGTTCCGGCCCTCGTCACTAAGGTGGGAGCCAGCGATCTGTGGGCGAAACTCGTCTGCACGGTTGGCTTCGGCTCGGAATTTTGGGATGTCATTTCCCCAGACAAACGCCCAGCTGGCCTCCGTCCTCTCAAAGCGATCGCGGCTGAGAGGAGAAGCGCCCCCAATACCGGCGGGGATCTCCTCTTTCATATCCTCTCCAAGCGCCACGACCTCAACTTCGAGCTAGCGATGCGGCTCAGGAATCAGCTTGGCGACACCGTTGAGGTGATGGACGAGGTGCACGGCTTTCGATACCTCGATTCCCGTGACCTCACCGGTTTCATCGATGGCACAGAGAATCCCAAGGGCAAAGAGCGCGCCCCCGTTGCCTCAATTAGTGCTGAAGATCCGGCCTTCGCCGGCGGCAGCTATGTCTTCACTCAACGCTACGTCCACAACCTGCAAAAATGGGCGACCCTCGCACGGCAAGAACGGGAAAAGGTGATCAGCCGGCGCAAGCCGGACAGCAAGGAACTGTCCGATAAGGCGAAGCCGCCTACCGCTCATATCAGTCGGGTGGTAATAGAGGAACATGGCGCAGAACTAGAGATTGTCCGGCACAGCTTTCCGTACGGGACAGTGTCCGAATCCGGCCTCTTCTTCATCGCCTATAGCAAGACCTTGGATACCCCTGAGAAGATGCTGAGTCGCATGATGGGCACCACGGGCGATGATCTGCATGACCACCTGATGGACTATACCTGGGCAGTGTCAGGGGCAACCTTCTTCGCGCCGTCACTAGAGGTGCTCAAGGCGCTTGGATCAAGGTCAGGGCGCCGGTGAAGCTCCTGCAGGTATTCGGCGTAGTGGTGGTGTTAGTGACCACAGCCGCTTTCGGGTCTGAGGAAGGGAAGGAACTCTACGAAGCTGCTTGCGCGTCTTGTCACGGCCTGGATGGGAAGGGCGCGCCGGCAGGCACAGCGCTCGCAGTTCCTTTACCGGATTTCACTGACTGTTCTTTCGTCACCCGCGAAGCCACGGGAAACTGGGTCGCCTTGGCCGCTCATGGCGGCCGCGAACTGAACCTCTCACCACAGATGCCCGGTTTCGGCGATGCGCTCTCAGAGGAGCAAATCCGTGCGATCATCGCCTACGTACGTGGATTTTGCACGGACCCGTCCTGGCCTTCAGGAGATCTCAATTTTCCCCGCCCGGTGTTTACCGGCAAGGCTTTTCCTGAAGACGAGTTGGTACTGAACTACAACTTTGAGCAAAGCCGACGGTCGTGCTCCCTGGTCAACGAGTGGACCTTAGAAAAGCGAGTTGGTGCCCGCGGCATGGTGGAAACGACCGTGCCGTTTGTCTACAACGATCCTCACGGAAGTGCGACGACAGGCGGAGTCGGAGACTTCACGCTCGCCTACAAACATCTCCTACTGGCCAATTTGCAATATGGCGCAGTGGCGGCGTTCTCCCTCGACTTGGTTTTGCCGACAGGAGATCGCGACCGTGGACTGGGTGATGGCACAGCGGGACTAGGGCCGTCGCTCCGAGCTGGGAAGACTGTAGGACCGTTCGTGTTACAGAGCGAGATCAAGGCAGTGCTGCCGGTGGATGTGAACCGTGCGCCTCGGCGGCTGCTCTACCGTGCAGCGTTACAATTTCCTCTCTCCCCGCTGAAACGTGCTTGGGTGCCAGGACTGGAGTTTGAGGCAGACACCAAGGTCGAAGGGCAAGCTCGTGATGGCTATTATCTCGCCCCTACGTTGTTTAAAGGCCTGACGCGACGTGGTCATGTATCAATGGCGATTGGCGCTAAGATTCCCCTGGCCGGGCATCGGGCCTTTGACTATCAAATCGGCGCGTTCCTCTTGTGGGAGTACATGGACGGCGGACTGTGGTGGTAAGAGACAGGGGTCGAGGATCAGGGGGCAGGGATCAGCATTTTCTCTTTGTGCTGAGAGGCTACGAGGTGGTTTTCTGTCTCCGCCCGGCAACGACGACAGATACTTTGTTCACTTTTGCACGGTCCTCCCGGAGACTGCATCAAGCAAGTACAGGCTGCGCGCGTAGTCGGCGCGAGCCTCGTTATAACTCTGCCTGGTGTCGTTGAAGGCCCGTTGCGCGTCTAAAAACTCGACAAAGCTGGACTGACCACGCCGGTACGAATATTCTATAGTTTGTCGGACATTCTTCGCCTGCTCTAGCATCTCTGTCTCAATGCGCCGTAACAAGTCGTTCGCGGTAGTGTACCGCTGGTAGGCGTTCTGCGCTTCATTGCGAATATCCGCCTCCAGGGCGCGAATCTTAGCGACGATTTGCTCCTGCTCCTGCTGTGCGCGCTCTATTTCGCCTTGGTTGCGGTTGAAGATAGGGAGAGGGACACTGAAAGAGATGCCGAATTGGTTGCCCTCTCTAATGTTGCCCTGCTGGCGCTGATATTCCGCGCCGACGGTGTAGTCCACCTTGCCTTGTGCGATTTGCAACCGCAGGTCAGCGGCCGAACGCGCCTGATCTCGCCCCAGCGCCTGGAGATCCGGACGCAATTGCAGCGCCGGTTGGAGGACGTCATCAAAGCTGGTGGGTTGCCCATCACGCCGCAATTCGCCGACGATGTCTAACGCTCCGGCCTGCACGGGGCGGCCCAACAGAGTCCGTAGTTGGTTGCGCGCAATGAGCAAACTCGATTCACTCTGACGGACCTGGTTCTGAAATTGTAAAGCCGCCAGACGCGTGCGTTCCAACTCAACCGGCGCCAGGTCTCCGGCGTGTACCCGCGCTTCGTTGACTTGCACGATGTCGTTGAATGCTTGCAGATTCTCTTGCGCCAACGCCAAATTGGCTTTGGCGACCTGGACGTCCACACACGCGTTTTGTACATCGAGCATGAGCGTACGGATCGTATTCAGCAGTTGCAGTTGCGTCACCTCACGTGCGTTCTCAGCCACAGCGATACGGTGTTCCCGTTTGCCCCCACGCTCCAAGACAAAGTCGATATGAGCAACCTCCGAATAGGGGCTCGTTCCAGAATCAAAGATGCGCCGATCTGGCAGCCCAGTACTCAAGCTGAGCACCGGATTGGGCCGTAAACGCGCAGTGATGATCCGTGCATCCGCAATAGTGAGATTATAGCGTTCAGCCAGCAAGCCAAGATTTTTCCCGATCGCTTCCTGGACGGCCTGCTCGATGGTCACCTGGTCTGGGGAAGCGTTTTGCGCCTCCAGCCTAGCGACAAAACAAAAGCTGCTGAGCAGCCAGCAGCAGACGGCTGCAGAAGGAATACGCATAGACAGACATCTCCATGGCGTTGGGATAGCAGCGGACTTGGCCGCGCCTTCACTCATTCAACGTAAAGACTGAGCTAATCTGTCTCACCTTCACAGTCGATCACTCCTTCGCGTACTGGCTTCTAAGCGACCATCGACGATAGCCAACACCTCTTCCTGCTGCTTCGGCTCGCCACTCTCTCTCACATACGCTTCCTGTTTCGCAGGCAGGAGGCTGATGAGCACAGGAAGAACCAGGAGGACCAGCACTGGAGTGAGCAACATCCCGCCTACGATCACCGTCGCAAGCGGGCGCTGGGTCTCAGAACCGATGCCAGTCGAGAGAGCCGCCGGCAGGAGCCCAATGCAGGCTGAGAGGCACATCATCACCACCGGCCGCATGCGCACTTCGGCCGCGCGTATCAAGGCTACTTCTGGCGGAGAGCCGCTCTTCCGGAGTTGATGGTAGTAAGAGAGGAGCATGATGCCAGCCATGACGGCGACGCCGAAGAGCGAAATGAGCCCGACTGCTGCCGACACGCTGAAATTTATCCCGGTTACCACGAGCGCCAGGATCCCGCCAACGAGGGCAAACGGAATACCCGCCATCACCAACAGGCTATCCCGCAGCGAGTTGAACAGGCTGTACAGCAACATGATGATGAGCAGAATGCTGAGGGGCACGATATACGTTAAGCGCGCTTGGGCTTCCTGCAGTTCGCCAAACTCTCCGCTCCAGGCAATATGATATCCTTGCGAGAGCTTAACGTTGCGCTCCACCTTCGCCTGTGCTTCCGCGACCGCGCTGCCCAGATCACGACCCCGCACGCTGAATTTGATCGGGATATAACGCTCGTTGTTCTCCCGGTAGATGAAAGAGGCTCCTGAGCGCAACGTGACAGCACAGAGCTCGCCCAGCGGGACCTCCGCGCCGCTCGGCGTGGGCACGTTAATGGCCTTCATAGCCTCGACACTCTGCCTGTACTGAGGCATGAAACGGACCACCAACGGGAAATGACGTTCACCCTCGAAGATATCGGTCACCGCCTGGCCGCCTATCGCCGCTTTGATGATGGCGTTCACATCGCCGGCCGCAAGGCCGTAGCGGGCACAGCGCTCACGGTCGACCTCCATCAGCACGTTGGGCTGGCCCAGCTCGGTAAACACCCCTACATCTCCAATCCCGTGCACCGTGAGCAGTTGATTCTTGATCTCGATCGCCTTGTCCTGCAGGGCCTGCAGATCCGCGCCGAACAGCTTGACGGAGTTCTCCCCCTTCACGCCGGAGACGGCTTCTTCCACATTGTCTTGGATATTCTGCGAGAAATTGAACTCCACACCGACGAACTGCTGCTCAAGCGCCTCGTTTATTTGCTCGACGAGCTTTTCTTTGGTCAATCCTCGCGGCCACTGCGCGAAGGGCTTGAGCGGGGCAAAGAAGTCGATATTGAAAAATCCTGTCGGGTCCGTGCCATCGTCTGGGCGACCATGTTGAGAAACGACCGTTGTCACTTCAGGGAAGCTGTGAATGATCTCGCGCAGGCGCACAACATACGGCTCCCCAGCCTCCAGGGAAATCGTTGACGGCAACATAGCACGAATCCAGAGATTGCCCTCTTCCAGCTTGGGCAAGAACTCCGTGCCCAACCGAGGCACGAGGGCGACCGTGAGCACTAACAGCACCAGAGCCGCGCCCACTGTCACCCCGCGATGCGCGAGTGCGCGGCTGAGGAGGAAGCCATAGGCCGCCTTGAGCTTGCGGACGACGAGCGTTTCTTGCTCCTTTACCGTCTTCGGTAGCAAAAAGGCTGAGAGAACGGGCGCAACGGTAAAAGTCGCCAGCAGCGCGCCGACGAGCGCATACCCGTAGGTCCGAGCCATGGGCGCGAAAATCTGCCCTTCCACTCCCTGCATGGTGAAAAGCGGAACGAAGGCGGCGATGATGATCGCGGTCGAGAAGAAAATCGCTCTGTCAACCTCAGCAGCGCCGACGAGAATTTTACTCAACTGCGAATCCTGCTGGCTACCGTTGTAAGCGTTTGACCCCCTGGGTTCGCTTTCACGCAGGTGGCGGAAGATGTTCTCGACCATGATGACTGTGGAATCCACGATGATGCCAAAGTCAATCGCGCCGACGGAGAGCAGATTAGCCGACTGACCCCGCAGCACCATGATCATCATGCTAAAGAAGAGTGCCACCGGGATGGTCGCCGAGACAATGATCGCACTGCGCAGATCCCCCAGAAACAGGTATTGAATAAAGAAGATGAGAATGAGACCAAACCCCAAGTTGTGCAGGACCGTGTGCGTCGTCACATGAATCAAATCGCGGCGGTCATAAAAAGGTCGAATCTGCACGCCGGCTGGGAGCACATCGGAATGGTTGATCTTGTCCACCTCCGCTTCGATGCGTTTGAGGACTTCAGTGGTCTTCTCGCCACGGCGCATCAACACGATGCCTTCGACGACATCCTTATCGGTATCACGTCCGGCGATCCCCAATCGTTGTGTGTAGCCCACTTCTGCCTGGGCCACATCTTTCAACAGCACAGGTGTTCCCCCCGACTCGGCGAGCACGATGTTGTCGATGTCAGCGAGCGAGCGAATGAGTCCCAGACCACGCACGTTGGATGCCTGCTGCCCGATATCAAGTGTACGCGCACCAACGTTGAGGTTGCAGTTGGACAGAGCGGTGAGCACCTGCGGCAGCGGGATATGGTGGGCAATGAGTTTGTGAAGGTCTAACGCAACGTGATACCGCTTGATCAACCTGCCACAACCGACGACGCCAATG
>JACXTT010010787.1_pt1 | contig 12289 bp, 12 predicted proteins | sample 9270951 | NCBI WGS metagenome assembly JACXTT01 (sample SAMN15532306, study PRJNA645909) | rock metagenome | isolation source: weathered quartz diorite | place: Puerto Rico | collected 2017-06-21 | reverse complement strand
TCCTACAGGTTCCCTTTCTTTAATTCATCTACTGCATAGTTAGCAGCCCTCGCCGTTAATGCCATGTAAGTGAGGGATGGATTCTGGCAGGCCGAAGAAGCCATGCAGGCACCATCGGTAACGAATACATTCAATGCATCCCACACCTGGTTATGGCCATTGAGTACCGATGTCTTCGGATCCCTGCCCATACGGGCCGTTCCCATTTCGTGGATACCATGTCCGATCGCATGCCCCTGATCCCAGGTATTCACCTGTTTCACACCCGATGCCTCAAGCATGGCTTTCATTTCTGCCACAATATCTTTCCGCATTTTCAATTCATTCTCTCTTAGTTCACAATCCATTGCCAACACCGGTAATCCCCATTTGTCTTTACGGCTCTTATCCAGCATGATCCTGTTCTCATGATAAGGTAATATCTCGCCAAACCCGGTAGCGCCAATACTCCAGCCTCCCGGCTCGGTGAGTGCTTCCTTGAAATTTGCACCTATTTCCAATTCCGCAACGCTCCTGCTCCATCCGGCCCTGCTCGCACCTCCCTGGTAACCAAAACCACGCAGGTAATCCCTTTTGTCGTTACCCATGTTCACGAACCGGGGAATATAAAATCCATTGGCTCGTCTGCCATAATAATATTGGTCTTCAAACCCTTCTACCTGGCCACTAGCCCCCAGGTTATAATGATGATCCATTACATTATGCCCCAGTTCTCCGCTACTGCTGCCAAGTCCGTCAGGCCATATATCTGTTGCTGTATTGAACAATACCCAGGCAGAGTTCAATGAAGAGGCATTCAGGAAAACAATCTTTGCATAGTAGGTATATGTCTTATTGTTGACAGCATCAAGTACTTCCACTCCTTTTGCTTTTTTACTGTCTTTATCATAAAGCAACCGTGTTACAATCGCATCAGGACGCACAGTCAGATTACCCGTTTTCATGGCTGCCGGCAAAGTAGAAGATTGCGTACTGAAATAACCACCGAACGGACATCCTTCCCAGCACCTGTTGCGAAACTGGCATTGTGTCCTTCCCGGAATAGGCGCCGTTAAGTTGGCCGTCCTGCCGATGATCAAGTGCCTGGCTCCTTTGTATTGCGCTTTGATGCGGGCAGCTACATCTTTTTCAACACAGTTAAGATCCATCGGTGGAAGGAACTGCCCATCGGGCAGCTGTGGCAAGCCTTCCAGCGAACCGCTGATGCCCGCAAATTTTTCTACATGATCATACCAGGGTGCTATGTCTTTGTAACGAATGGGCCAGTCAACCCCAACACCTTCTTTGCCATTGGCTTCAAAATCAAGATCACTCCACCGGTAACTCTGCCTGCCCCATAAAACAGATCGCCCGCCCATCCGGTAACTACGCCACCAGGTGAAGGGCTTGATTTCGGTATAAGGACAATCTTCTTCATTTGCCCAGGCATCCATCACTGCTTCACTGGCTGCCCATCCCCTATGTATCACGGGGTATTTCTTCCGCTGTTCGGAAGTAGTCCGTCCCCTGTGTTCAAACTGCCAGGGGTCCTTGTTGGCTGTCACATAATCTTTGATATGCTCGTGGTTCTTCCCTCTTTCGAGCATCAATACTTTTAATCCTTTTTCGGTCAATTCTTTTGCGGCCCATCCGCCACTGATGCCCGAGCCTATTACAATGGCATCATAAGTATTTTGTGCAGTTGCTTTGGTGTTGATGTTCAGTGAATCGTTGGGCATAGCAATAGAATTTTAGATAAGGTGGTTGATGATAAATATACAACTTTCTCAGACCTGCTCTTCCCATACCTGCACCAACTGTGCCAGTACATCCACTGCCCTTTCCATATCACGTACCCCCACCCATTCATGCTTGCTGTGTATAGCTTGCATGCCGGTGAAAATATTCGGACAGGGCAATCCCATAAAACTCAGGCGGCTTCCGTCTGTTCCACCGCGGATGGGTTCTTTAACAAGGCTCACGCCTGCACGCCTGTACGCTTCAGCTGCATAAGCGCTGATCTGCGGATGCTGGTCCAGTATCTCTTTCATGTTCCGATACTGTTCCGTTACTTCAAATTCCATCGTTGCACCCGGGTAACCGTTTAGTACGGTCATTACCATCTGCTTTAAACGGTCTTCATACACGGCCAGTTTCCCGGTATCAAAATCACGGACAATGAATTCAATGGTTGCTTTTTCAGCTATCCCGTTCACACCAACAGGATGCACAAATCCCTCTCTCTTTTCTGTTGCTTCGGGAGCCCATTCGTTTTTAGGTAATGCAGCCAGTATTTCCCCTGCGATCTTCAATGCATTCACCAGCTTATCCTTTGCATAGCCCGGGTGTGCAATCACTCCCTGTATCGTAATACGAACACCATCGGCGCTGAATGTTTCATCTTCAAAACTACCCAACTCGCCACCGTCGAGCGTATAAGCAACCGATGCACCAAGCTTTGGCAGATCGAGTTTGGCAGTACCTTGTCCAACTTCCTCATCTGGCGTAAACAACAGTTTAATATCGCCGTGTTTGATATTGGGATGCGTCAATAAATAATGCGCCATATCCATGATGATGGCCACTCCGCTTTTATCATCTGCGCCCAGCAACGTAGTGCCGCTGGCCGTAATCACCGGATAGCCGATATGCGTTTTGAGATAAGGATAGGTTTCAACGCGAATCACCTGTTCCGGATCATCGGGCAATATAATATCTCTGCCGTCGTATGATTCGTGCAGGATAGGTTTTACATGCGTGCCGCTGCAATCCGGCGCTGTATCCACATGGCTGCAAAAACAGATCACAGGCACTTGTTTCGATGTATTGGAAGGGATGGTGGCATACACATAACCATATTCATCCATTTCGGCATCTTCAATGCTCATGGTTTTCAATTCTGCCACCAGTGTGGAGGATAGGTCTTTTTGCTTCCCGGTACTGGGAAATGAGGCACTATGCGGATCGCTTTGGGTATCTACCTGTACATAGCGCAGGAATCGTTCTGTAACCGTATAGGAGTATTGACTGGGCATTTCTTTTCAACATGTTGTGGATTGCAATATAACAAGAGATCACCGGGTATTGCAAAAGCGAAACGCATTGTTTATTTTGTTAGCATAACCAAACCTCTACATATGAAAAAAACCGTCATCGGCGCCCTGGTGGGTGCGATCATCATTTTTCTCTGGCAATTCATGTCCTGGACCATCACAAATTTGCACCGGCCAGGCGCACAGTATACGCCTAAACAAGACAGTATCATGCATTATCTCAGTACCCAATTCACAGAAGACGGCGCTTATATGTTGCCTTCTTTCCCAGATGGCACTTCCATGGAAGATCAGAAAAAATTAGGTGAAGCAGCCACGGGTAAACCCTGGGCGCAGATTTTTTACCACAAGACCCTGAGCAATAATATGAGCAGTAATATGGGAAGAGGATTCCTGGTAAACCTGGTGATGGTGTGGCTGGCCTGTTGGATATTCTCAAAACTGAACGGACCGTCCTTCGGCACTATTTTCCTTTCTTCTGTATTTATCGGGTTGATCGTATTCCTCAATTCGGCTTATACCATGCATATATGGTTCCAGACGAAAGATGTTAATGCACACCTGATCGATGCATTGGTAGGCTGGGGTGTAACGGGTATCTGGCTCGGATGGTGGATGAAGAAAAAGGGTTGATTGTATATCTAAAAGATAAAATGAGGAGTCTGGATTTACCGGACTCCTCATTTTTATTTCATCAAGGCATAATGATCAGGGGACTGCCACCTTCGATCGCAACCAATTCGAGATCGAAGACCAGGTCTTCTCCTGCCAGCGGATGATTGGCATCTAATACTACTACATCATCTTTTATTTCAACAATGCGTACGGGTATCTGCTGTCCGGATCCATTGCTCATGCTCAGTTGCATGCCTACTTCAGGCACCATATCGGCAGGGAATCTGTCTTTGGGGAAATCCATGATCATCTCTTCCTGTTTGGGGCCATATGCTTCTTCCACTGGTATTTGAATGGTCTTTTTCTCACCAATGGCCATTCCTGTAACGCCATTGTCGAAACCGGGTATCACCATTCCTCCACCCACTTCAAATTCAAGCGGCTCTCTTCCCGCTGAAGAATCAAACGTGGTACCGTCGGTCAGTTTACCGTGATAATGCACTTTTACCTTATCACCTTTTTTTGCTTGTTGCATGTGTCTTGTATTGTCATTAAAATATGTGTAAAAATACAATCCGGGCTGCATCCGGACCGAACTATTTTGGTTTCGTCAACTAACGGCTACTTTTGCAGCATGACAAATACCCTTTCACCCCTCACCAAGAAGGACTTACGTATTGTTTTCATGGGCACACCTGAATTTGCAGTAGGATCCCTGGATGCATTGCTCAACGCCGGTTTTTCGGTAGTGGGTGTGGTAACCGCCCCTGATAAGCCTGCCGGAAGGGGAATGAAACCAAGCATGAGTGCGGTAAAAAAATATGCGCTTGAAAAAGGGTTGCCGGTATTACAACCGGAAAAGCTGAAGGATCCCACTTTCTTGGCAACGCTCAGCGCACTACAGGCAGATGTACAAGTGGTAGTGGCATTCCGGATGCTACCAGAATTGGTTTGGAGCATGCCCCCCATGGGTACCATCAATGTGCACGGATCATTGCTGCCGCAATACCGCGGTGCCGCTCCCATCAATTGGGCCATCATCAATGGAGAACCCACCACGGGTGTAACCACTTTCAAATTACAGCATGCCATTGATACGGGTAATATACTGTTGCAGAAAAGCTTTATGATCGGGGAAGATGAAACGGCCGGGGAAGTGCACGATCGTATGAAAGACATCGGCGCCGCTCTGTTGGTGGAGACCATACAAGGCCTGCTGGACGGATCGCTGGAAGAAAAGACCCAGTCATCATTCACCGAACCGGGCGACCTGAAACATGCTCCCAAGCTGTTTACAGCCGACTGCCGCATCAACTGGACAGATACGGCTGCACAAATTCACAACCGCATCCGCGGCCTCTCTCCTTTTCCCGGAGCACTAACAATGTTAGATGGAAAAATTTTGAAACTGTTTAAAAGTGCTAAAGAACTGGCCGCACATCAACACAAGCCCGGTTCTTTTTTCACTGATCATAAAACCTACCTGAAGGTTGCCTGCAAAGATGGCTTCATTCACCTGCTGGATATTCAACTCGAAGGAAAGAAAAGAATGCCCGTAATCGAATTCCTGCGTGGTTACCGCTTGCAGACATCATGAGAGCAACCGCTATTCAAAAAAACTAACAGAAACAGTCGATTTACCGTCTGCCATATCAAGTGCTACTGCCGCTGCATTGCTCATGCGCAATAACAAGCCGGCGCCACCTTTGGTCTCTACCAGCCCATCGAGTACTTTGGCACAGACGCTTTTATTGCTGGTGGAAGTGATCCGAATAATGGTTCCGGGCGGCACATCATTCATCAATACATAAAATTTACGGTCGGTCCACCCACTGATGGTTTTAAAAATACCTGCATCACCTGCACGGAATTGCTGTGTAGCTGTTTCAGGATGATTGACATATTGAAGTGCAAAAAAACCTTCATCTCCGGGTTTGGGATCATATTTTACATCTGCATTTTTTGTTTCTTCCTTTTTCTCCTGAACAGGAGCAGGCTGTTGCTGCGAAGCTTCATTTTTTATGGCAGCTGTTTCTTTTTTTGATTCTACAACCGGGGATTGCTGGTTTTTCTTTGTGGTCGTAACCGTTGGAACACCAGTAATGGTCGTAGTTGTAGCAGCAGGCACTTCAACAGGTGCAGGTGCAACCACCGCGGGGGCAGCGGCTACTTCATTCCTTTTTCCTCCTTTGATATAGCCTATAACCAGTAACTGGCCATCACGAATGACATCCTTCTTCAGGCCATTCCAGTCGCGCAGCAACTGTATGTTGACATTATTGAAGGACTGGCTGATGTGAAAAAGGTTATCACCCTTGGTTACCGTATGGTAAACAGGCTCATTGAAACTGGTTGATTGTCCCTGGGCCAGGTTATTGCGTGTCAATGGTATTTTCAGCAGCATCCCTTTTTTAAGCAGCGCGGATACTTTGATACCGTTGAATTTGGCCAATTGAACGGAAGTGGTTCCATACTGACTGGCGATGGTAGACAAAGCCTCTCCTCCTGCTACTTTATGTTTAACATAGAGACCAGGTGCTTTTCCCAGGGCTACCAGCTTTTCCTGGGCCCGGACGGTACTCACAACAAAAAAACAAACGATCAGCCAACCAAAGTTTTTCATAAATTTCTGGGGGTTGCAATGTTGCAAATCTAATCTTTTAATATTCTCCATGCTGCCGGGTAGTAATTATTGATGCGGTTCGGTAATACTTTCACCCATCCTAACGGTAAATGGTCATATCTTATTATGTACCATCCATGCCTGGCATCTGCCTGGAATGATTTCCGGCGGAGGTATTGTAAAGCTTCTTCCCTTGATAAATCAATGGCCGGGAAATGATTCAAAGGCAACAAACTTAATGCCAGTTCATGCGATGGTATGATATCACGCCCTTTGATACTACCCAGTTCTGTTCCTGCTTTTTTGATATACAATTGTCCCGACAGTAATTGCAATTCTTTCCACCATACAGCAGGTATGCAGCGAACAGCATCTGCCTGTTTAAAAAAATTAACCCTATCAAGCGTTGGCATAAACGCTTGCAACAGGGGCATTTCTTGTCGGGATGGTTGCAGTAAGGCATTTTCTTTTTGTCTTTTCCCCGGACCCACCACATTTTTTTGCTGTCTGAAAACACTGATAAAAAATCCTTCGCCTTTCACTTTATCGGGATAAAAACGATATCCTTTTGCCCGATGCAACGGGGAGATCGTTTCCACAATACCACATCCTTCCGGCAATGCCAATGCCACCGGTTCCATTTCCATTTCATTGATAAGCCAGTCAGCAATCGCTTCATCTTCTTCCACCGAATAAGAGCAGGTAGAATACAGCAGCAATCCTCCTTGCTTGAGCGCAGGCAGCACATCGGCCAAAATCCTTTGCTGTCGCTGGCTGCACAACTGCACATTGTCTTCACTCCATTCTGCTATAGCCAAAGGATCTTTACGAAACAGACCGCTGCCACTGCAAGGAGCATCTACCATCATCACATCAAAATAAGCAGGTAAGGATTGAAAATGTGCCGGATCATTATTCGTAACAATTACAGAAGAGGTTCCCCATTTGGTGATGTTTTCAACCAATACAGCAGCGCGCGTTTTGATCACTTCATTGGCGATCAATAGTCCGTCCTTAAAATAAGTACTGAGCAAAGTGCTTTTCCCTCCGGGGGCAGCACAAAGATCCAGTACTTTTTTACCCGCCGTTTCATTGCCAATCAGCTGTTCCAACACATACCAGATGAACATACTGCTGGCTTCCTGCACATAGTAAGCGCCAGCATGAAAAGCAGGATCGAGTGTGAAAGAAGGGCGCTCTTCCAGGTATCGGCCATAAGGACACCAGGGTACCTGCACACCTTCCGGCAACAATGAATCCTGTGTAGCTTTAAAAGGATTCCGCCTGATGGAAGTTAGTTGCTCGCCTGTTGTATGCACCGCTTCAAAAGCAGTCCGGTCAAAGCCGTTCGCTTTTTCTAGTGAATCCAGGAATGACTGTGGAAGGGTCATCTGCAAATATAAGGGGGTGCCGTTGATCAGGCATTCTTGATCTCGGCTACCAGCTTTTGTAAGGCTGCTTTGGCATCACCAAACAACATTGAGGTCTTGGGTTGAAAGAAAAGTGCATTCTCAATACCGGCATAGCCCGGTTTCATGCTTCGTTTGTTTACGATAACCGTTTTGGCCTGTTCCACTTCCAATATGGGCATTCCGTAAATGGGGGATGCAGTATCTGATTTTGCAGCCGGGTTAACCACGTCGTTAGCGCCTAGTATCAGCACCACATCGGTTGTTTTGAATTCGTCATTGGCCTGCTCCATTTCGAGTAGTTTATCGTAGCTCACATCGGCTTCCGCCAGCAATACATTCATGTGCCCGGGCATCCTTCCGGCCACCGGGTGAATAGCGTACCTCACTTCTACTCCTTTTTCCTCCAATAGTTTCTCCAGTTCATGACATACGTGCTGTGCCTGGGCTACCGCGAGTCCGTAGCCGGGTACAATCATTACCTTATTGGCATAGCTCATGCACACAGCAGCATCCGATAAAGATATTTCTTTGTAGCTGCCCTGCTCACTTTTTGTACCGGCAGCAGTGGTATGCGTTCCACCAAAAGAACCGATGAGTACATTGGTGAGACTGCGATTCATGGCTTTACACATGAGTATGGTAAGCAGGGTACCCGCAGCTCCTACCAATATGCCACCGGTAAGCATTACCTGGTTGTTGTACAGGAACCCACCGCAGGCAGCTGCCACACCGGTAAAAGAATTCAATAAAGAAATCACCACAGGCATATCGGCACCACCGATTGGCAATACGAATAATATACCATATACGAGTGCAGCAACAAAAATGATATAGAACAAGAAAGAGTTATCGCTGTTGAGGTTGAAAACCAGGTATGCTGCCGCAGCCAGCGTAAGTATCAGCAATATGATATTACCTATCTGCTGTCCTTTGAAAGCAAAATCTTTGATACGTCCGTTCAACTTACCCCAGGCAATGATACTACCTGCAAAAGATACCGATCCAATGATCAATCCCAGTAAAATGGTAAGCAAGGTTCCCTTCTCCGCATCATGTCCCACCAGGTGGCCATATTCATTGATAGAGATCAATGCCGCGCAGGCTCCCCCCATTCCATTGAAGAGACTCACCATTTCAGGCATGGCGGTCATCTTTACTTTTTTTGCGGCTACCAGTCCAATGATACTGCCAATGAGTAATCCGCCGAATATCCACCCATGATTATGTAAGCGTTCGCCATTTTCTTCATACAGAAAAATAGTACCAACGATTGCCAGCGTCATGCCGGCTGCAGCCACCAGGTTTCCTTTTCTGGCTGTATCGGGATGCGATAACATCTTCAATCCAAGGATGAATGTTACCGATCCCAGTAAGTAGATGAATGAAAGCAGGCTCAATCCCATAGCTATTTTTTCTTCTTAAACATTTCAAGCATCCTGTCTGTAACCATAAAACCTCCCACCACATTCAATGTTCCTAAAATCACCGCCAGGAAACCTATGATCAATGCAATGTAATTGTCGGGGTCTACTCTTCCCATCACAATGATGGCGCCGATGATTACCACGCCATGTATGGCATTGGCACCGCTCATCAACGGTGTGTGCAGTACGCTCGGCACGCGACCAATCACTTCAATACCCAGGAAAATGGATAAGATCACAATGTAGATGATCGCGTGGTTGTTGTGTACCCAGTCGAAAAAACTTTCCATAAAACAATATTATGCGTATGATGAACCCACCAGTTGTTCTATTCTCTCGTGCACGATAGTTCCACCGTGTGTGATGCAGCTTCCTTTTACGATATCGTCATCAAAATTCAATTGCAGGCTTGCATCGGCAGCGGTGATGAGTTGTAAAAAATTCAGCACGTTCTTTCCGTAGAGTTTACTCGCGTCAAAAGGCATATCGGCTGCCAGGTTACTGTTACCTACAATCGTAATCCCTTTGTAGTGTACCGTTTCGTTGTTCCGGGTAGCGAATACATTTCCTCCGGTAGAAGCGGCCAGGTCTATGACCACGCTACCGGGCTTCATCGTGTTCAGCATCGTTTCTGTAATCAGCAGGGGTGCTTTTTTCCCGGGTATCTGTGCTGTAGAGATAATGATATCGGATTTGGCAACAGAAGCAGCCAGTCGCTCCTGCTGTTTCTGCTTGTATTCTTCTGTTTGTTCTACTGCATAACCGCCTGCCTTAGACGCATCGGCGGCGCCATCCACTTCTATGAATTTGGCACCCAGGCTCATCACTTCTTCTTTTACCGCAGGCCTTGTATCTGATACTTCTACTACCGCTCCCAATCGTCTTGCAGTTGCGATAGCCTGTAATCCTGCCACACCTGCGCCCAATATCAATACTTTGGCTGGAGCAATACTACCCGCTGCCGTCATGAACATAGGAAAATAACGGGGAAACAAAGTTGCTGCCAGCAATACAGACCGGTAACCGGCAATATTTGCCTGGCTGCTCAACACATCCATGCTCTGTGCACGTGTGGTGCGGAGAATCATATCCAGGCTGAAAGTAGTGAGTGAGCGCTGTGCCCATTCTTTCATCAACCCATGATTGAAAAGGGGTTGAAAAACACCAATGACAACAGTATTCGGTTTGATCTGCTCAAGGTCTGCCGCACTCAACGGGTGAATGGACAGGAGCACATCGCATTTTTGCAGTAATTCATTCCTGGATGCGGTTGGAATATGTGCAGCGCTATAAGCATCATCGGAAGCAAAGGCAGCAGCGCCTGCATTGGGTTCAACCATTACCTGCACTTTTTTTGCGGCCAATGCCTGGGCCTGTTCAGGTAAGAGAGAAACTCGCTTGTCGCCATGCTGTTCTTTCAGTATTCCAACAATCATGGATTCAAATTATGCTTTTTTTCGTTCAGATGTTAAAAACGAATGCTAAAATGTTGCTTTTCCTTGTTCTCTTTCCTGAAAAAAACCACCCCTATGGAAAACAGGTCAATTGTCAGGTTCACTGCTTCATGCCCGCAAACATAATTCCATGCCTGTTCCATCTCTTTACTCCAGTGTATATCATCAAATACCAGTATGCTGTATTCGTGTAAAGCGGGCAGCAACTGGTGAAAATAACGCACCGTAGGCTCGTATCGGTGATTGCCATCTATGAATACAAAATCGAGCCGGCTTTCGCGATCCAGTAGCTTGGGTAATGTATCGTCAAAATTACCTTCCAGCATTTCCACATGATGGATCTGTAGTTTTTCAAAATTCTTTTTTGCCAGTGCAGCCACTTCATCGGCCCCTTCCATGGTAATGACCCGGGCATTGCTGCCGGCAGCAGCGAGATAAGCAGTGGTGATGCCCAGCGACGTGCCCATTTCTACCACAACCCTCGGCTGATAAAAGTCCACCATGCGAAACAACAGCTGACCGAAACGCATCGGTTTAAGTGATGAGTATGCGATCTTTTTTACCAGGCGCTTATGTGTTTTTTCTATACGGGAACCTGCACCCAAATCCTTGATGGTAACTTCCCTGTTATCGAGCAATAATAATTTCCGCAGGTTTTCTATCGGTTGATAAGCATAAAACTGCCGGTCGTCGTTCAATACCCGGGTAATAAATTCAAACACAAAAGGCGAATGCACTCCATGCCCCTTACCGTTAGATGCCGTTATAAAATATTTCAGGTATTTGATGCCAAACCACAAAGGGAAATACATAAGAGCCTTTTTGTTATTTTCTTTTCCATAATTGAAAGCTGTAAGCATATGCATGTCTGGCATCGGCTTCCATGCGATCATCAGACACCAGCTCCCATTGCGTTAGATCTATCACCGGGAAAACAGTGTCACCGGGTATGTTGGTATGCACCCTCGTGAGATAAATACGATCCGCCCTGCTCATTGCCTCGCGGTAAATCTCGCCGCCGCCGATCACAAAAAGTTCTTTGTAGTCTGCTTTTGTTGCCAGGGCAACGGCTTCATCCAGGCTGCGTGCAACAGAAACTCCTTCAGCAGCCCATGCGCCCTGTCGCGTAACCACAATATTCATCCTCCCTTTCAAAGGCTTACCCGATAAGGATTCAAAGGTTTTCCTTCCCATCACTACGGGCATGGCCCAGGTAGTATCACGGAAGAATTTCAGGTCATTGGGCAGGTGCCAGAGCAACCGGTTATCGCTACCGATCACATTGTTTTCTGCCGCTGCTACAACAAGCGAAATGATCATGCCATCTGTTTTAAATCTATACCGCTACCGGCGCCTTGATATGTGGATGGAACTGGTAGTTCTCCAATGTAAAATCTTCGTAATGAAAACTGAAAATGTCTTTTACCTGCGGGTTTAGTTTCATCACCGGCAACGGATAAGGTTGACGGCTCAACTGAAGCTTCGCCTGTTCAATATGATTGTTGTACAGGTGCACATCCCCAAAGCTGTGTACAAAATCGCCGTATTGCAAACCCGTTGCCTGTGCCATCTTCATGGTGTGCAAAGCATACGATGCGATATTGAACGGCACCCCCAGAAATACATCGGAGCCGCCGTGGTATAGCTGGCCACTGAGTTTGCCATCGGCCACATAACACGGGAACGTTTTGTTACAGGACACAATTGCAGTCGTAGGCACTGCTGCCCC
>JACXTT010010786.1_pt1 | contig 12291 bp, 15 predicted proteins | sample 9270951 | NCBI WGS metagenome assembly JACXTT01 (sample SAMN15532306, study PRJNA645909) | rock metagenome | isolation source: weathered quartz diorite | place: Puerto Rico | collected 2017-06-21 | reverse complement strand
AAGCCGGTCGAATATTCAGCAGCCTGCTCGCCGCTGCGGCGCTTTGTGTCGCGGTCGCTGGAGCCCGCGCGGCGGAGCCGTTCTCGCTGGGCGGACATGCGCTCGGCCTGCCTTATGAGTCGGTCCTGAACGATCCCGCTTACGACTGCGAAAGCCTGGCCGGGTGTTTTCTGTTTTCGGCCTGTGCCTACAAAGCGACCGGGGCGGTTGCCTTCAAGGGCGCGCCGATCGATGGGCTGACGCTGTATTTCACAGGTGAACGGCTTGCCGGAATCGCAGCCGGTTTCCAGGAGGGCCGGTTCGATGAGGTCGCAGGAGCGCTCGCCCGGGAATATGGCCCCGGCACCGCAGAGGCCGGGAAACCCAACGCCGGAGCAACTTCAACAAATTCGGTACTCGTCTGGCGCCAAGGCAGCAAATTGCTGCGCCTGGAGCAATCGAACAAAGGCGGCCGCTCCTCGGTCATCGTCGCCGAGCGCAGCTTCATCAGCGAGCTGGTAGACGACCGGCAAATGCCGTGAAAACGAGCTGCCGGGTATTGCGCAGAAACGCCAGGTAGTCTATCCACTTCGTTCTGTGCCACATGCCGGTTGCCTTCCACTCGGGACGCCTTCGAAGCGCCGTTGCCGTCATTGTTCGCCACGGTGAAGTCAAGTCTCCGCTTCAGGCTTTCAGTATCGCGGCGCCGCTGGTGGCGAGCACCAGAATGCCGATGGCGGCAATCCAGCTCCCGGCCACACGCACCGCGATATGTATCCCGCCTGTTTTCCGGCGCACCAGGTAATCGGTGGCGATCAACCCGTAGGCCGTTACCGCGAGACCAGCGAGCGCAACGCCGGGAATATATAGATAGGGCTTGGTCTGTTCGATCATGCCGGCGCCGTTGGCAAAGCCGTGGCTCAGCCCGAACACAGCGGCGATGCCGCAGCAGAATGCCATCGGCAACGGCCACGCGGCCGCTACCAGCCCGCCGAACAGGATGGCCGAGAAAATATTGAGCAGCCCTATGTACGGCAGCGGGGGAATCCATAGCGCGACGGTTGCGCCCGCCGCGAGCGCCAGGCAGAACACGAGCAGTACCGGCTCGGCTTTCCTGCCTTGCTGGCCCGCAAGAATCCCGAGCGCCAGGAACGGCAGTACATGTTCCAGTGCGGTGAGCGCATGCAACGCGCCGGCATAAAAATCACCGGCGCCAGGGGCCGCCGAATGTGCGTATGCGCAGCCCGCCGCGGACAGAAGGCACACTGCAACGCCCGCTCTCGCGGCCGGCATCGAAAGGCAGGCAGGCATGATCGGTTAGTGTCCTGTTCCGCTAATTCGTGGCTGAAAACCCGACGAGAATCGGCGCCATGCGGTGTTACGAGTCTTCGCTGTGGGGCCCGCCACTGTCAAGGACTCGCGCCTGGCCTGACACCGATTTCGCGGGTTTTCCGATCGATGATGGGTTGCTGCCAAATGTATATGAGGTCCGCCTTCCAAAGTTCGCAAGTTGTCCCACGAATCAGCGGAACAGGACATTAGCCGGCGATCAAATGTCCCGCCAGGAAATAGAATCCGCACGCGGCGATCATACCGCCGCCGGCACGCAACACCTTCGCGCCGGCGCTCCATCGATTGGCCACGCCGATGAGGATGCCGAGGGCGTGGAGGCTGCCGGTCGCAGCCACGAATCCGACCGAGTAGGAAACCGCGTTGGCGGACTCCGGCAACTCCGCGCCGTGGGCGTGACCGTGGAAGATCGCGAAACCCCCGACAACGATTGCGGCAACCCAAAGCGGCGGGCGCCTGGCAATCGCGATCATGCTTCCGAGTACGATCGCGGAAAGGGCAATCCCGATTTCGACGCCGGGGATGGGGACGCCGAGCCCGCCCAGCACACCGCCCAAAGCCATGACGATCGGGAAGGTCACCGGAAGTACCCAGATTGCCGGCGCGCCGAGCTGGGCGCCCCATATGCCCACCGCCACCATCGCCACCACGTGATCGGGTCCGAATACCGGGTGCGCCACGCCGGCGAGAAAGCCACCCGAGATGTCGCCCTGGCCTACGTGCGCCAGCGCCACCGCCGGCCAAAGAAGACAGGCCAACGCAAGATGGCTCCACGAGGGTCGATTGGGACGAGCGGCGATTCTTGCGTTCATGGCTGTACCTTGCCGACCCACTGATGGCTTAAGGGTAGCACCGGCTGACGCCGTTCAACCCACCAGATATTCTTCGATGCGCGGCCGCAGATCTTCGGGGATCGGCACGGCACGGCCGGCGTCCAGCGCCATGAAGACGATGGTCTGCCGGATCTTGAGGTGTTCGACGCCCTCCTTCTTGCCGCTGTAGGCGAGCTCTATTGAGGCGTTGCCCAATTTGGGCACCCACAACTCGAAACGCAGCGTGTCTCCCATCCTGAGCGGCAACGCGAAGTCGCACTGGATGCTTACCGTCGGCGTTCCGATGTGCCGATCGCGGATGAGGTCGGGCAGTGGATGGTTAACGCCGCTGGCGAACCAGTCCTCCATCGTTGCATGCGCAAGATCGAAGAAACGCGGGAAGTAAACAATGCCGGCGGGGTCGCAGTGGGAGAACCGAATTAACTGGTCGTGGATGAATATTTTGTTCACGGCGTGATCGCCCGATCGGATGCGGCTGGCGAATCGATTCCGCAAAGCCGGGGGGGAAGCATTGCGGGAGCCCTGATCGAACTCCCCCTGCACGGCCGGTGCGAGCCGGGTCTTCGGGTGTGCCCTCAGCGCCCGGCGCGGGAAGGTTTCGCCGGCTGCGCCTTGGCGGCGCGCGCCTTCTCCGGTTCTTCGCTGCGCCGTGAGGCCTTTTTCGCGGTCTCGACTTGCTGAAGCCGGCGTCGGATGATCATCACGGCGGCTTCTTCGGGCGACAGTTTCTTGGCCATATCGGCATCTCCAAACGGGGGACCAGAAAGACAAAACCGCCGACCCATTGTCATGCGGAAACGAAACTCATTTTGCCACAGAGTACGCAGAGAAAGCTAAGGGGCCGTTGCTGTGTGCGGGGAAACGGCAAGGATAAAGGAATGGCCGGCCGATGCCCGGCCACAAGAGCGTTCAACACAAAGGCCGCAAAGGGACGCGAAGGAAAACGGAAACAAGAAGAACCCAACCGGACCTTAACATTTGGGGCGAAACATCTGTTGGCTTCCGATCCCCCTCTCAAGATTATCGAATTTCTTTGCGTCCTCTGCGTCAACGCTCGTGGCGCAGGCCATCGGCCGGCCGACGCGGGCGATCGTTTGCATCAGGCGTCGTACTTGAATGACACCAGGACCCGCGTACGGAATGCGACGACTTTGCCGCCATCGACCTTCATGTCCATTTTCACCACTTCGGCGATGCGCAGATCACGCAAGCTCTTGGCAGCGGTCTCTACCGCGTTGGTCGCGGCATCTTCCCAGGACTTGGTGCTGGTTCCGATCACCTCGATAACTTTGTAGATCTGTTCACCCGCGTTCTTCTTAGCCATGACATTTCCCCCTCTTGTGAGGTCGCTCGCGAACACAGATCGCCGCGACGTGAGCCTATGCTACACCGCGCGATTGCGGACGTCATGACCCATCCGCGTCCCGGTCTTGATCAGAGCTTCCCTAAAGACGAATGCCTGCTTCGGCTGCTTTTTTTTCAAGCTTCGCCAGCAGTACGGCCACGCATTTCACAAATCGGGTGTCGATGTAGCCCGTGCCAAGCGTGGCGATCCATTCGTGGGGAATGCCCGACCTTTCGACCGACACGGTGTTGTCGCGGGTAGAAATCACCAATACATGGTCCTGGTGCGGCCCGGAGCCGCGACCGCGGTCGAACTGCACGATGATGGAGTCGGCGTTCAGGCTGCGCCGCGCCGCTACGACGTAGACGTCTTCGCGGGCCCCTTCCATGACGCGGGCGTACTGCTCCGCATTCACCGTCGACATCAGGTGTGCTCCCAGTGGCTGGAACTAAAAGAGATTGGAACAGCGGCTCATTTGGGACAAGGAAACGACTCCCGAAACGCGTCTTCCAGCAGCAGCCCGGCCGGCAGCTTGCGTTTTTCCGGATTCTTTTCCAGGAACTGAACGAAAATCCGGGCCAGCTGGCCTCGTGTCGTGCCATCCGGTACGCAAAGATGGCCGAAAATATCGTCCATCTTTTCGTCGCGATGGTGAAACCCGTGCCAGGTTTCCGCGACGTAGTGACCAGCGACGAAGCCGTCTATGAATCCGGTGCAGATGCCCCTGCCGAAGTCCTGTATCGGGTCCTTGTCCGCTGCCATGCAGTGCGCGAGCATCTCCTCGCCGGTAAACTTGCCCTGCAGGAACGGGCCGGCGCCAGCCGGCACGGACACCAACAGCGCGCTGACGATCAGCGCCGGCGCCAGGAGCAAGCCCCGCAGCGCAAAAGCCCAGTGACACATCGAATGTCCCCGATTGTCCACGAAAGCCCGGACCAGAGCGATCCGGTCAAGCAAAATCCGGAAACCGTCGCATTGTGCTTGCGTGTTCATCGCGATAACTGTGCGCCGCCCTTGCCCTGTTGTATCAACGGCACGTAGGCATCCAGCTCCGCAACCGTGCCCTTGTCGGTGAGGTCGATGGTCCTGCCCTTCTCGGCCGACAGGTAGCTCGCCATCACCAGCCGCTGGATCTCTAGGGCATATTCCCATGACAGCATCGCGCTGCGGCCGGCCGAAAACGCCTCCAGCATGTCGACATTCTCGTCGGTGTAGCCGTAGAGATCGGCTTCGTTGTACTGCACCGCCAGCAGCCCGCGGCTGGCGGTAGCCTTTTCCAGTGCGCTTTCCTGGTCGGCGATCGCCTGCGCGGCGACGTCACCGATGAACACGTTGAGGGGGGAGACGAGCGTGTTGATCTCGAATGCGTAACCAGGCCCCATGCCGTCCATGAACAGCCGCAATCCCTGTTTCTCGAACATCCACGAGTCGGTGAATTGCGACTTCACGATCTGCCCGGTTTCGGGATTGCGGTAGGTGATCATCCCGGTAGCGAAGTCCTCCGCCGGGGTCCTGGAATAATCCACGCCGCGATCCCTGAGCAGTTGCTCGCGCCACTTCTTCTGGCCCCACTTGAGCAGGCCCAGGTCGGCGCTAACGGAGAGCGGTTGCAGGAACAGCAGGTCCTTATCGGGCGGGGTGAGCACATAGCGGCCGACCGCGATGCTGTGACAACCCATGTCCAGCAGCACGCCGCCGCCCTGGCGGGTCGGATCCCAGAACCACGGTTCATGCGGGCCGCCGTGCTCTTCGGCGGAGCGCGTGAGCGCCAGCGGGCCCATCGAGCGCGCCACCGGCAGGAGTTGGTCGCGCTGGGTGCGGATCGCCTTCATGAAGATCTGGTTCTCGAAGTACGCGGTCGGCAGCTTTGCCTCGCGCGCCAGTTCGACCAGACGCCGGGCTTCCTTCATGTTGCGGCCGAGCGGCTTGTCCAGGATCACGCCCTTGAGCTTCGCGCCGGCTTTGACCGCGGCCGCGACTTGCTCCATGACTTCGATGCGGGCGTAGTTGGGAACATAGAGCGCAAGGACATCGACGTGCTTTGCCATCTCGGCGATGCTGTCGAAGACCTTCGCCTCGCCCAGCTTGCGCTCGCGGCAGAAGCCCGCAAGCGCCTCGGTGCCGCGGCGCCTGAGCAGGCCGGAGATCTCGATCCCGCGTACCTGATGAATTGCAATCGCGTGGAAGCGGGCGATGAAGCCGGCGCCGATGAATCCAAGTCTCATTTTTCTCCCCAAAACCAGCGAATCGTGGTTCGTGGCTCGTCACCGCAAGCGTCCCAAGCAAAGATGCGTTTACGAGGGACCGATCACGGTTGTTATGTTGCCATGCTAACCCTGCGGCGCGGGGTAGAAAAGATCGAAATGGACGGGGGCCGGGCGACGGTGCGCGGGGCTTCAGGCGTTGCGGCGGGACAATTCCGCGGCGCGCATGATCAGCCTGTACTTGGCTACCAGGTCGCGTCCGTAATTGTCTGACAAGTCGCCGGCGTCCATGCGGCTGAGAAACTGGTCGAGCACCTTGGCGAAGTGCTGTTCGTGCGTGGTCCGCAACGCCTGCGGAATGGCGATGCGGTAGTCGCCGGCCGAGGGTTCGACACCCAGCCCTGGGAACTCAGCCTCGAGCGATTCGATCGCGCTCCCGAGTGCGGCTGCGTAACTCGCGCCGCCATCGACCGGCCGGACCGTGAGTTCCGTCACATAGCGCGTCCGCGCGCTGTGTTCGACGATCAAATCCGACGCCGTGCCGCGCACCAGGGCGTAGTGCGTGTCCCCGCCGCCCTCCGGAACAGCGAGCGCCCACCGGGACTCGATTGCAGCCGCAATGCCGCGCAACCGGAAGCTCATCGCCGCATTGCAGAGGTAGGAAAGCACGCCGTCGGCGATCCGATGGCGCAGCGCCCAGGGGAAGTCATCGAGGCCGGTAATGCGCCTGAACATTTCGCGCGGCACCTCGGTTGACCACTGGCGCGCGGACAGCAGTTCGACGTCGCGGTCGTAATCGAGGGGCTGCCCGCCGCCGGCGATCCATTGCGCGAGATCGACCAGGTGCGTCGTGACATCGGTGATGCCTTCACCCTGGACGGCGACATCGAAAACCCACGGTGGCCGAACCAGCGGCACGCCGTTGACGATCTTGTAAAGGTGGTGGACGCTCTGCACGGAAATAGCGGGCTGATCGCCATCGCTGCGCAGGCGGCCGAATACCCGGGGCTGGGCGGCGAGCGCTACCTGCAACCGGGTCGCGATTTCGTGGCGTTCGGTCATGATGTCCATCGCCAGTGGCGGTGTAGCCGCAGCTTCCTCCATCATCCCGATCCGGGCCGGGTCGATCAGCCAGGGCTTGTCGCCGAGCACGAAGAAGCCGTGCGCATGCAGGCGATGGATCGATGCCATCTTGCTGTCGTTCTTTCCGGCGATGATCACGACGTCACCGCGCCGTTCGGAGAGCAGGCGTTCAAAACGGTCCTCCCCGCGATGTACGTGGAGGTTCCAGCGCGTCGGGTTGTCGGCGCGCTGGTTGAAGGAGCGCACGATGCGCAGGAAATTCTCCAGGTCGGGCCCGTCCACGGCATAGACGTGGACTTCGTCGCTGAGCCGTGGATGGCGTTGGCGCAGAGTGAGCGCGGCGTGAAAATGCCCCGGATCAAGAACCACCAGAGTGTGATTGTCTGCGGCCAAAATCTTGTAGATTCTTTCTGTTTTGCTCTACCGCGGGCGCACGCAAGCGTCGGGGCCGCGCCTTCGGAGCTTGTCGGCACAATGCTAACCCCGCGAGATGCAGGCGCAAAGACCGCCACGAAACAGCACATTCGTACTAGATCGGATCTGCGGTCATTGGCCTAAAATGCGCAGTTCGATCGCTGCGGTATTGTCGCTCAAAACGCAAGGCGAAACTGTTGGCGCGCGTCTTTACCCAATGGAAGACGTATTGGTATTTTCGGGAGGTTCAGGTGAAGTGGATGGGTTGGATTGCCGCCGTGGTCGCGGGTTTTTTTGTGTCGGCGGCGCAGGCCGAAGAAGACATGTCCGAGGAGGCGCTGAAGCTCGATGCGATATCGAGGGTGATCGAAGCGCACGATCCGTCGTTGTCGGTGAACATCGGGCGGGTCTACGTCAAGCAGGCGGCGCTAGGCGCCGCGCGTGACCTGTTGTACCGGACGGGCCGGGCCGCCGGGTTGAAGAAGGAAACCTGGAATCTTGCTTCGCCGCAGTGGCAGGCCGCCGAGCGGGTACTCGTGCAAGGCACGGATGCCTTGATCCAGCGCAGGGTGGCGAACGGGACCTGGGTGCGGGAGGCCTGGTCCGAGCAGGCCGCCGCGTTACTCAACGGTGAAGAGGCTGACGAGATCGCGGTGCATTTCCAGACCGAGGGTGGCCAGTTGCAGCGGCGGGTGATCGAATGGTTCGTTGGGGAGCTGACGTTGCAGACCTACACCTTCACCGACCGCCTCAAGTACGGCGTGCCGGGATCGGAGCAGGAAATGGAAGACCTGCGCAAAACCACCTACGAGATCCGCAGTCACTTCGACGATATCTACGATCTCACCAAGTATCCGGACGCAGTGCGTTTCGCCAGCCGCGGTCCGGGGGTGGAGTACTTCAAGATGATGGTGCTGCAAGGCGTACACGCCTTGCACGAGCATCTGGAAGCGGTCGCCAACGAAGCGCGGGAGACGGTCCATTCCCGCGCCGCGCTGGTGGAACCTTACATCGAAAGGGTAAAAGGTGAATGGTAAAATGACTGCGCGGGATCCGAGCCTGCTCCGCCATGGCGAGATTCTGAATCTCGGCGCGTCGGATGAGACGCATTTCTTCGTCCACGACGAAGAGGCTCAAAGCTCAACGTAGAGTCTTGGTCCTGTCGTGAAGGCCATGCGTGAGCGGGGCGTGAAATGAGGCCACTTGTTGGGCCGGCGCCACCACCCCGCGTTGTCGGACAGACCTGCATTTGGAGTGCCTGTCGAAGCGCGAATCCGAGCACCAACACCATTAATGTGACGGCGAGTGGGCTGAGGACGGACAGCGCCAAGCTCGCCATGCTGAACGTGACGCCGAACACCGGCAGGCGGACGACGCGGTACGATGCGGACGCGTCATCCGAGCCCGGCTGCTCGCGCGATCAGCAACAACCCTGCCCCGACGACGACGGCCCCGATGGCTCGCGCGACGTGCTCACCGGCCGGTGCGAGACGTTCGACGGTGACGGCCGCCGTCACGACAGCCATCGCGCGAAGATCCATGACCCCGATGGTCAGGAGGATCGCTGTCAGACCGGCGCAGCAGTAGCTGCAGTGGAGGCCGAGGCGCAGGCCGTGTCGCCAGGCCGTGCCGGCGTCGGCCGGCAACGTACGGCCGCGCCCGGGCGCCTCCCGGCAGCAGACAAGGTGATGTGCCTTCCACGTGCTGAACTGGAGCGCGCCGGCGCTGAGGACGACCGCGCCGACCGCAATCGGAACGGCGCGCGCCAGCGCCGGCAGTTGCATCTCGACCGCCGCCAGCGCGACGCCCAGCGGAAAAGCGGCCATTCCGAACACGGTCCAGACGAAGAAGTAACCCACGCCCACGAGCGCGGTCAGCCGACCGAGCCGCGTCTCGCCTGACCTGCCAACGGCCTGGCGGTAGCGCCACAGCATCGGGACCAGGGACGGCAGCATCATCGCCACCGTCATCACGACCCACATGCCCAGGAACGACGCCGCGGCACCGGGCCACGTCTGTCCCGGCATCCGCATCCACGCCATCGACATCGTCCAGCCGCCGGGCATCGGCATCTCGCCCATCGCCGACATGGACGCGCACCAGACGATCGTCACCGCCGCGCTGGCGGCGAAGAGCAGCGCCGAGACGCCTAAGAAGGCTCGCTGGGAAGCTCGCTCGGTAGCCATGCGTCGCGAGATCACCCGTCCCCCGGTCGCGCCAACGACACCCGCGGCTTGGCTCATGGCTCCAGCGCCGATGACTCCGATCCGCATGGGCATTGCTCCTCTAGACGCGCCCTGACGAGCACGACTTCGCTCAGGCCTTGGGGTACTCGTCGTGGCGGCGCCACCAGACGCCCGTCTCGTTGCGCCCCTTGGGGGCGCGGTCGAGCCACTGGTACATGCCCCAGAGGCCGTCCAGTCCACGCGCATAGGCGGAATAGGTGTGGTAGACGACGCCGTCCTCGAGCATGAATGCGCTCATGCCCGGCCTCTCGCGCGTGTAGGTGGCCGGGTCGGTTCCGGTCATGGCCGCGTTGTCGCCGACAGGCGTCCCCGGCATGCGGCTCGCCATCCCCTCGTCGCTGCGTAACTGCCACGCTGGCTCGCGGCGGTAGTTGTATTCGATGCCCCCCTCGCGCTGTTGCTCCTCGGTGAATGAGGCGTTGAAGTCGGCGTTGAAGTCGCTGCCGGACGAGGACGCCCAGGGGAAACTCCACCCCATCCGCCGTTTGTACGCCTGCACCTTCGCGAGCGGCGCCCGCGACACCGCCGAAAGCGTGACGTCGTGGTTGGCCAGATGCACGGCGAAGCCGTTGAACCCGTCCGCGATCGTCGAGCAGGTTGCACACCCCAAGGTGTAGTCGGGCCCGAACATGTAGTGATAGACGAGGAGCTGCGAGCGCCCTCGGAAGAGGTCTGGCAGCGAGGCGCTCCCTTCGTCGGTCTCGAATCGATACTCCTTGTCGATTCGCACCCACGGCAGCTCCTGCCGCCGCTGCGCCAGCTCGTCGCTGCGCCGCGTGAGCTCTTTCTCCGCCTGGAGCAGCTCAAGCCGCGCTGCGAGCCACTCCTTCCGTGTTCCGGTCATGTGCTTCGTCATCGCTGTTCTCTCCTTCGTGTTGTTACATCGGCCTCGTCAGCCCGTCCATTGGGGCTGAGAACCGGCCATTATGTTGACTCGTGCTCGAATCCCGGACATCGGCCCCATCTGGCGCGCAACCCGGGCAGTCAGCGTTCATAGAGATCTCGCAGCTTCACCCATGCCATGATCTGCCCGGCCTCGTCGCGGCCCTTTGGGACGAGATCGAGGTAGTGGTACGCCGTGTTCATCATGTCGAGCCCGCGGCCGTAGGTCGCGTACGTGCGAAAGATCGCGCCGCTCTCGTCCTTCGCGAACACGCTGATGCCGGGCATGTCCGAAGGGGCGATGTTGAGGACGGAACCCCCGCTCCTCAACGACGACAGCTTGGCGAAGTTGTAGGTGGCGTCGCCGCGGGCCAGGGCCTCGGGTCGGAACGAGACCTCGAAGTCGTAGTTGAAATCGCTGCCTTGCGAGGATACCCACTTGAAAGTCCAGCCGAGGCGCCGGGCGAAGGCTTGCAGCTTGGCGAGCGGCGCGCGCGAGATGGCGGCGAAAGCGACGTCGCGCTGACGGAGATGGGCGGTTATGCCGTTGAAGTTGTCGGCCCAGAAAGAGCAGCTCTTGCAGCCGACGTCCCACTCGGGTGCGAACATGAAGTGATAGACGACGAGCTGGCTTCGATCGCCAAAGAGCTGCGCCAGCGTCTCTCGGCCGTTCGACCCGTCGAACGCGTAGTCCTTGTCGATGCGCATCCAGGGGAGCGCACGGCGCTCCGCGCTGAGCTGGTCGCGCATATGGGTAAACTCCTTCTCTTTGGCCAAGAGGCGCTTTCTTGCTTGCACCCATTCGCCTTTCGAAACGACTTGATGCGTTGTCATGGCAGCTCCTTGTTGTGTTTGTCGATCACCCACAGCTTAGCTTCGGCGCCGGCGAACGGGGAGTAACAACTGTGACGGGTTTCGGTGGCGCCCGATCCCGGCATAAGATGCGGCATGGATTCGCTCGTCACGGCGGCAGCAAGGGCGCTCAAGGCAGGCGACCCCTTGGGCGCGCTCAAGCGGATCGCGCTTCGGGACGACCCGCCGGCGCTCGCCCTGCGCGGGATCGCCATGGCTCAGCTCGGCGAGCTCGCGAAAGCCAGAGTGCTCTTGCGGCGCGCGGCGCGTTCGTTCGGCCCGAGAGAGCGCGTGGAGCGTGCACGATGCGTCACGGCTGAAGCCGAGGTGGCGCTCGCGGCGCGCGACCTCCAGTGGCCGACGCGCGCACTCGACGAGGCCCGCCGCACGTTCGGCGCCCTGGGCGACCGGGACAACGGACTTCATGCCGCGCTGCTTCAGATCCGCCGGCTGCTCCTGCTCGGCCGGGTGACCGAAGCGGGCGACGAGCTCGACCAGCTGGACCTTCGCGTGGCTCCCGCGTTGCTGATGGCGAGGGGCGAACTCGTCGCGTTCGAGATCGCATTGCGCCGCGGCCGCACCACACCCGCCCGGGCGGCGCTTGCCCGCGCCCGGGCCGCGGCCGATCGCTCGGGCATCGACCCGCTCCGCGCCGAGGTCGAGCGAGCGGAGCTTACGTTCGCGCTCCCCGTGGCACGGCTCATCACGGAAAGCGAGGAACGACCGCTTGCGCTGGCGGAAGTCGAGACGGTGCTCGCTTCGCCGCACCTGATCGTGGATGCGTGCCGGCGAGCCGCGCGCTGGGAGCGGCGTGAAGTGCGCCTGGCACGGCGGCCAGTTCTGTTTGTTCTCCTGCGCTCGCTGGCCGAGGCATGGCCCGGCGAGGCGACCCGCGAGATGCTTTGCGAGCGCGCGTTCCGTGCCCGGCGCATCAACGAGACGCATCGCGCGCGGCTCCGCGTTGAGCTCGGCCGCCTGCGAAGGGAGCTCCGCGCGCTGGCCGACGTGCGGGCCACCCCAGGTGGCTTCGCGCTCCTGCCCCGCTCGGGCGAAGTGCGGGTCCTGGCGCCGCCGATCGAGAGCCCGGATGCCGACGTGCTCGC
>JACXTT010010785.1_pt1 | contig 12291 bp, 5 predicted proteins | sample 9270951 | NCBI WGS metagenome assembly JACXTT01 (sample SAMN15532306, study PRJNA645909) | rock metagenome | isolation source: weathered quartz diorite | place: Puerto Rico | collected 2017-06-21 | reverse complement strand
GACCGCGCGACGCTACCGCAGGACGACCGCGCCCTGCTCGAGCGGATCGCGCGCGACACCTGGCGCGGTCTCGCCGGGCTCGCCAATCGCGAGAACGGACTGCCCGTGGACCACGTCGAGCTGAAAGGACCCGACCCGCGTACCGCCGGATCCACGGTCGCCGACTACACGAACGTCACGAACGTCGGCCTCCACCTGATCTCCACGGTCGCGGCGCACGAGCTGGGTTTCGTCTCGGAGGCCGACGCGGTCGCGGGGATCACGCGCGTGCTCGACACGCTCGACCGTCTGGAGACGCACGAAGGCTTCTTCTTCAACTATTACGACACGACCGTGCTCGCACGCTCGAGCCACTTCGTTTCGTTCGTCGATTCGTCGTGGTTGACGGCGGGCATGATGGTCGCGCGATCCGCGTTCCCGGCGCTCGCCGCGCGCATCTCGCGTCGCATCGACGGGCAGAGCTACCGCTTCTTCTACGACGACGTGACCCGCCAGATGTCGCACGGGACCTACGTGAACGTGCCGGTACGGAGCGAGTACCACTACGGCGCGCTCTTCACCGAGGCACGTCTCGGCAGCCTGATCGCGATCGGCCGTGGCGACGTGCCAGAGGATCATTGGTACGCGATGGTCCGCACGTATCCGCCCGAGGCGTCGTGGCAGCAGCAGACCCCGAAGGGAACGCTCGTGCGTCGGGTTCGCGGACACGAGGTCGAAGGTGGCTACTACGAGTGGGGCGGCGAGCGTTACGTTCCCTCGTGGGGCGGCAGCATGTTCGAGGCGCTGATGCCGGCGATGGTCGTCGACGAGCAGACCCTCGCACCGAAGAGCCTGGGGCGCAACGACGAGACCCACGCGCGCCTGCAGCGCCGCTACGCCACGGAGGAGCTCGGCTATCCGGTGTGGGGCCTGTCCCCGGCGGTGCGCCCGGACGGCAAGGGCTACGGCGAGTACGGCGCGAAGATGCTCGGCACGCTCGGCTACGGCGGCGGCGCCGTTGCGCCCTATGCGGCGGCGCTCGCGCTCGAGGCGCTGCCGGAGCAGGCGGTCGCGAACCTCCGCGAGCTCGTCCGGCGCTACGACGTGTACGGAGAATTCGGGTTCTACGATTCCGTGGATCCGAAGACCGGCGAGGTCGCCCGCCAGTACCTCGCGCTCGATCAATCGATGGTCTTGATCTCGCTCGCGAACTACCTGAAGGATCACTGCATCCAGAAACTCTTCGCGGCCGATCCGATCGCGCGACGCGCGCTCCCCGTGCTCGCCAGCGAGGACTTCCTGGAATGACCGTGCAGCACTAGGCGAACATGGCGAACGTCAGGTTCGAGCACGTCGAGAAGGAATATGCGGAGGGCAGCCTCGCGGTCGCGGGGATCGACCTCGAGATCGCCGACGGCGAGCTGATGGTCGTCGTCGGCCCGTCCGGGTGCGGCAAATCGACGCTGCTACGCATGCTGGCGGGGCTCGAGACGATCACGCGCGGCACCCTTCGCATCGGCGATCGCGTCGTCAACGACCTCTCGCCGCAGGAGCGGAACGTGGCGATGGTCTTCCAGGACTACGCCCTCTATCCGCACATGACGGTACGCGGGAACCTCGAGTTCCCGCTGCGCATGCGGCGCATGGCGAAGGACGAGATGGCGAAGCGCATCGACTGGGCGGCGCAGACACTCGGTCTCGGCGAGAAGCTCGATCGCCTGCCGAAGCAGCTCTCCGGCGGCGAGCGCCAGCGCGTCGCGATGGGCCGCGCCCTGGTCCGCGAGCCCACGGTCTCGCTGCTCGACGAGCCGCTGTCGAACCTCGACGCGAAGCTACGGACCGAAGTGCGCGCCGAGATCGCCGACCTCCAGCGCCGCACGAAGACGACGATGATGTACGTCACCCACGACCAGGTCGAGGCGATGACGCTCGGGCAGCGCATCACGATCCTCGACCGCGGCCGGCTGCAGCAGACGGGTACCCCGCGCGAAGTCTACGAGCGCCCGGCGAACGCGTTCGTCGCGGGATTCATGGGCAGTCCGCCGATGAACGTGTTCGCGGCCGTGCTCGTGCTCGAATCGGGCGGGCCGCGCCTGCGCGTGGGCGACGACCGCATTGCGGTCGATCTGTCCGCGGTCCCCGAGGCCGACGTGCGCGCGCTCGCCGGCAAGCCGATCTCGGCAGGCATCCGCGCCGAGGCGATCGAGCTCGCGCGGGAAGCGGCCGAGGGATCCGTCGCCGCCACGGTCGAGCACGTCGAGCTGCTCGGCCACGAGACGCTCGTGGTCGCGAAGACGGCGGGCGGCGTGCGCCTGCTGATCCGTCTGCCCGCGATGCGCCCCCTCGCGCCGCAGGCGGCGGTCCGTCTCGTGCTCGACCCGGGGTCGATCTACGTGTTCGACGCCGACGGGCGTACGGTGCCGGGGTCGGCGCCGAGCGTCACGCGCACGCGGTGAGCCTCGCCGTCCGCGGCGAGCGCGAACCAGGCGCCGTGCGTGTCGACGCCGCTCGCGAGCCGGCCCGCCTCGATCGCGACCGGGCGTGACGGCTCGCCGCCCGGATTGTCGACGCGGATCTCGTACGAGCTCCGGCTGCCGGGTGGCCGGTAGCGGATCGTGAATCCGCCCCATGCCCCGGGAACGTGCGGAGCGATCCGCACGCGGGTCCCGTGCTCGACCGTGAAGCCGAGCACCGACTCCAGGCCGACGCGGTACATCCACGACGCCGAGCCGGTGTACCAGGTCCATCCCCCGCGACCGACGTGCGGCGCAGCGCCGTAGACGTCGGCCGCGACCACGTACGGCTCGACCTTGTAGACGTCGGCGCGCTCGCGGCTCCGCGTGTGCGCGATCGGCGTCAGCATCTCGAGCAGCCGCGTCGCACGCGCGCCGTCACCGAGCTCGGCGAACGCGCGCACCACCCAGAGCGCAGCGTGCGTGTACTGGCCGCCGTTTTCGCGGATGCCCGGGACGTAGCCCTTGATGTAGCCGGGATCCTCCGGCGCGTGATCGAAGGGCGGCGTCAGCAGACGGATCAGGCCGTCGTCCTCGCGCACGAGCTCGCGTGCCGCCGAGGCCATGCCCGTGCGTGCGCGCTCGGGGTCGGCAAGCCCGGAGATCACCGCCCACGACTGCGCGAGCGCATCGATCTTGCACTCCTCGCTCTGCTTCGATCCGAGCGGCGTGCCGTCGTCGTAGTAGCCGCGGCGGTACCACTCGCCGTCCCACGCTTCGGACTCGACGGCCGCCGCGAGCTCCGCGCGGTGGCGCCGGTAGCGCGCGACCCGCTCGGCTTCCCCGCGGCGCTCGCAATGCGGCACGAACGCATCGAGCGTGGCGGCCAGGAAGAACGCCATCCACACGCTCTCGCCGCGCCCCTCGCGCCCGACGCGATTCATGCCGTCGTTCCAGTCGCACGTGCCGATCAGCGGCAGCCCGTGCACGCCGCGCGCGAGCGAGCGGTCGAGGGCGAGACAGCAGTGCTCGTAGAGGCTCGCCTTCGACAAGAGCGGCGTCGAGGCGAGGAACGTCTCGTCCTCTCCCCACACGAGGCTGCGGGCGCCGACGAAGCCCGCGGGAGCATCGAAGATCGCGTCGTCGCCCGTCGTCCGCGCGTAGAACGTCGCGAGGTAGGGTAGCCAGAGGAGGTCGTCGGAGCAGCGTGTGCGCGTGCCGCGTGCGCTCGGGGTGTGCCACCAGTGGAGCACGTCGCCCTCGGGAAACTGGTGCGCCGCGTGGAGCAGGATCTGTTCGCGCATCAGGTCCGGACGCGCGTAGACGAGCGCGGCGGAGTCCTGGAGCTGGTCCCGGAACCCGAACGCGCCGCCCGACTGGTAGAAGGCCGTGCGTCCCCAGAGCCGGCAGGAGACCAGCTGATGGAGGAGCCAGCCGTTCAGCATGCGATCGAGCGCCGCCGAAGGCGACTCGATCTCGATCGCGCCGCGAAGCGTACTCCAGAGCTCGCGCATGCCGTCCAGCGCACGGTCGACGGCGCCGGGCTCGCGGTAACGGGCGACCAGCGCACGCGCGGCCGCGGGGGAGGTGACCTCGCCGAGTAGGAACGTACACTCGGCCTCGCCGTTCGGCGGGATCTCGAGCGCCACGTCGAGGATCGCGGCGGCGTCTTGGCCGGCGCCACCACGATCCGCGTGCGACGCGGGATCGCGGATCGCCGCGGGAGCGCTCATCGAGCCCCGCGGTCCGAGGAACGCCGCGCGGTCCGAGGCGATCCGCGTGCTCGCGCCGCGTGGCGCGACGGCCGCGGCGAAGGAGAGGCCTTCCGGGAACTCGTCGCGAAACGGCGTGGACGCGAGCAGGATGGCGGCGCGTGGATCGATCTCGGTGACGACGGCGGGGCGGGGGAGGACTCCGAGCACGAGCCTCGAGAACGAGACCAAGGACAGGCGCCGCGCCTTCGGGCCGGGGTTCCGCAGGCGCACGCGCGTCACCTTGACGGGATCGTGGCGGGGTACGAACGCCACGACCTCCTGCTCGAGACCCTGGCTCTCGTGGCGCCATGTGCTCCGAGCCAAGCCGTGGCGAACTTCGAAGACGCCGCCGCCGTCGACGGGGCCGGGAAGCGGCGACCAGAACGTCCCCGCGTCGAGGTCACGAACGTAGAGCGCCTCGCCGTGCGGATCGCTCACCGGATCGTTCGACCACGGCGTCAGCCGGTTCTGCCGGCTGTTCTGGTTCCAGGTGTTCGCGGCGCCGCTCTCGGTCGCGAGGAATCCGAAGTGCTCGTTCGCGAGCACGTTCGCCCACGGCATCGGGGGGCGGTCGCCGGGGTCGGGACCGACGCGGATCACGTAGTCGTCGCCGTCCGTCGCGAAACCGCCGTAGCCGTTGTCGAACGCGAGCGCGGGTGCGCGCGGGGTGGCGCCCTCTTCGGCGCGCGCGAGGACGAATGCCCGCGCCGCAGAGGGCGTTCGGACGGGCGACGTGGCGGCACCGGGGAGCTCGCCATCCGCGAAGAGATCGGCGGCCGCGAGCACGCGATCGAGGGTCGCACGATCGAGCGTCGCCTCTTCGCGGACGGCGACGATCGCGTCGCGGTTACCGACGCGGCGCCGCTCGTCGTCGGCGATCGCCGCGGCATCGCTGCCGGGCCCCGTCAGCAGCAGCCAGTCCACGGCGACGCCACAGGCTTGCCAGTAAGCCTGCGCGACGACGAGGCGGCGGATCCGGCTCAGCCCTGCCCGCCGACCGATGCGGGCGATCGCATGCAGCACGCCGCCGCGCAGGCCGACCGCCCCGAAGTCCGGGGATCCGGGCTTGGCGCGGCGGAGATGGAGCTCGGGAGCCCGCACCTCGGGCGACGCGTACAGCATGGCGCCGGCGAGGCGCTGCAGATCCTCCGCCGCGCGCGCGCCGAGACCGAGCCGTTTTCGCAGTGCGGCTTCGCGCCTGCGCGCCGCGACGAACGCGGCCGAGGCACTCTTCGGCGACGCGAGCGCACCGAGCGATGCCAGCGCATCGTCGCGACTGCCGCCGAACGCGACCACGAGATCGAGCGTGACCGCCGCCCCGGGCGCGAGCGGAACCGTGCGGCGGAGCGCCGCGACCGGGTCGAGCACGCTCCCGCTCGTCGCGGAGAGCTTGTCGCCGGCCACCAACGCGACCGGGTTCCGCACGCCGCGCCCGCGCCCGAGGAAGCGCACGCGGTCGCTCTCGTGCTCCAGCGCTCCCGGACCGGAGAGCGTCACCGCGATCCACGGCGTCGACTCGCCGTGGCTCCGCGGACGGCGGCTCGCGACCAACGCGCGCGGGCCGGGCAGGAACTCGGTCTGCACGAAGAGCTTCGAGAACGCGGGATGCCCGAGGTGGCCCGGAAGCGATTGCAGCACGAGCTCGGCGTACGCCGTGACCTCGATCGTGCGCCGCACGCGCGTCACGTTCCGGAGCGTCAGACGCCGGACCTCCGCATCGCGCGAGGGATCGACGCAGCAGGCGAGCTCCGATGCGATGCCGTGCTCGCGGCGGCGGACGCGAAACGTGCCGGGCTCGCGCCGCACGCGTACGCTCGAGGCGTCGCCGCCGCAGGGCGAGAGGCCAGCGGACCAGAACGTGCCGCCGTCGCGATCACGCAGGTACACGAAGAGACCGTCGGCGTCCTCGACGCGATCGCCGGTCCACGCGGTGAGCAGCGTGCCGCCGCAAGAGGAAGACCCGGCGCCGGCTCCGGTCAGAAGCACCGTGTAGCGGCCGTTCGAGAGCGCCTGGGCCTCGAGCGGGAACACGGCCGGCGGACGCGGGCGCGCGGAGCTCTTCATCGTCCCTCCGGCGAGGGCAGCGGCGCCGCGGTCGGGGTGGTGCCGTCCGTTGCGGGCTCGGGATCGATCTCGATGTCGCACGGCACCTCGCTCACCATCACCTCCTCGTTCGAGAACGTCTCGATCGGCCGCCCGTTCACGCGCACGGCCCGGATCGGCCGCGGCAGCGGTGGGCGCACGACGACGTTTCCGGGAGGCATGCGGAAGTCGCCCTGGAGCTGGAGCGCGATCGTGCCGCCCGCGCGCCCCTCCATGCGATAGCCGAGCGTTCCGAAGTGCGTCGGCAATCGCTTGACGCCGATCGACTTGCCCTCCGCGACCCATTCCGCCGGCACGCCGGCGCCGACGACGAGCGCGTGGTCGTTCTCGCGCTCGTAGACGAAGAGCGTGCGCAGCGCACGCACGAACCCCGAGGCCACCCACGTGTGCGGCATGTCGCCGATGAAGCTCGCCGCGCTCGCGTCGCGCCAGACGATCTCCTGCCACTCGTTCCAGGGCTTCGGCCGCTGGTACGCCAGCATCTCGCGGAGCAGGTCCATCGCCCGGCCGCGCTCGCCGAGCTCGATCAGCGGCGCGACGTTGCGGATCTCGTAGGGTGCGAAGTTGTCCCAGTCCGATTTCGGATCGCGGCGCGATTCGAGGTTCTCCCAGTACTTGTCGAACGTGCGTCGGAGCGCTTTCTGCGGCAGCGCGTCGGCCTCGCCGGCGGGGTCGATCGCGATCGCCGTCGAGGTGGGATCGAAGTCGCCGAGGTCGGCCGCGCCGGGGATGAAGTCGATCTTCTTCTCCTCCATGGCGCGCGCGATCGAGGCGTGGAGATCGGTGCGAAACGTGTCGCGGAGCGCGGCGTAGCGCGTCGCCTTGTCGCCGTCGCCCATCGCGGTCGCGAGCTGCGTCGCGTCCTTGAAGCCGCGCAGCGCGAAGAAGTCGTCCCAGTACGAGTGCATGGGCTTCGAGGCGTAACCCTCGTGACTGATCGACGCGGGCAGCAATCCGTAGAACAGGCGATTCTCTCCGGATTGGTAGGCCTCGGTGGTGCGCTTCCTCCGCAGGCCGTCGAGGTAGTCGACCGCCTTCACGGCGTTCGGCCAGAGCTCGCTCACCAGGCCGACGTCGCGCGTGAAGCGGTAGATCTCCGCGATCGCGTAGAGGAACTCGCCGTTGCTGTCGTGCTCGTTCACGGGGTCGGGCCCGCGGCGATCGACGCAGCACGGGATCTTTCCGTCGGCGCCCTGGTAGCGGACGAACCATTCCAGGAACTGACGTGGCTCGCTCGTGAAGCCCGCGGAGAGGAGGGCCGCCGAGGTCATCGCGCCGTCGCGGATCCACGAGCGCGCATAGTTGCGCGCACCCGGCTGCAGGCGCGGCCCGTCGCGGTTGATGAGGATGTAGGCGAGCGTCGACTTCCAGGTCTCGATCAAGCGGCGACCGTCTGGGGGAAGATCGAACTCGACGTGGCCGAGCTTCGCCTGCCACGTGCGACGCACGTCCTCGAGGCGCGCCCCCGCGTCGGTGACGTCGGCGGGGGGCGGCAGGCTGATCGCATCGCCGCGCTCGGACGGAACGGCGATCGCAGCGTCGCCCGACTGGCCTGGGTCGAGCTCCATCGCGTAGACCATCGCCGCGGAGCCGAAGCCGAAGCGGTCGACCATGCCCGGATGCGGCGGCACCCGGCCCTCGCGAAGCGCGTCGACGAGCGCTCCTTGCTCGAGGCTCGTCGCGCCGAACCCGTCGGGCGGCCGGAGCGGCACCAGCACCTTGTCGCGATTCACCCAGACCGCACCGCCGTCGAAGCGGATGTCGTGGATCGGCGCGACGCCGCCGACCATGTTCAGCGATTGCCAGATCGGATTCACCTGGAACGGCCGGAGCGCGAGGAAGAGCTGGATGCGCGCGTGCGCCGGGCCGCGGTTCTCGACCTTGTACGTCGCATAGGGCGTGGACGACGTGGGCTCGCCGGCGGCGAACGCGGTCACGCGGAGCGAGACGTTCGGCCCCTCCCAGACGACGGAAGGGATCGGCAGGTAGCCCTGGTCGAGCTCCTGGCGCGTCTGTACGCCGCTCCACGACAGCAGCTTGCCGTCGACGTACAGGAACGGCTCGATCGAGAACGATCCCTTCTCGATCTCGAGCTGTCCTTCCTCGTTCAAGAGCGCCGTCTTCTCGCCGCCGTCGACGCCGACGATCGTCCAGTACGTCTGCTTGTCGTAGAGGTACTTCGGGTACGATCCGGGGGGAGACTCGGCGGCGACCGCCTGGAAGAAGCGATTCGGCGTATCCGAGAACTCGAGCGGCTGGATCGAGACGTTGACGATGCCGTAGCCCTGGCCGCGGCTGCTCTTCGCGAGCGACAGCCGCACGTAGCGCGATTCCGCGTCGGGCATGTAGACGAAGTCGCGGCCGCCGCGGCCGCTCGAGGCGTTGAACGCCGTCGTCCATTTCTGGGCGTCGTCCGAGACCTCGACCGTGTACTCGGCCGCGAAGTCGACGGAGTCCCAGTCGATGATGAGGCCGCCGAAGTCGCGCTCGCGGAGCAGGTCGATCAGCAGCCATTGCGATTCGCCGGGGCCGCTCCGCCAGCTCGTCTTGGGGTCGAGGTCGAGCGCAGCGGCGGGATCGTGCTCCGCGGCCGATGCCGACGCCGTGACCTTCGCGCTCCGCCGGTATTCGCTCGCCGGCTCGCGCTCCTCGAACTTCAGGTCGTCGAGCCAGAACGTGCCCTTGCCGCCGTTGCCCGTGTTCACCGCGAACTCGATCGCGCCGATCTTCTTCGGCACCGGCGGCCCGCCCCAAGCGAGCACGATGCGCGCCTTGCGGATCGTCACCAGCTGCCAGTCGGTCGGGAACGTGAAGTCCTGGCGCTTGCGCCACCAGACGCTCTTGCCGGAGGGGTCGACGAGCTTGAACTCGAAGTTCTCCTGCGGCGCCTGGCCGCGCAGCTGGAAGCTGAACGCGTAGTTCTCGGGCAGCGTGACCTCGAAGTTCTTCCGGACGATCACCCAGCCGCCGTCCTTCGGTAGGTCGAAGTCGACGCGCATGGCCATGCCGTTCACGCCCGGCTCGGGGGTGATCGACACGGTGGCACCGTCGGAGGCGTTGGTGGTCCAGCCGTCGAGGGTCTCGAAGCTGTCCTGCATGTCTTCCGAGCGTAGGACGTTCGGCGTGAGCATACCGAGGAGGAACACGAACGACACCGCGAGCGCCCGGGCCTTCATTGCTTCACGGCTCCGCTCATGATGCCCGCGACGTAATGGCGCTGCAGCGCGACGAACAGCAGGATGACCGGGAGGACGGTCAGCACCGAGCCCGCCATCATCAGCTCGGTGTCCTGGGCATGCTCGCCGAGCAGGTTCGCGAGTCCGACCGGCAGCGTGTAGAGCCGATCGTCCGACAGCACGATCAATGGCCACAGGAAGTCGTTCCAGGTGCCGAGGAACGTGAACACGGCGAGCGTGACGAGCACGGGGCGGCAGTAGGGGAGCACCATCGACCAGAAGACCCGCAGTTCCGATGCGCCGTCGACGCGCGCCGCATCGAGCAGCGTATCGGGAATGGAAAGCGCGTACTGGCGAACGAGGAAGATGCCGAACACGCTCGTCAGCCCGGGCACGAGCACCCCCCCATACGTATTCACCAGGTGGAGCTCCTTCAAGACCAAGAATAGCGGCAGCATCGAAACCTGCGCGGGTACGACGAGCGCGCCGAGCAGGATCTGGAACAGCCGGTCGCGGCCGGCGAAGCGAAGCTTCGCGAAGGCGTAGCCTGCCGCGGAGTTGAACGCCAGCGAGACCAGCGTGACCGTGGTCGCCAGTAGCGTGCTGTTCAGGAACTGCCGCGCGAGGTCGAGGCGCGTGAAGAGCTCGCGATAGTGCTCGAGCGTCGGGTGGCTCGGCAGCCAGCGCGGCGGCACGGCGGTCGCCTCGCCGGTCGGCATGAGCGAGGCCGAGACCATCCAGAGGAGTGGCGCGATCGTCACGATCGACACCGCGACGAGCAGCACGTGCACGACGATCGTGGGCAGCGCGCGCTTCATCGCAGCCTCGCTTGCAGCGCCGTCAGCGCCAGGATGATGCCGAACAGCACGAACGCGACCGCCGCCGCGTAGCCCATGTTCCACCAGCGGAAGCCCTGCTCGTACATGAAGAGCACGACCGAGAGCGTCGCGTTCGCGGGCCCGCCTTGGGTCATCACGTAGGGCTCGGCGAACAGTTGGAAGTAGCCGATCAGCGTCATGGTCGCTACGAACAGCAGCGTCGGCCCGAGCATCGGCAGCGTGACGTGCCGGAACTGCTCCCACGGCCCGGCTCCGTCGAGGCTCGCGGCCTCGTAGAGCGAATCGGAGATGCTCTGCAGCGCCGCCACGAACACGATCATGTTGAAACCGAAGTTCTTCCAGACCGACATCAGGATGATCGCCGGCAGCGCGAAGCGCGGGTCGCCGAGCCAATCGATCGCCGGCACGCCGACCAGCGCCAACGCCTGGTTCAGCAGGCCGAAGCGCGGATGGTAGACGTAGCGCCAGACCACGGCGACGGCGACCAGCGTGGTCACCACGGGCAGGAAGAAGATCGTGCGGAAGACCCCGCGGAATCGAGCGACGCGGGCGTGGAGCAGCAGCGCCGCCAGCAGCGACAGCGCGACGGTGAGCGGTGCCGCCACGACCACGAACACGAAGGTGTTGCGGAGCGCCGTCCAGAAGAGCCCATCGCCGAGCAGGCCCGTGTAGTTCCCGGTGCCGACGAAGCGCAGGTTCGCGCGGCTCGCGACGGCGTAGATGTCGTAATCCGTGAAGCTCAGCACGACCGCGCCGAGCACGGGGAGGAAGAAGAACGCGGCCAGCGCCGTGACCGCCGGGGCCACGAAGAAGACGCCGCTCGGTATGGCGAAGCGCCGAGCCGCGGCCGCGCTCATCGGGGTGCTCCCGTCCGCGCGAGCATCCAGCGCCGCTTCGCGAGGATCGCGTCGACGTTGCGATCGAGCTCGGCGAGCGCTTCGTCCTCGCTCTGGCGCGAGCGCACCACGGACTCCGCGGCGCGCGTGATCTCCTGTGCGATCCGCTCCCACTCCGGGAGCTTCGGCGTCGCTTGCACGTGCTCGAGCTGCGCTCGGAATGCCGCGGCCTGGGGATCCGAGCCGGGTCCGTCGGGCGCATCCCAGGCGCTGCGGCGCGCCGGCAGATCGCCGCTCGTCGCGTAGAGCCTCAGCTGTTGCGCGGACTCGCAGAGCCAGCGGACGAGCGCCCACGCGGCGTCCTTCCGTGCCGAGGAGCTCGACACGGCGAGGCTCGCGCCGCCCGCGATGGACAGCCCGACCCCGCCGCGCTCGGGCGCCGGCATCGCCGCGGTCGTCCACTTTCCGGTCATGTCGGAGGAGAGTCGGGCGCGGAATTCGCCGACGTTCCACGGGCCGCTCACGTAATAGAGGAACGTGCCGCGTGCGAACTCCTGATAGAGGTTCGCGACGGCAGCCTGGCTCGCGATCGGTGCGAGACCGTCGCGGAACAGGCCGACGTAGAAGTGGAAGGCCCTGCGGAACGCCGGGCTACGGAAGTCGCCGTACCGGTCTCCGTCGCGGAGCAGGCCGGCGCCTTGCTGCATCGCGAGGACGACCAGCGGCTGCCATTCCTGCAGCGTCAGCAGCACGCCGAAGGCGTCGGAGCGCTTCGCACGCTGCATCGAGTCGCTCCAAGCCGCCCACGTCGGCGGGGGCGCGGTGAAGCCGGCGGTGGCGAGCAGGTCGCTCCGGTAGAAGAGCAGGCGCGTGTCGACGTACCAAGGGATCGCGACCGTCGCGCCGTCGAGCACGTTGGTGTCGAAGACGCCCGGGAAGACATCCGTACGCAGGTCGGTCTCCGCCAGGCGCCCGTCGAGGCGCTCGAGCGCACCGAGCGTCGCAAACTCCGGGATCCAGGTGTTGCCGAGCTGGAAGACGTCGGGCATCGCCTCGCCGACGTACGCCGTGAGCAGCTTCTCGTGCGCCGCGCTCCATGGGATCTGCTGCGCGTGGACGCGAGTCCCCGGGTGGGCGCGCTCGAAGTCCGG
>JACXTT010010784.1_pt1 | contig 12293 bp, 12 predicted proteins | sample 9270951 | NCBI WGS metagenome assembly JACXTT01 (sample SAMN15532306, study PRJNA645909) | rock metagenome | isolation source: weathered quartz diorite | place: Puerto Rico | collected 2017-06-21 | reverse complement strand
ACAGGTAATAGGCCGAGCCGACATCGTCGAGTGAATTGACCTGGAGCATGAAATGATGCAGTCGCTTGGGCGCTTGCGGTATCGCCGCGAAGGCCAGGGAATGATGGCGGGGGTTACAGTGGAAGAAGGTAACATTCAGCCTGACTCCCGGCGCCGGTGAGAAGCGCACGAAGTCACTGATGCGCATCCCTAACACATCGCGGTAGAAGTGCAGACTGCGGTCGAGATCATCCACGAACATGACAAAGTGCCCAAGCCCTTGCTCACCGGTCTTGAAACCACTGATAGGCCGAAGCGATTGAAAGGGCTTATCAAAAGTGACTAGCGGTCCATAGAAGATTTCCGAGGCAACGCCGCTAGGATCGGCAAATTTGATAAGCCCTGCTACCCGCCGCGCCTCAGCTTCCTCTGGCGTGCCGGGCTGGACCGCCACGCCGGCCGCGGTGAGTTGGGCTGCCATCGCCTGCAACGCCTCCTCGGTTGTCACTTCCCAGCCGATGTATGCCAGGTCATCTCTGCCGGTGGGATGGACAATGAAGCGATGGTGATACTCGTCCATGCGCAGGAACAGCGAGCCCTCAGCTTCCCGCCCGTTGGCCTGCAGGCCCAGGATCTGGGTGGCAAAGCGTTCCCACTCATCCACGTTGCTGACACTCAAGCCCAGATACCCCAACTGTGTGACACTCATCATAGGAACCTCCTTATTTCTTCTCACACGTGGTTAATATCTAACACGCTCTCCACCACATCATTGAGGAGAATGATCTTCTTTTTTGCAATCCGTAGGCTCTCCCCGTGTGGATGTAGGACATGCTCATAAAAGCCAAAATAGCTAGACGCCTGTTGCTGCTCCGGCCGGTAGATGTGGACTTGCCAGTGCGAGGACACACAAGGCTGGCCATCCACCACGTCGGTGATCCGCACGTTGGTGATCAAATGGCAGGTACGGATCAACGGACTGGACGCGGGCGACAGTCCCGACTGGATGCGCCATACCCGGTCTTCCAGGCCGGCCCGGCTGTTGTAGTAGATCAGTGAAAGCTGCGACTGGGGATCATCAGTCGGTCTGGCATCCTCATCCCAGGCTGGCACCCAAAACTCCGCATCCTCCGTATACAGCGCCAGCCACTCCACCCAGCGTCGTTCATCCAGGTAGGCCGCCTCCTGGTACAGAAGGTCCGCACAGCGAGTGAGTAACTCAGGCGCCATTGCCGCGCCCCCTTTCTGCGGCCAGCCCCTGGCTCATCAACGTGAGCCACTGGCGATAGTGGCCCTGAAAGATGGTCTCGTCGCGAAAGTCGTTGCTGCTCGAGTACGGCCGTACTCCGATGGCGCGGGCTTCAGCGTCCGCGCCTGGCACCATACGTCGCATGCCGCGCATATACCCCTGCTGCCAGCGCACTAAGCGTCCGCGATACCCCCGCTGGCAGGCCTCAAACGCAGCCAGATCGTCTGGCGTGCCAACGCCACTGGCGTTAAAGAAGTCTTCGTACTGGCGCAAGCGATGCGCCCGTGCTTCTGCACTCTCCCCCACCGGCGCGATGCAGCAGGTCGATATCCGGGTCTTATCGACTGCCAGCGGATGAATGACGCGGAGCTGAGTGGAGGTCTGATCCATGAAGAAGACATTGGGGTAGAGGAGGAGGTTGCGGATCCGCTCCATCATCCAGCGGGCCCGCACTTCACCGAACTGGGCCGCGACCTCTCCCCGCCGTTCATAGAGCGGCCGGTCCTGGGGATTGGGATAATCGGTCCACAAGAGGGTATGTCCATTGCCCAGGTCATAACAGCCATTCCCCACCGCCGGCGTCCCCAGGCGCTGTACGTCGATCGCCCGGACCGCGTCTTTCCCCGCCGCCATCCGCCGCTGAATGACTCCCACGAAGGTACGGTGCACGATGTCAAAGTGATAGCCGTCCACCCCGTTTTCCACTTGCAGCTTCCAGTTCCCCCTATAGGTGTAATCGGCACTCCCGCGCAGCACCTCTAACCCCTGGGGCGCCTGGTCCACCAGCATATCGATAAAGACGCGCGCTTCTCCCAGATGCGTTTCCAGATCCGGTACGGCCGGATTGAGGCTGCCAAAGAGAAAACCGCGATAGCTGGCCAGGCGTGGCACGCGGGTGAGCCCGTGGTCCAGGCGATCAAAGGCCTCCGGGTAGGCACCAGTGGTGTGATCTTTCACGCTGACCAACGCGCCGCTCGTATTAAACGACCAGCCGTGGTAGGGGCAAGTCAGAACCTTCTGATTTCCCCGCTTAGTCAGACAGACCGTGGCGCCGCGATGGGGGCAGGTGTTGAGAAAGCCCCCGACTTCTCCAGCCTGATTCCGCATCAGGATCACCGGCTGACGACCGATGGTGGTGGTGAAGAAATCGTGGGGACGCGGCACCTGGCTCTCGTGCGCCAGGTAGATCCAACTGCCCTCGAAGATATATTTCATTTCCAGCTCGAAGATTGCAGGGTCCGAGAAGATCGCCCGATCGACGGTAAACACTCCCTCCTCTGAATGGTCTACAATGTAGGCCTGAAAATCGCGGACGGGATGGTGGGCGAGAATGACCTCTTGCCCATTCGTGTCAAGCGGTTGCTCGACTAGGTGCGTAGCCATATGCAGCCCTCCTTTTGTTCACAGACCATCTCCCGATTCGGTCCGAATCCTGTTTGCTCCTAACGAAAAGTGACTTCCACTTTTAGCGGAAGTACGGCATCACATGTTTGGCAAACCGCTCCATCGAACGCATGACTTCGCGGTGTTCCAGCCCGCCCAGGTTCATGTACACATGAAAATGGGTAATTCCCAGTTCCTCTTGTAGCATGGCAATCCGCTCCACACACTGCGCTGAGTCCCCGCACAGCACTCGGTCCGGATACATCTGCTCGAAGGTCACGTGCTTGAGGTTCTCGCCAAGTCGCTTCCAGGATTCATACTGTGCTCCAGAGATTTCCTCCGGCGGAGGCAGGAGCGACCCAACAAAGCGCAGGTAGCGCATATAGTGCGCCTCCCACTTACGCCGGGCCAGCTCTGGGGTCTCATCGACAAAGCTATGATACCCGGCAGCAATTTCCACGTCGGGAGGGGAGTGTCCTGCTTTGCGCAGTGTCTCTCGGTAGAGTTGGACCTGTTCTTTAAGGGTGCTCATGGGCAGGGCAAACAGCGCGAGCAACAGCGAGTGTCCTTTCTCACCGGCCGTCACAAAGGATTCGGGACTGACCGCTGCCGCCATGTAGATAGGAGGAGTCGGCTTCTGCACAGGCCGTGGCAGAATGGTCACGTTGTGCACGGTGCGAAACTTCCCCTCGTAGGAGAACGTTTCCTGCGTCCACGCCCGCTCGATGATCTCCAGCGCCTCGTTAAAGCGCTCGCGGCTCTCGTCCATGGACTGGTTGAAGCCATCATAGATCGCTTTGATGAAGCCCCGACCGACGCCAAAGTCCAGGCGCCCCCCACTGAGGAGATCGACCATCGCATAGTCTTCTGCCAGACGAATCGGATCGTGGTGGGGTAGCAGTGCCACCGCCGTGCCGATACGCATTGTCTTGGTACTGCGGGCAATGGCTGCTGCTACTACCGGAGGAGACGGGCAGATATAGCGGCCGAAATGGTGCTCGCCGATCCACACCGATTCGAACCCCAGCTCTTCGGCATAGGTGACCTGCGCAAAGAAGTCTCTGTAGTATTGCTCCTCAGATTTGTCCTCTAGATAATGATCCAAAAGACTGAGAATGCCAAATTTCATAGATCGTCCCTCATTGAAATGATCAGATTTACCGTCCTGAAAATCGCTCTTTCAACCACTGCCTGTAAGGCGCGCTCGCGTCCTTTGAGTGACAAGCACGCGAACTCCTGAAAGCTCACCACTTCCGCGTTACCAGTGCACGACGCCGCCATCGACGTTGATCGTCTGACCGGTGATGAAATCGCTGTCGGCTGACGCCAGAAACACGACTGTGCCCACCAAATCCTCTGGATATTGCTCCCGGCCCAATGCCGCCTGGGCGGCAAGTTGCTCGCTCATGTCGTCAAGCTGTTCAGGAAACGCGGCCACCATATCCTTGCTGGCCTGACGCTGCGTCAGCCCTGGCATGATGGTGTTGATGCGAACGCCCAATGGGCCAAGCTCACGCGCGAGCACTCCAGGTCCCGCACCCTAATGACTACATGGGCAATCCGTTCTGGACGAATCATGTGACACCTCCTTTTCCGCTTGTGTGATACATTGCTTCATCACTTGGTCGTGACCTCTCCCTGTCCCACAGTGGCTCTCCCACCTATCACTGCCGGTCGCCGGCGCTCCTTTTTCGGCGTCTCAACCGCAGCGCCTGTCTCCAACATGGCCAACACTAACGGTTGTAAGAACGCAAGGTAGTGCTCGATCGACTCCATTACCCCGGCAAATGCCCAGTGTCGGGTCGCCCAAGCGTGTCCTAGGACCATAATGTTGTGGGCTTTGAGTTCAATGTCGTCCGGGGCAAAGCGACCACGCTCTGCCCCGTAGCGAATGGCCTCGCTGAGCAGCGCCTGGAGACGCTGCTCGCGGGCGATCAGTGCTTGGCGCGCCTCGACATTGAGCGACTTGGTCTCCTGGTAGGCGAGTAGGATGAAGCGTCGCATTTCATCAATCGCGCGCAGGAATGTGGCAAGCACGTTTTTGAGCACCTCCTCCGGATCGGTGCCGGTGCGAGTCGCCTCGACAATCTGTTGGCTCAGGACGCCGACCAACTGTTCTTCAGCGCGCTCTTGCTCTTTGCTGACGATGTAGAAGAGAATTTCCTCTTTGTCCTTGAAATAGGTGAACGGCGCGCCGGCGCTGACCCCTGCCCGTCGTGCAATGTCGCGTGTCGTCGTGCGGTGAAATCCTTCTTTGAGAAACAACTCAAAGGCGGCTTCGGCCACTGCTTCCCGTTTCTGTTGGAGCAGGTCTCGGTCACGAATGAGAAAACTCGGCTTCTTAGTAGGACGGAGAATCTTACGCGCCATCGTTCGTAACTCCTCATTGTTGCTTCCGCTGCACTTTATTGATTGAGCGCTTGCTCAAATCCCCTATACTGCTATGCCTGTCGAGTCAAGGCCGTGAGACGAAGAGCGCAGCAAGGAAGACCTCAATTCCCCAACACCGAATCGACGGCGCCGAAGATCTATTCTAGTCACTGTCGATCTGCCTGTGCGAGCGGAGGTTTCAGAACTGGTCCTTGTGATCATGGGAGTAGGAGGCGGGCGCACAGCGCTCATTGCTGCTGACCACATATCGTCTGATGCAGCGCCGCCGTTTACTGTGCCGGCAAATCACCTAATCGCTCGGCTTTTTCTTCACCTAGTTGCCCTTTCGGAATCAATTGTACTGGTTCCGATTTCTTAGGACTATGGGACAAAACCCTCACCGCATAGCATAAGATCAGGGTGTCATTGCGAGCGGAGCGAAGCAATCTTTGCCCGAAAACAGAGATTGCTTCGTCGCTTACCGCTCCTCGCAATGACCATCTCGGCTCCTCTGCTCCTTTGTTCATCCAGCGTTTTGTCTCACGGTCCTTAGGGCCTTACCCGTTCCTGCTCTAAAATTGCGCGTTCTTCGGCACTCATTTTCTCTCGGATGCGAGACCCATGTCCGAGATGCCGCACGCTGTGTGTCCCACCTTCAGAAAAATACTCCTCATATGGTTGAGCAGGGAGATACTCATCGGGTTTCCGGTCGGAGATTGTCGCGCCCAGCAGTTGTTCGACCAAGTCCACATCGTACATCCGCACCGCATCGTAGTCGGTCAGGAGCGCGCAGACCTCTACGCAGATGTAACAGCCAATGCATTCTTGGAATCGATCCTGGACAGGTTGCACACCGCGCCCAGGCAAGGTGTTCGAGGCGAGATATTCGATGCACTGGACCGGACAGAATTCTGGGCATTTGCCGCAGGGGAAACAGAGATTTACGTCCATGAACGCGACTTCCCGCGGCCGCTTCTTCTTTTCTCCAATCTCTTCTGGGATGTCGGGCACGCGATCTTCTTTGAGCCGACGCTTGATGATGTCAATTGCTGCCATGTGCCCTGCTCCTTGCTGAATGGATGCTCATATTTATTATGGTACGGGTCAGGTCGCTGCATAACAAGACAGCCCATATTCTATGGAGGCCGTGGGAGCCTGGTGGTCGTCGTTCCTGATCGATGCAGACACGGTATTCCGCTACGATCCGGTGATGCTCCCTGCTTCCCGGATTAGTCGTCCCTCCTCAAGGGACCATCAGTCGGTCAATGGATGCGGCACCGGCCCCGCCGGCGAACGGTTGCCCGCAACCCTCTTTCTGGTGGAGTTTTTTCGCCAAGGGGCAGATTTTATTTCGAACAGTATTGGCACACTTCCCCAGTAGCGTCATAGCGGCTGCCGGCGATCTGTTCGGCGGGCACCGCACGCGCGAGACGACAAACATCCGCGTCCGCACTCGAACCTCGGCACGCTAACGCCAGTCAAATTTGCCCAGCTTCAAAAAGAGCATCCGTTACTTTCTCCTTGTGACTCGTCGGTCATTGCAGAATGCCGGAACGCCCTACGAGAGTCTCCAAAGAGTACTGGTCTTTGTGAGGCTCATCTTGCTTTTTTGCGGAAATGCGTTAGCCGTAGAGATCTTTGTAACTCTCAAGAAGTCTGCGGGCAGGCTGGAAATTCACTATGGATAATGGAACAGAGCTCAATCCTTTCCGGAAAACAGGTCTCATGAGATTGACAAGCCTTCTGGTCGCCAACAGGGGTGAGATCGCCATTCGTATCATGCGCGCTGCCGCCGAGATGGGCATCCGGACGGTGGCGGTCTTCTCCGAGGATGACGCCCACTCACTCCACACGCGCAAGGCGGATGAAGCTCGCCCGCTGCGCGGCGCGGGCGTGGCGGCCTACCTCGATGGTGAGCACCTCCTCACTGTGGCCAAGCAGGCTGGGTGTGACGCCATCCACCCGGGCTACGGCTTTCTCAGTGAGAACGCTGGGTTTGCTCGACGCTGCGCCGAGGAAGGGATCACCTTTGTCGGACCACGAGCGGAGATCCTCGAGCTCTTCGGGAACAAGGGACAGGCGCGAGCGTTGGCCGAGCGCTGCGGCGTGTCAGTGCTGCCAGGCACCTCGGGTTCGACGAGCCTTGATCAAGCGCGAGAGTTTCTCGCGTCCTTGGGCGACGGTGGCGCGATGATGATCAAGGCAGTAGCGGGCGGTGGCGGCCGCGGCATGCGGGCGGTGTTTCACCCCCAAGAGGTCGAGGAGGCCTACACCCGTTGTCAGTCGGAGGCGCTGCAGGCCTTCGGCAACGGTGACGTGTATGTTGAACAACTGATCCCGCGAGCTAGGCATATCGAAGTGCAAGTCATCGGTGACGGGTCCGGCAGGGTGAGCCACCTCGGCGAGCGCGAGTGCAGCCTCCAGCGGCGACATCAGAAGCTGGTCGAGATCGCACCGTGCCCTGGATTGCCAACGGGTCTGCGCGCACGACTCACCGCCGCGGCTGTCCGCTTGGCCGAGGCAGTGCGCTACGACAACGTCGGCACCTGCGAATTCCTGGTCGACGCGACCGCTATGAACGATGATGCGGCGTATGCCTTCATCGAGGCCAATCCCAGATTGCAGGTCGAACACACTGTGACGGAGGAAGTGACAGGCCTTGATCTCGTTCAGCTCCAGCTTCAGCTCGCGGCCGGACGCTCGCTCACGGAGCTGGGATTACAGCAGTCTGAGGTGCCAGCGCCGCGAGGGTTCGCGCTGCAGGTGCGCATCAATATGGAGACCATGGGCGCAGATGGCGCCGTGCGGCCCTCAGGGGGGATACTCACGGCCTTCGAGGCGCCCTGCGGTCCCGGTGTCCGGATCGACTCATTCGGCTATCCCGGCTATCGTACGAGTCCGCGCTTCGACTCGCTACTGGCCAAGCTCATTGGGCATACGAGGTCAGCAGATTTCCCTGATGTAGTAGCAAGGACATACCGCGCACTTTGTGAGTTCAAGGTCGAGGGGGTATCCACCAACATCCCGTTTCTGCAGAGCCTGCTGCGGCACCCCGAGTTCATGGCGGGTCGTGTGTATACCCGCTTCGTGGAGGACCACATCGCAGAGCTTGCTGCTCCGGAGAACGGCACGCATCAGCGACTCTTCTTTGCTCGAGCTGCAGCACGACCCCACGCCGGCGCCAAAATCGATACCACCGATCCCCTCGCCGTGCTCGACCACGGTAAGACGGGGGACAGCGGGCTGACGGCACCAAGCGCGCCCGCTCCTCTCGTGAGTGCGCGGACGTACGACATAGCGGGGCCGGAGAACACAGTGCCGGTCACAGCGCCTCTGCAGGGCACCATCGTAAGTGTCGACGTGCGCGAAGGCGATCTCGTGCACAAGGGCCAGCAGCTCCTCGTTATGGAGGCCATGAAGATGGAGCACGTCATCCAGGCCACGACGAGCGGGATCGTGCGGCGGCTCGTCGTGACCAAAAGTGATACCATCTTTGAGGGCCATCCCCTCGCCTTCATCGAGGAGGTCGAGGTCGAGGTTTCGGAGACGGAAGGAGCGGAGCATATCGATCTGGATACGGTGCGGGCGGATCTCGCGGAGGTGCACCAACGCCACGCTATTACACTCGACGCTGCTCGGCCTGACGCCGTGACGCGGCGACGGAAGACAGGACAGCGCACCGCGCGCGAGAACGTTGAGGACCTCTGTGATCCCGGTTCATTTGTCGAATACGGCCCGCTGGCCATCGCGGCTCAGCGACGGCGGCGCTCCATGGAAGATCTCATCAAAAACACCCCTGCCGATGGCATGGTGACCGGGGTTGGCCGAGTCAACGGACACCTCTTCGACGACGCGAGGGCCCGCTGTGCAGTTATGGCCTACGACTACACCGTGCTGGCGGGAACTCAAGGGATGAAGAACCACGAAAAAAAGGACCGCATGATCGAGTTGGCAACACGATTGCGTTTGCCCGTGGTGGTTTTTACCGAGGGAGGTGGCGGCCGCCCTGGCGACGTTGACTGGACGACTCCTGCCGGTCTCAGCATCATGACCTTTCATCATTTTGGCAGGCTGAGCGGTTTGGTGCCACTTGTTGGGATCAACTCTGGCCGTTGCTTCGCCGGCAACGCCGCGCTGCTCGGCTGTTGTGATGTTGTCATTGCGACTGCGAACTCTTCCATTGGCATGGGCGGCCCGGCAATGATCGAAGGCGGGGGGCTCGGGGTCTTCCGTCCGGAAGAGGTTGGCCCGATGTCCGTGCAAGTGCCCAACGGCGTCGTTGATATTCCTGTGGCGGACGAGGCCGAGGCTGTGCGCATGGCCAAGCAATACCTGTCGTATTTTCAAGGCTCAATCTCGCAATGGGAATGCGCCGATCAGCGCGTGCTCCGTAGAATCATCCCGGAGAACCGATTGCGAATCTACAATGTACGCTCGGTCATCGAGACCTTAGCGGATACCGGATCTGTTTTGGAACTGCGTCATCACTTTGGCCACGGTATGGTGACCGCATTCATCCGCATCGAAGGCCGTCCGCTAGGGGTGGTTGCCAACAACCCGATACATCTCGCTGGCGCTATCGACAGTGAGGGATCGGATAAGGCCGCCAGATTCATGCAGCTATGCGACGCCTTCGATATTCCTCTCCTGTTTCTGTGCGACACCCCAGGCATGATGGTCGGCCCAGAAGTCGAGAAGACCGCGCTTGTGCGCCACTGCAGCCGCCTGTTCGTCATTGGGGCAAACCTAACCGTACCGTACTTCACAATCGTGCTCCGGAAGGGCTATGGGCTCGGCGCTCAAGCCATGGCTGGCGGCAGCTTCAGAGCTCCCCTCTTCACCATCGCCTGGCCGACCGGAGAGTTTGGCGGTATGGGACTGGAGGGAGCGGTAAAACTGGGCTACCGCAAAGAGCTGGAAGCGATTGAGGACCCGGCTGCGCGCAAAGCGCTGTTCGACCAGATGGTAGCGAAGGAGTACCAGCAAGGCAAAGGCATTAATATTGCGTCACACCTGGAGATCGACGATGTGATCGATCCGGTCGACTCGCGACAACGGATCATGAACGCTTTGCGCTCGGTTTCCCCTTCGGCACCGTCTATTGGCAAGAAGCGTCCTTGCGTCGACACCTGGTGAGCGGTCCAACCTCTAGTAGCAGCTCTCTCTTTACCCATTATTCAGCCATCACCAAAGTGGTCAGCACCTCATTAATGGCTTTGTACAATAGGATGGTAGCAGGCCGCACAAAGCACGACATTCCTCCCGTGGCGTATAAACCTAGCCTGCTATAGACCGGACTGCTGGAGGAGACAAACGGCACTGGTCTCACTACCAGATCTTCGTGCACTCTGTCGCAGGCTGTGCAGCCGCGCAACCAACCGCTTAGGTCACTGTTTAACCAAATAAGGAAACCTACAGGCGGACGCTTTAATCTAAGAAGAGAGCGCGAGAAAGAGAAAGCAAAAGCAGAAACTATGACCACCTATGCAAAAGGTTACTGGGCGGGATGGATGTCGTATCTTGAAGAATATCAAAGACTCGACGAGGCCTTCAGAGTGCTATTGGATGATGCGAACGCCTTAGCCGGGGACGTGAGCTACGGGCTTACATCGCAAGGAGACTACTGGCTAGGGTACCATCACGGCCGAGCCGCAGCAAAGACCCGTGTCGCTAAGCATACTCTCACTGACGTGCACCCAGTCGCATAAAACCGCGCTCTAACAGCATTTCCGTCTCTTCTCGCGAAGTCATGGCGCGGCCGACGCTCCCTCAGGCTCGGTCGAGGAACGTATTGAAGAGGTCGAGTTGTTCTTGAGGGGTGAGAGTCGGAGTCTGAGCACCCTCAGGTGCCTGTGGCGCAGGTGGACCCTGGCGAAGGGTTGGCGGTGTGCACTGAACCAGGAGACAGACAACCGTGAGGAGAGCAAGTCGTTGCACCCCAAGACAGCTCTTGAGTCTCGCTTCGCTCATACAGACTACCGGTGTCTCTCTCTACGTCTGCGGAGTAGTCTCCTCCTTCAGTGTGGACGGGGAGAGCCGCTGAAGGAGGAGACTTGGGCGGAGGTGGGAGATTCATAGAGACAGACGAAGCTGAGGAAGAAAAAATTCATTCCTTCGGTTCTCAGATGCGCGTTTTTGCGTTATCTTACGCCACTAAGTTCGTGAAGTTGCTGAAATCACCAGGAGTGGCGATCGTTACCGCGCATGAGCAAGAAACTGTATAGAGCAGTGGCTGGCGCTATCCTGCTCGAATGCCTCTCCTATCAGTTCGGGCAAAAACACACCGTCTGGGCTGATGAGTCCCCCGTCTCGCCCTCTTCTCAGGATCTCCCGGAAGGCAGTTCCAGTGTGATCGAGTCACTGACATGGCGCGTCACTACTAGCGATCCCGCCGCCCGCCACGCGCAGGCGAAGATGCTGGTCGGACAGATTGCCGAGGCTGTCCTGGTGAAGGAAAGCGAGAGCCTACTGGTCATCTCTCTTCCGACTGGTAAGTTGTCCACCTTACGCCAGGAACTGAGCAAGCTCGGATCGGTTAGTGCCCCGGAAGCAGAGGCTGCTCCTAGTGCGCCAACGACGCTCTTACGGTTAATGTTTGTGCGACCATAGTCTCCTTTCTGCGTTGCAAACAGGCTGGCTTCGCAGTAAAAAGGGGGCGCCCTAAAGAAGAATGCGCAGGCGCCGGCAGGAGAGGTGGACATGAAACGGTTAGCAACTCTCGCGCTGATGGTGATGGCTTTTTGGACTGGAGCGGTACATGCAGATGAGACCTACCCTCAAGCTCCCTTTACTGTGCGTTTTACAGGCATGCTGCTCCCAGCCAACAACCAAAACCGTGAGGATCTGGTCACAGTCAGTATCTTCGTGGAAGGGACACCCTGGCTCCTCCGGCTAGGAGAAATACAGGAGCTGACCGCCAGGGATCAGGAACAGGCGAAGGAGCAAGCCGTCCAGCTTCGGCAAGTGCGCTTTTATGGATCGGCAGACCTTATTAGCCAACTGCAGAAACCGGAGATCGCCGGTAAAGTACTCACCATCGAAGGACGCCTGGACCCTAGCGCGAAGCGGTTCCTGGTCACGGCTGTGCAGGAAGGCAAGGCTGGAGCGCCACCGCAGCCGCAGAGTAAATAAGTACGTCCCGCCGCTCCGCATCTCTCCCAACGAAGTTCTTCTCACTGGGGAAGAAATGTCTGCTCTCCTCTCTTGCGCAGCGCTCTCATTGCCCCCGCCTGACCCCGTCCTAGCCGAAAAGCCAGCCGCAGGCCGGGGTCTCCCTTTTTCACCTCATAACCGGATGCGGATTCCGCTGCAT
>JACXTT010010783.1_pt1 | contig 12293 bp, 9 predicted proteins | sample 9270951 | NCBI WGS metagenome assembly JACXTT01 (sample SAMN15532306, study PRJNA645909) | rock metagenome | isolation source: weathered quartz diorite | place: Puerto Rico | collected 2017-06-21 | reverse complement strand
GCGGCGGAGGTTGCGGCCCGCGTGGTCGAGGCGGTCGAAGCAATGCTGGATTAGCCGAGCAGGACGAGCTCCCGCTGAACCGCTCCCACGACTTCCGCCTTCCCCGAGTCGCGGACGTAGACGTTAACCTCGCAGCGGACCGCCATCGATCCGTCGAGATAGATGCCGGGCTCGATCGAGAAGCACGTGCCGGGGACGATCAACCGCTCGTCCTTCGTCTCGAGGTTGTCGATGTTGGCTCCGTTCCCGTGGACGGTCGTTCCGATCGAATGCCCCGTGCGGTGGAGGAACCGGTCGCCGTACCCGCCGTCCTTGACGATCTTTCGGCAGGCGTCGTCCACCTCGTAACCGTGGACGGGAGTGCCGGCGGCGAGCCGCCGCGTGACGAAATCGACGGCGGCGTCGCGGGCGTCGCGAGCGAGGTTGAAGATCTCTACGTACTTCGGCGGAGGCACCGAGCCGGCGAAGGCGCACCAGGTGATGTCGTAGTACACACCCTCGGGCTCGATGCGCTTGGCCCAGAGGTCGAGGAGAACCGTGTCGCCGGCCTTGAGCGCGTACCCGCCTTCCTTCGCAGGCTCGAAGTGCGGGTCGGCCGGATGATCGTTGAACCCGACGATCGGACTCTCTCCTTCGCAGGTCAGGCCCTCCTCGGCGAAGCGGCGGATGATCTTCTCCTTGAACTCGTATTCGGCGACCGTCGCGCCGTCCTTCAGGGCCCGAGACATCGCGGCGAACGTCTCGTCCTTGATCCGCTGCACACGCTCGCCGGCCCACACGTGGCTTTCGTACCCCTCCTCGCCGAAGGTGGCCTCGAACTGTTGCACGAGATCGGCGCTGGTGGCGACGGCCGGCCCGAACGAGCGGATCAGCTCGACCGTTCCCGCGTCCACGAGGCCGATGTACGGAATGTTGTTGTCCGGCGAGTACTGCATCGCGATTCGAGAGGCTCCGCCGACGATCGCTTTGAGCTTCTGATGCAGCTCCGGCCAGGCGAGGTAGTGCTCCAGTCGTCCCGGGAGGGTGTCGAGAGCCCGCGGCTCGACGCGGTGAGCGAGCTTCACCGGCTCGCCGTTCGCGGGGACGTAGTAGAACCATCGACGCGTCGCCATGCCGTGGCCCGGTAGCCCCAGAATCCGATACGCCATCGGGTCGCGTCTGTGGTGGTCGCAGAAGAGCCAGCCGTCGAGCTTCTCGCGGCGGAGCGCCGCTTGGATGGCGTCGAGCTGCATCACTTGCTCCCTTCGAGCTTCGCGTTTCGCGCCACGACGTCGGCGAGCGTCGTCTCGTCGAGGATCGCGGCCGCGGCGTCGCGCACCCCGATGAGAACCGAGTAGAAGCCCGCTTGCCGCGGGTCGCTCTTCATCAGCTCCTTGAGCTCCGCGGCGCTCCCCAACGGCGCCAGCGGACCGTCGAGAACGCGCATCACCTGGCCGAGCATGACGTCCTTCGGCTCGCGCGCCAGCTCGTACCCCCCGTCGATCCCCCGCCGGCTGCGCACGATGCCCGCGTGCTTGAGCTCGAGGAGAATTCCCTCGAGGAACTTCGCCGGTATCGATTCTTTCCGCGCGATCTCGCGAATCTGCACGACGCCCTCGCCGTGGGTCTCCGCGAGATGACACAGCGCTCTCATCCCGTACTGTCCTCGTTTGCTGACTTTCATGCCGCCGCCTTCATCGCTTCCGCGAAAAACGACTCGACCACGTCGAGAAAAGCCTCCGGGGTCTCGGGCTCGCTGATGCGAGTCCGGAGGCGCTTCCCATCGATGAGACCGTGCGTGTACCAGCCCGTGAACGTTCGCAGCTTGTGAAGCGCGAACTCCGGCCTCTCCTGCTTCGTGACCATGGCGAAATGCTGGAGGATGACGTCGTGCCGGTCCCGGATCGTCGGCTCGTACGCCGGCCGACCCGCCAGGAGATCCGCGATCTGGCGATAGATCCAAGGGTTCTTCATCGAGGCACGGCCGATCATCACGCCGTCGCAGCCGGTCTGGCGCAGCATGGCGAGCGCGCCCGAGGCCTCGGTGACGTCCCCGTTGCCAATGACGGGGATCGAGATCGCGCCCTTCAAGCGGGCGATCTCGCTCCAGTGCGCCTCGCCTCCGAACATCTGGCGCGCGGTGCGCGCGTGAAGCGCCACCGCGTCCACGCCCTCCCCCTCGCAGATCCGGCCCAGCTCGAGGAAGTTCCTCCGATCGTCGTCCAGGCCGAGGCGGAATTTGACCGAGAGCGGGATCGTGATCGCGCTTCGCACCTCCTCGATGATCGCCCGCGCGAGGTCCAGGTCGCCCATCAGCGCGCACCCGGAGCAGCCCTTCAGGATCTTGTTCGCCGGGCATCCCATGTTGATGTCGCAAATGTCGGCGCCGACCTCCTCGACCACGCGCGCCGCGTCGGCCATGCGTGCCGGATCCCGCCCGTAAATCTGGATCGAGATCGGGCGCTCCTCCTCGGCGTAGCGCATGAGCGCGCGGGCGCGCTTGTTCCTGCGAAAGAGCGCTTCCGAGGAGATGAATTCCATCGTGACGAGACCGACCCCGCCGATGCGGCGGAGGACGAGGCGAAACTGCCGGTCGGTGATCCCGGCCATCGGGGCCAGCACCGTGGGCGCCTCGAGGGAGATCGGTCCGTACCGGAGCACCCTCACCTCCCCGTAAACCGCGGCGGCCGCTTTTCCGCGAACGCCTGGAGCGCCTCTTCCCGGTCGCTCGTGCCGATCACGCCCTCGTAGCACTGCCATTCGAGGGCCAACCCCTCGTCGAGCGAGAGGTCCATGCCTCCGTCGATCGCCCGCTTGGCGAGCCGCACGGCCACCGGGCCGTTCGCGGCGATCGTCCCGGCGAGCTCGAGCGCTTCCTGGTCCAGGCGGGCGACGGGAGCCACGACATCCACGACGCCGTCCGCGAGCGCCTCGGCCGCCGTGAACAGCGCGGCGGTGAAAATCCATCTCTTGGCAACCGCCGCGCCGGCGATTCTCGGCAGCCGCTGCGTTCCTCCGGCGCCGGGAAGGATGGCGAGGGCGGTCTCGCGCAGGCCGATGCGCGCGTCCTCGGAGGCGATGCGAACGTCGCAGGCCAGCGCCAGCTCGCATCCCCCGCCTGCCGCCGTGCCGCGCACCGCGGCGAGGGTGGGGAACGGAAGCTCCGCCAACGCCGCGCAGACCGCTCCGATCCTCGGGACGAACGCCCGGACCTCCTCTTCGCTCATGCCGCGGCGCTCCTTGAGGTCGGCGCCCGCGCAGAAGTGGCTTCCTGCCGAGCGCACGACCAGGCATCGCGCCTCCTGGTCCTCGCGCAAAGCCGAGAGCGCCTTGCCGAGCGCCTCGACCATCTCGCGCCCGAGGGCGTTGACCGGCGGCTTGTCCATCGTGAGGACACGAACGCCGTCTTCTCTCCCCTCGACGCGGACGACCGGCGAGGCGCTCACAGCTCTCCCCCGGAGCGAAGCGCGCCTTTGGCGCCGACATCCGGCGGGGTGTAGTCGTCGGGGACCTCGATCATCATGCGCAAGAGCGCCATCCCGTGGGTCTTGCCCTGCGCGTCGGTCTTGAGCGACGCGGATCCCCCACCCCCCAGCGAGTCGTGGAGGATGAAGTTGAGACCGCGCAGGTTGGGTAGATCGTAGCGATCGACCTGTCCTCTGACGATCTCGCCGAAGTGCGCCTTGACCCGCGCCGGCGTCAGCCAAACCTTTAGGATCTCGTACCCGCGGTCGTCGTAGGCGAGGACCCCGACGTTCGAGCCGTCCCCTTTGTCGCCCGAGCGCGCGTGGGCCATGGCGTAGAGCGGCACCGTCTTCACCGCACTTCCTCCACGACGACCTTCGGACTGACGAGGTTCTTCGGAATCAGAGCGGGCCAATAGCCGAGGACCTCGGTCGCTTTCGGCCTCCCCTGGGCGAAGCCGGTGACGCCGGGCGGGCCGGTTGTCACGAGAGGCGCGAGCTCCTTGCCGAAGCGGTCGACCTTCGCGCGGTCGCGGTCCTTGACGCCCACGCGCAGCACGATCTCACCCGGCTTCGCATGCCCTCGCGTCAGCGGGCCGTGGCATGCGTCGACGCCGACGAGTTCCGTCAGCGTTTGCTCGAACGCGACACCCGAGCGCGCAAGCCGTCCCCAGATCGCCTCGGCGCAGATGCGCGCCTTGGCCTCGGCATCGGGGCCGGACACGGTGAGCTGTCCTACCGCCTTGTATCCTTCGAGATAGGAGATCGAGACCTTGTAGGTATCGGTCGCGGGGCCGCCCTTGATGCCGGAGACGCGCACGCGATTCTCCCCGGCCGGCTCGAGACGGATCGAAGTGAAGTCGGCGACGCAGTCGGGGGTGAGGTAGCGCGCCGGGTCTCCCATCTCGTAGACGAGCTGCTCGCCGACGGTGTCGACCGACACGAGTCCCCCCGTTCCCGCGTGCTTCGTGATCACGAACGTCCCGTCCTCGGCCACTTCGGCGATGGGGTAGCCCAGGTGATCCCAGCCGCTGATCTCCCACCAACGCGAGAAGTTGCCGCCCGTGCACTGAGCCCCGCACTCGAGGATATGCCCCGCGATCGTCCCGGCCGCCAGCAGGTTCCAGGCGTCGGGCGCCCAGCCGTACTCGGCGATCAGCGGGGCCAACACCAGACCCGGGTCGGTCGAGCGACCGCTGACGACGATGTGCGCCCCCTGCCGAAGCGCGTCCGCCCCCGGAAAGGACGAAATGTAGACGTTCGCGGAGAGCACGTCGGAGCGCACCTCCGAGAACGGCCGGCCGTCGTCGAGGTTCAGGAAGGGAACACCGGCCGCGACCAACTCGTCGAGCCGGGGGAGAATGTCGTCACCGGTCACCGTGCCGATGCGGAGCCCCGTCGCTCCTTGCTGACGCGCCAGCTCGATCAGGGCCGCTCGGCAGCCGTCGGGATTGACGCCGCCAGCGTTAGCGACGACCCGGATCGATTTCTTGCGGAGAGTCGGGAGGATGTCGCGGATCAGCTCGACGAAGTCGGTGGCGTAGCCGGCCCTGCGGTCGCGTTGCCGCGCCTTCTGCATGATCGACATCGTCACTTCGGCGAGGTAATCGAGGGTCAGATAATCGAGCGGCCCTTCCTCGACCAGCCGGCGAGGCGCGTCTACCGAGTCGCCCCAAAAGCCCTGCCCGTTGGCGATGTGGAGCGCTCGACCCGATGCGGACACCGGAAACCCCCGCCTTTTCAATAGGAGTAGGGATTATATACGCCGACATTTCGACGGCGGCACGGCCGGTGGCCGCGCTCTGCGTCAGTTCTCGGCGACGGCGGAGGTGCTCGACAGGAGGCAGTGGGCGATCTTCAGGAGCTCGTCGATCTCGAACGGTTTGTGGACGACGGCCGAGACCCCGCGCCGTGAAGCGTCCGCCTCGTCGAGACTCGTTCCCCAGCCGGTGACCAGCGCGACCGCGAGTCCGGGCTTTGCGTCGTTGATCTTCTCCGCGACTTCCCAGCCGGACATGTCGGGCATACCGAGGTCGGTGAACACCAGGTCGTAGGCGGTCAGCTCGACCATCCTGAGAGCCTCGGCTCCTGAGATCGCCGTATCGACCTGATGTCCGGCCGTCGTCAGCACGTCCTTCACGACCGCGGCGACGTCGGGCTCGTCGTCGACGACGAGGATTCTGCCCGGCCGCAGGAATTGAGGGAGTGACGCGCCGTCGCTTCCCGCGGCCGGCACGTGCCGCTCGTGCGCGATCGGGAACTCCAGCGTGAACGTCGTTCCTTTCCCGAGCGCCGTGTCCACGTCGATCTTCCCGCCGTGCCTGGTGACGATGCCGTACACCACGCTCATGCCCAGCCCCATCCCGCGCGTCCCTTTGGTCGTGAAGAACGGATCGAAGATGTTCTGACGGACCTTGTCGGTCATCCCGACGCCGGTGTCGGTCACCTCGGCGATCAACCGGTCGGCGCTGCGACGACAGGACAGCTCGAGGCGCCCGCCCTGAGGCATGGCGTCGACGGCGTTCAGGATCAGGTTCGTGAACACCTCCCGCAGCTCCGAGGCATTTCCCGAGATCGGCGGCACCTCGGAGACCTGGAGCACCGGCGTGATCGCGATCTTGCGGAGCAGCGCGTCGTCCTTCCAGCGAGTCCGCGTGATCTCGAGCGCATCGGAGAGGATCTCCGCGAGATCCACGAACTCGAATTTCTTGTCCCGGCGTGTGCGCGAGAACTCCTGGATGCGACGCACCGTCTCGCGGCCGTCCTGTGCGGCTTTCTCGATGACCGCAAGGTCCTGATCGACCTCCCCCGGCATCCCCTTCCTGCGCAACAGCTGCGCGCGTCCGAGGATCGCTCCGAGAAGATTGTTGAAGTCGTGAGCGACGCCCGAGGCCAGCTCGCCGAGCGACCGGAGCTTCTCGGTCTCGGAGAGGCGCTCGCGCAGGCGCTTCGACTCCGTCATGTCGACCAGAAGGCACTCGGCCGCCGCGCGGCCGTGGTACTCGATCCGGCTGCCGCGAAGCTCCATGTGGCGGACCCTGCCTTGGGCGTCCTTCGCGGTGACTTCCGCCGGGTTCGGGGTCTCGCCGCGCTGCCACGCGGCGATGCGCCCGCCCGCCAGTGCGGCCGAGCTGGGATCGAAGATCCTCGACAGCCGGAACTCGGGGCTCGTCACCTCCGCCTCCCCGATGCCGAACGTCTCGCTGAACGCGCGGTTGACGAAGCAGAGTCGCGTGTCCTGAACGATCAGGATCGAGTCCGGAGACGACTCGACGAGCGACTTGTACTGAACGGTCGATTCCTCGAGAGCGTGTGTTCTTTCGAGCACCTGCTGCTCGAGCGTCGCGTTCAGTCTCTCGATCGCATCCTGGAACTCCTGGGACTCCCGGGCCTTCGCCTCGAGGCGGTCGGACATCGTGTTGAACGCTCGCGCGAGATCGGCGAGCTCCTTCCCCCCCACGACCGGAATCCGGTGCTGCAGCTCTCCCGCCGCGAGAGCTTCCGTACCCTGCGCCAGATTGCGGAGCGGCGCGGTGATCCTCCGGGCGAGCCATCGAACGGAGAGCACCGCGAAGAGCACCAGCACCGCGCCCAAGAGGAAGAGCTGGATCCCGAGCTGCCGGAGCTCGGACGCGACGATCTCGTACGAGAGGCCGACGCGCACGCGCCCCCAAGCAGCTTCGACCCCTTCGACCTGCACCGGGACCGAGACCTCCACGACCCTCTCGTGCCCGGCCGAACCTCGCGCACGCGGGACCAGGAGGTCGCGGGTCTCGGCGATCGACGACACGGTGTCGAGCTTCGCCTGGATTCCCGCCGGCGCGCGGCCGGCGACTCCCGCGAGCACCCCCTCCTTGTCGTGGATCGCCACGAAGACGACGCCGTCGTTCCCGGCCGCGCCCTCGGCCGCCATCTGCAATGCGGCGTAGTTGTAGGCCAGGAGCGACGGCGTCGCGACCGCGCCGATGCTCTTGGCGATCGCCGTGCCGCGCGCCTCGAGCCCGCGCCGCATGTTCACCTTCACGCGGTCCTCGACGACGACCATGGACGTGCCGATCAGGATCAGGACGAGCACGGCCGTCGAGATCGAGAAGCTCTGTTCCAGCGTCCGGCCGTGGAAGGGAGAGCGCATCAGCGTGCGCTCTCGGTCGGATCGATCCAGACGTGCTCGAGGTTCAGGGCCCCGATCCCCATCGGCCCCGGCTTCAGGCCGTGGACGTTGCGCCGCGAGGCGATCACGCCGACCGCGTGGAAGAGCGGCACGAGCGGAGCCTTGTCCAGGACCTTCTTTTCGATCTCGCGGTAGATCCGCGCGCGCTCGATCGGGTTCATCTCGGACGCGCCGAGCTCGAGAGAGCGCGCAACCTCCTCGTCGCGGAAGTCGAAGTAGTTCGCCGAGCCGCCGGGCTCGAACAGTGTGCGGAGAAACGAGTCCGGATCCGGAAGATCGGCCACCCAGCCGAGCTGGAAGAGCGGGGCGTCGTTCTCCTCGATCTTCGCGTTGAGGTCCCGCCAGGTGAGATTCTGGATGTCCAGCTTGATCCCGATCGCCGCGACATTGTCCTTGAGCTGCTCGATCGTTTTCGCCACGGCGGAGCTGTCGGATCGGGCGGTGCAGAAGCGGATCGGCTTCAATCCGCGTCCGCCGGGGTGACCGGCCGCCCGAAGCTCGTCGCGCGCCGCGTCGAGATCGAACGGGAGCGCCTTCGGCGCGGGCGAGTAGGAAGGAAGACCCGGAGGGAGGATGCCGATCGCATCCCGGCGCGTCGATGGGGAGAGGGCGGCTAGGGACTTGCGGTCGACGGCATAGGCGATCGCGCGCCTCACGTGGACATCGTCGAGCGGGGGCTTTCCGGTGCTCATGCCCATGAAGCTCAGGCTCAGGTCCTGGTAGCGGTGAACCTCGACGCCCGGGTCGTCGAGCAGCGGCGAGAGCGTCTCGGAGGTCGGCTCGACCATCTCCGTCTCGCCGCGGAGGAACCGCGCGTTGCCTCCGTCGTGCTCGTCGACCCGCGGAAAGAGGATGACGACACGGTCGAGGTACGGGGGACCTCCGAAGTAATCCTTGTTCGCAGCGAGGGACAGCTCGGAGTCGGTCCACGCCTCCAAGCGGAACGGACCCGTTCCGATCGGGGCTCGGCGGAACGCGGCCTCGCCGGCGTCCTTGAGGCGCTTTTCGGGGACGATCCGAAGATCGTCCATCGCCAGCACGTAGAGGAAGGAGAGATACGGTCGCGCGAGCCGGATCTCGACGCGGCTGGCGTCGATCATCCGGATCCCGGGGAGCTCGTGCGTCCGTCCGGTGCTGTAAGCGGGAGCTCCCTCCATGACCTGGAGGTAGGAGACGCCGATGCTCTTCTTCTCGCGCCGGGGATCGAGCAAGCGCTTGACGCTGTAGACGACATCGCCCGCGGTCAAAGGCGTCCCGTCGTGAAATCGGATCCCGTCGCGAAGATGAAACGTGTAGGTCCGGCCGTCCCGGGAAATCGTCCACGTGTCGGCGAGCGCCGGGACGATGTTCAGCCCGGGGTCGAGTGCGACGAGCCCGTCGAAGAGCTGCCCGACGGGCAACGCGTCGTAGACCGACTCGACCGCCGCAGGATCGAGGTCGTGGGGGGCCTCGACCACGAGGCGGAACGTGCCACCTCGATGCGGCGCGCGGACCGCCGGCGTGTCGCCGTCACGCGATTGCGCCGTCTGGGATTCGCAGGCACTGGTCAGCGCGATGACGAAGAGAACCATCGCCGCGCCCCCGTCCACGCGGCGCATGGAAGCATCGAATCGATTCCGCACGGTCCGGTGCCCCCCGCCTGACAGAAAGGCAACCCTCCAATTCCTTTAGGAGAGCGACGGGCAATCTGGTTGCCGATCCGGGCCAAGTCAAGGAATCGGCCGAGGTAGGGCGTCGACCGCTCGAAACTCGGCTCGGTGGCGCCACAACCGCGCGCCCAGGTCGCCCAGCGTCACGCCCAGGGCGAGCAGCGCGGCGGTTCGCGCGACCGCCGGTGCGGCGCCATGAAAAAGCGCCCAGAGCAGGACCGCGCCACACATCGCCTGCGCACCCGATCGAGCCAGATCCGGCGTGGCGCCGCGGGCGCGCCCCATTTGGACCAGAGAGTTGTCGACCCCCCCGAGCGCGAACTCCGCGGCGAGCAGGCCCAGGATGGCGAACGTCGGCTCGTCCGGCCGATCGATCGCGGGCACGTAGAACAGAGGTACGGCGAGCGACAATCCCACGAGGCGCGCCGCCTCGACGGGCGAGCGCTGGAACCGAGCGCGCAGGATCCGCCGCATCCCCCAGGCGTATTCGGCTCCGGAATAAAACGTGATCAGAACGATGATCGTCATGAGCATGAAGATCGCGGGGGCCACGGGAAGCTCCCAGCGGATCGCGAAGATCGCGGCTCCAAACCCTGCCGCCGACCACGCCATCCAGCTCGGACGCCGCCGGCGAAGCACCGCCAGGAGCAGCGGGATGCAAAACCCGGTCGTGGTGAGCGCGAGAATCGATCGAATGGTCGCGTCGTCCCGAAAGAGCCAAAAAACCAGGACGAACCCGGCACCCGCCATCTGGACCGTCGTCTTGAGCTTTGCGATCGAGCTGGTTTTGAACGAGAACCCGTCTTCGAGCGCGATGCTTCGGAGCGCCGTGACGCCCAGCTCCCGTATGAAAACGACCAAGACCAAGGTCGTCGGAATGATCTGGAAATCGGCGAGCGGCACGTAGCCGGCGACCAGGAAGATCTTGTCGACGACCGGATCGAGGAGCGCGCCCAAGGGAGTCGACCCGTGCTTGCGCGCCAGATACCCGTCGAGAACGTCGGTGAGCCCGAGCAAGATGTAGATCCCGAGCGCCGCGAGCGCGAACGGCCGTGTTTCTTGGTAGATCAGCGCGACGGGGAGCGGCAGCAGGACGAGCCGCAGCAGCGTGACCTGGTTGGCGGTGATGCGCACGCGAGTTCATGGTACAGTAACCTCGATCGCGCACCCGCCCGACGCGTGAGCGCTCGAGAGGCCCGAGGCGAGGCCCAGCGGCTCCGTAGCGAGGCGACCGTCGCATGGAGCGACGCGCAGCCGAATTCGCGGGTCCGCCGGAGAACGACTCACCCGATGTCCAAGATCATGCTGGTCAACGTGACCCACGTCGAGGAGACGCGCGTCGCCATTTTGGAAGACGGCGTCCTCGAGCAGTACGAGATCGAAACGATCAATCGCACGAACATCAAGGGCAACATCCACAACGCCGTCGTGGAGAACATCCACCCGGCCCTCGACGCCGCCTTTCTCAGAATCAGCGGCGATTTGAAGGGCTTCCTCCCGATCGACGAGATCAACTTCAAGCTGCTCCCGCAGCGTACCGAGTCTCGCGCGAAGGGGCGGATCGGCCAGCACCTCCACCCCGGCCAGAAGCTCCTCGTGCAGGTCGTACGCGAGCCGTTCGCGGCGAAGCCGCCGACCGTGACGACGTACTTTTCGCTTCCGGGGCGCTATCTCGTGCTGATGCCCGGAGCGGATTCGGCAGGGATCTCTCGGAAGATCCAGGACGATGAGCAGCGCTCGCGGCTCAAGAAGATGGTCGAGGAGCTCCAGCCCCCCGACGGGTTCGGGCTCATCGTGCGCACCGCCGGCGTGGGGCAGAGCAAGGCCGAGCTGCAGCGCGATCTGAAGTACCTTCTGCGCCTGTGGGATTCGATCCAGAAAGCGTCGCGCGGGACCGAGTTCCCTGGGCTCGTGTATCGGGAACGCGACCTCGTCATCCGGACGATGCGGGATTACTTCACGCAGGACATCGACGAAGTCTGGATCGACAGTCGCGACACCTACGACCGTGCCCTCGAGTTCGTCTCCGACGTGATGCCGGCGAAGGCGAGGATCATCAGGCTCTACGAGGGCGACCGCCCTCTCTTCTCGAAGTTCAACCTCGAGGAGCAGATCGAGAGCATCTACATGCGGCGCGTTCCCTTGAAGTCGGGGGGGGAGATCGTCATCGACGGCACCGAGGCGCTGACGGCGATCGACGTCAACAGCAAGGGGGCCCCTAGGCACGGCGACGCCGAGGACAACGCAACACAGACCAACCTCGAGGCGGCGGCGGAGATCGCCCGGCAGCTGAGGCTCCGCGATCTGGGCGGGATCGTCGTCGTCGACTTCATCGACATGATGGCGGCCCGCAACCAGAAGAGAATCGAGAAGGCGATGCGGGACGCGATGAAGACCGACCGCGCGAAATACGACATCACCCGCGTGTCGAAGCTCGGCCTGCTCGAGATCTCGCGGCAGCGCATCAAGGCGGAGAAGATGGGCGCGTCGTACGCGACGTGCCCCATGTGCGAGGGCTACGGGTTGATCAAGAACGTCGAGCCCGCCGGGCTGGCGGCCCTGCGCAAGCTCCAGGCTCGCTGCCTGAGGAACGACTTCGGCAAGATCAGCATGCGCGTGCCTCCCGAGATTGCGCACTGGATCCTCAATCACAAACGCGACGACCTGTCGGGACTCGAACGCCGGCACGGGGTCCGGGTGGTCGTCGAGCCCAAAGGCTCGCTGCTCCGCCACGAGAGCGAGTTCGAGTTCTTCCCGCGCGAGAGAGTGGAGGTCCCGCCGGCGCTCGTCGCGGGGGACCGCCCCGCCCCGCCCGCTCCTCCCGATCTGACGGAAATGGAGAGCGCTTCGCCGGTGCCCCCACCGGCGGCGGCTGCCGCCGCCGCGACCTCGGTCTTCGCCGCCGAGAGCTCGGTCGGCGAGACGGCGGCGGAGACCGCCGACGCGACCGACCAGCAACGCGGCCGCAGGAGACGGAGAGGCCGGCGCGGCGGGCGTGGGCGAGGACGAGGCGACACCTTCAGCGTGGCG
>JACXTT010010782.1_pt1 | contig 12294 bp, 11 predicted proteins | sample 9270951 | NCBI WGS metagenome assembly JACXTT01 (sample SAMN15532306, study PRJNA645909) | rock metagenome | isolation source: weathered quartz diorite | place: Puerto Rico | collected 2017-06-21 | reverse complement strand
AGGCCTGCCCCGGGAATCCAGCGAACGAGCCGACGTAACTTCGGCTCGCACAAAGCCGAGCCGCTCGTCGACCAGCAGGTCGAATGCTTCCCGGACCTCAGCCAACATCGCGATGCGGCGATGATCGATGACGACATAAACAAAGTTTCGGATGAGCGGTGATATCGACATGCCTTCGAGCAGCCGGGCGATGACAGCGCGCTTGCGTGCATTCTGGATCGCTGGAGTAAGCAACGCCGTTCGCAGCTCGGCTGATGCCGAGATCATTTCTTCGACGGCGTGCAACTGCGTCACGGCGTCTTCCGGCTTGAGCGCGGACTCCGGCGCCATCACGACATCGACTAGAGCACGCGCGTACCGGTTGGCGACCGCCGAAGCCATAGATCAGTTCCTCGCCAGTCCGTCCGTGGTAGGCCGGATTCGCAGGTCCTGGAGGAATCCATCCACCAGTTCGTCCTGCACGTCCTGGCTGATGCGGGAATGGATGCGTTGTTCCGCCAGGTCGAGGGCGAGCAGCGCGGAATATCTCCGCAGTTCGTCGCGCGCGGCACGAGTCATCAAGGCCATCTCCTGAGCAGCCTGATCCTGAATCCTCTGAAGCTGGCGCGCGGTTTCATTTGTGATCCGCTCGCCTTCGGCGGCGGTCTCGGAGCGCGCGGCCTGGCGCAGGCTTTCTATCTCCTTCTGTAACCCCGCGAATCGCTGTTCGATTTTGGCCGCCTGCGCATCCGCATTCTTTTTCGCTTGCGCAGCGTCGGCGAGAGCCTGTTCAATTTCACGCGACCGTTGCGCGAAAAACGCCGGCGCATGCTTGGAGATCAGATAGCCGAGCCCACCAGCCAGGATCGCGAAATTTATCCATTTCCACCAAATCCACGGATCGCCTTGTTCAGCCTCGTGCTGCGCTGCTTTGCCGGCTTCTTGAGGCAACGCAGGAACAGCGAACGCCATGCCAAAAGCGATTGCCACAGTCGCGCGCAGCATCATACGCTTTTCCTCTCGAGCAACGATCGGGCGATCTGGTCGGCGAGATCGGCAGTAGTCGCGCTGATTTCGCGCTTGACGACGGCGGCCTCCGTGTCGAGCGCCTGCTTGGCTTCGCGAATTACCTCACGCGATTGCTGCCGCGCTTCGTCGAGGCGAGCGGTTTGCTCAGCAGTCCAGCGGCGCCGCGCTTCTTCCTGCTCCTGATAGATCTCACTGCGCGCATTGCGTAATTCAGCTTCAATGGCCGCGGCTCTTTCGGAAGCTTTGACGAGCAACGCCTGGGCTGCTTCGCGCGCCCCTTCGGTGGCGGCACGTCGCTTTGCGAGTACCTCTCGCAGCGGACCAAAAAACATCCACTTCAGGTACAGATGCACGATCAGCAACAGCACCAGCGTCGGTATGGCCTTTAGCAGTATTCCAACGAGGTCGTGTAAAGTTGCTTCCATTCTGTCTTGAGGGAACTTCTTGAAATCGAGAAGACGCTAGCATCAACCTGCTGACGCCTGAAACCGGTTTCCCAAAACCGTTACCGTAGCATAGTTGATGCGACTAATTCAATACGCGGAACACTATATTTTTCGGGCGTTTGAGCGCAGTCTGCGCGACTAAACCCCCTCTTAGTAGAATACTCCTTCAGACACAAGGAGAGCATCTATGGCTGAAAAGCTTCCACAAACTCATGCGAATCACGTACGGCTGCATCCACCATTTCACTTCTTTCTGATTCCAGCGGCGCTGGCGCTGCTTATTCTCACGATCGTCAACGTCGTACGCCACACCGATCTGCTGGAGGCCTGGATATTGTTGTTGATCGGGGTGATGGCTCCCGTGGCAATTCTGCTGATTCGCACCAATCCGCTGCGTGTTCAGGATCGTTTGATCCGGCTCGAGGAGCGGCTTCGCCTGACTTCGCTGTTGAACGAGCCGTTGAGATCGCGGATCGGCGAGTTAACGGAGTCGCAAATCGTGGCGCTGCGCTTTGCATCCGATGGCGAGGCAGCGGCGCTGGTGGAGAAGGCCCTGAAAGAGAAGTTGAAAAGCGCGGATATCAAGAAGTCGATAGTAACCTGGCGCGCGGACGTGTTCCGCGTCTGAACCCTTCGGCGCGGCGCCCGCGGCGTCCGGGTTATCATCGAATCTGTGTCCGATCTCAACGCCCCGTTTCCGCAGCTAACGGTCCTGATCCCTGCGTGGAATGAGCGCGCCAATCTCGAGTTGTTGCTGCCCGAGCTCGCGCGTGTTTCGAGAAAGCTCGCGGTCGACACGGAAGTCATCGTCGTCGATGGAGGTTCGAGCGATGGAACCGAGGAGATCGCGTTACAGAGCGGCGCGCGGATCGTTCGTCAAAGCGAACGCGGTTATGGTGGCGCGCTGATCGCAGGATTTGAGGCTTGCCGCGCTCCCTATGTCGTCACGATGGACGCCGACCTTTCGCATCCAGCCGAGTTCGTTGAGGAACTGTGGAGGCTGCGCGATACCGCACAAGTGTTGATCGCATCGCGCTATGTGAGCGGCGGCCGTGCCGAGATGAGCTTCTCGCGTCGTGTGCTGAGCCAGATCTTGAATCATACGTTCGGGTGGCTGCTGGAGCTGCCGTTTCGTGACTTATCGAGCGGCTTCCGCCTGTACCGGCGCGAAATCCTGGGTGGACTGTCGCTGCAAGCCCGCGATTTTGACATTTTGGAAGAGCTGCTGATCCGGCTCTACACCGGCGGCTGTGAAATCCGTGAGGCGCCGTTTCATTACCAGCCGAGAGGCACCGGACATTCGCACGCCCGGCTTCTGAAATTCGGATGGGCGTATTCGAAGACGCTGTCGCGTATGTTGAAACTTCGATTCCGCACACGAGTACAACGCGCGCGGGCGGCGGGACGCGCCTGAATCGTCTTTAGCGAATTTCAAAAACACCAAATACAAGCCCGAGTTCGCGGTCACCTTCCGGTCTGGTGGCGTGGCTCAATTCGATGGTTATGTTGATGGACGGCTTTACGGTGAGACCGGCCGGAAGGTCGAATGTGAGATCGAAGGCATTACCCTTGGTAAACGTGACGGGCTTCAATGGGCGTCCATCGACCATCAGAGTCATTTGAAGCGGGCCATCGCTCACCTGCTCAGGGGCGCAATAACCGGAGACATGGAGCCTCTGCTGATCCGATTCCGGGCCGCCCATATGAAGAGTCGCAACCCGCGCGGTCCATCGAAAAGATCCGCTTTCGATCTTGTACCATCCGGAATCGAGCAAGGGTGTCATGGCCTGCTGGCCGACATCGACGCGGCGAGGGAGTTGGGCGAGCGCGGACGGGACTTGGTAAGTTCGCGTGATTTCGACCGGCTCCGGGGTTGAGACATCATATACCAGGAATCGTCCCTGCTCCATCCCGGATTTGACCAATAGCGGGTTTAAGACATAGGTCGCGACATCTGCGTTCAGTTCGGGATGACGTTTGATGCCAGCGTCCGACCCTGGCGCGAGGTAAGCTTCAGGAATTCCGACGAGGCCGAACACGCTGCCGTAAATCGCGCCCCAGAAAAGATCGGTGGATACGCCGGTGACCAAAATCGCTTTGTCCGGATCGCGGCGATGAGCGGCGGCGAGGCCGAGCATCGTTTGCCGAAAGTCGCGGCTGCGTTTCGAAAGGATGGCAGTCGTCTTAGATGCGGCGGGCACAGACGTCAGGAAAAAACCGGCCGCCAGCACTGTAGCGATGAGCTTCACAGGTATTGGCCCACGCCAGGCGGTCGCGAGGGCGGCGCCGCAGAGCATCGCCAGGCCCGTCGTGGGAAGGGTCAGTTCATAAGCAAGCACATGATCTCGGAACGGCAGCAATGGAGCGAGTAGAAAAACGAACCAGCCTAAAAAGAACAGTGGCTGCCAGCGCCGGTCTCGCGCCGACCAGATGATGAACGCCAGCAGTGCAGCGGTGCACAGATACATTGAGGTCGATCCGATGGACGAGCGAATGTGAGTCAATGGCTCCAGAAACTCCGGGTCAAGCGACAGCTTCCAGTACTTGAGGAACGTGTGCAGTATCGATCCATCCAAGTGGATCGCGTAGGGGCCGGAATGCTGTTTTGGCAGTAGCGTCATGTGAAGCGCGAGATACAGAAGCGAGGCCGCCCAGAGTGGAAGCGTGCTGCGAAAATGCTTGCGTGCTAGCAGGAGAGCGTACAGGCTGGCGATCGCCGGATAGACGATCGTGGGCTCCATGGCCAGGAAGCCTGCCAGAAAGGCCAGCCATTGGAAGACATAATCGCGGCGGCGCCCGGTCTCGATGTAGCGCAGCAGAAAGTGGAACGCCAGGAAGATGAAGAACGCGCAAAGGAATTGCATGTACGCGGAGTTCCACACCATAACGCGGGCAATGTTGTAGTTGGCGACCCAGAATAGAGGCGCCCAGAATCCCGCGGCGATTGAGCCGGTCACACGCCTTGTGATCGACGACATCAGTGCCAGGTTTGCGAACTGGGTGAGAAAAATCCAGATGTGAAACGGCAGCGCGTTGAGGGAGAAGAGCGAACCGAACAGCAGAAAGAAACCGCGCTCGCTGAGAGGCCGGAAAGTCCCGTGCGCGGCGGGTGAAAAGAGCGCTTGCGAAATGGGAAGCGCGTAGTTTGCCACCTGTAGCGGAAGATGTAACCACGCAAAATCGTCATCGAGAAACCAAGCGCCGAGAGCGCGCCGATAGAGGGCCAGACAAAACAGCGCGCCGACAACCCAGGCGAAACGCTGGAGCGCGCGATGATAGCCGGGCCGGCGATTGGCGGAATCGGGCATCCGCATTCTTATGGAAATTATCTACCACGAACGCCGACCGTATCTTTGCGTCAGGCCACAAAGGCTGCGACGTGATGCTGCTCCTCGCAATTACAGCACGCGGCGCAGCCCGTTATGGCCTCCACGACACATCACCGACTGACTCCAGCTTAAGAGCCGAAGGTGGATGCCAGCTCGCAGCGCGTCGCTAACCTCCGCTCGGCGAAGGAGAAATAATCTTGGATTGCTGTCAACGGCCAAGCAATACGACAAGGAGGAAGATGCCTGCCCATAACATTGCGACGGACATGGCGGTGACCGCGACCGCGACCAGTCCGCTGCAGACGCTGGGCGAGATCCAACTCTGTCGCATGTCGCGCGCCTCGAGCAGTCAGAGGACTCGTCTGCGGCCGCTGATTAAAGTGACCAGGAAGAGGACTAAGAATACGAACAGCAGGAACTTGGCAACCATGGCTGCCGTCGCGGCCAATACGCCGAAGCCCAGGACGCCGCAGATAAGCGCGACTATCAAAAACATCAGTGCGTAATAAAGCACGTCGCACCTCCCGATGACGTTTGAGCAGGTTTGATTCCAGAGCGGTTCAGCAACCTAAATGATTGAGGCTGTGAACGGCAGGCAGCATCGCCAGGCCAACGGCCACGCATTTCCGCCGGGAAAAGTTACCTGTCAGAACGACTCTTGGATCGAATCCGCTAGAACCGGGAAATGCGCCGGCGGGGGCTCCGGTTGGTGGCCGTCGAGATCGAGAAAGCGCGGATCGAGCAAGCGGCCCGGCTCGAGATTGCCCATCGCGGCAAGCAGCGAGTCCTTGAGATGCGGGTGATCCTTTTCGATTTCGCGGAACAGCCCACGAATGGGTTTTCGTACAGTGCCGGTTCCCAGCGAGCAACCGGAGGGAACGATGGGTGCGCCCAGCGATTCCGCGAACTTGGCGGTAATGTCTTCGGTGACGAAGGCGAGCGGGCGGATCAGCCGGAATTCTTTGTCACGGGAGTAAGTTATGGGTGGCAGCGCGCTGACGCGCCCGGTAAACATAGCGTTGCGCAGGAAGGATTCACAAAAATCGTCGGCGGTGTGTCCGAACGCGATGACGTTGGCGCCGAGGCCGCGAGCGATTTCGTAAACCGCGCGGCGGCGATAGCGGCTGCACCGATCACATCCGTGGTCCGGCTGTTCCTTCAGCAGCCGTAGCGACGGCCGGTCCTGATGGTAGATCCAAGGAATTCCGCGCTGCTTCAGGTACTCGCCCAGCGGCTCGATCGGCCGCATGAACTTCCCCTGCTCGACTGTGAAGGCGCACACAGAGAAGTCGACCGGCGCGCGTTTGGCGAGCATCAACAGCGCTTCGAGCAACGTAAGCGAATCTTTGCCGCCGGATAGCGCCACGGCGACGCGATCGCCATTGCGGATCATCCTAAAGCGGCCGACTGCCTCGCCAACCTTTCGCAGTAGTATTTTCTCGATGTCCAAAACTTAATTATAGAAGGTCGAGGCACAGATTAACTGAAACGGGCGAAATCCGTCTAATATCGAAGGAAGGGAGCCCACCCATGCGATATTTGGTTGCGGCCGTCTTGTATTGCGCCTGGTTGCCGGCGCAGGCGCCGATACAGTCAGCGGGACCACGGCGGCCTGCCGGCGGACCGTCCGCTATCGCCAACCCGAACGACGTCGCGCCTGTAGCTGTTCGGCCGGAGGACAAATGCCTATTGGAAGGCACCGTGGTGAATGCTGTTACGGGTGAGCCGCTCAAGAAAGCGCATCTGACGCTGCGCCCGCTCGGCGTGCAGAACGGCGTACCTTATGGCACGATGACGGATAACGCCGGGCATTTTCTAATCGATGACGTCGATCCGGGAAGATATAATTTCTCGGCAACGCGGAACGGCTTCGTCAATCAAAACTATTCGCCCCAAGGCATCACCAATCGGAATGCGACGCTGACACTCGCCAACGGCCAGAAGCTCAAGGAAATCACTTTTAAGATGACACCGCAGGGTGTGATCAGCGGACGGATTCTCGACGAAGACGGCGATCCGCTTGCAAATGTCGCCGTGCAATGTATGAGCTACGGCTATCAGCGCGGCAGGCGGCAGCTCATGATGCAAAACGGGACGTCGACCAATGACCTGGGCGAGTTCAGGATGCATGGGCTGCGGCCGGGCAAGTATGTGATTAGCGCAACCTATCAATCGCGCGACATGTTCATCATGACACCGGAGCGCATGGTTGGGAGTCCGCAAGCCTTGCAGACGGCCGAAGAAGGGTACACGACCACGTACTATCCCAATAGCACGAGCCCTGAGAGCGCCAGCGTGCTCGAGATCACGCCCGGCGCGCAGCTCAACGGCATCAACATGACGCTGGTGCGCGTGCGGACTGTGCGCGTCAAGGGCCGCGTCAACGTGGCGGCTGTGAGCGAGGGGCGCCGTAATATCAATGTCATGCTGCTTCCACGCGACAACGCCGTTTTCGGTATGCCGCGCGCTATCGCACGAGTCATTGACGCGCAAGGGAATTTTCAGATGCGCGGCGTTGCTCCGGGTTCATACACTCTGCGTGCGAATTTCATGCAAGACAACAAGCAGTACAGCGCGCGCTTGCCGCTCGAAGTCGGCAACACCAATATTGAAGGGATCGAGCTCGACCTGCAGCCTCCGGGCGTGCTGGAAGGACGAGTCGTCATAGAGGAGAATGGCGATCTGAAAGGCGCACAGCTTAGCGTCATGCTGCAACCTCGGATAACGGGCCCGATGATGGGAGGCGCAGGCGGGCAGTTAAAGGACGACCATACGTTCAAGCTGAACAATGTCGGCCCCGACCCGTACGAAGTTAATGTATTCGGATTGCCCGAAGGCTTCTACCTGAAATCGATCCGCTTGGGACAGCAGGACGTGACCGAGAGCGGCGTGGACTTCTCGCAAGGTATTTCGGCCGAGCAACTGACGGTCGTCATCAATCCGAACGGCGGTCAGATTGACGGCGCGGTTCAAAACGCGAAGGGCGACGCGGCAATCGGCGCCACCGTGACTCTCATTCCTGATGAGGCTCATCGATCTCTGAGCTGGATGTACAAGACCGCGAACACGGATCAGAATGGCCGCTTCACAATCAAAGGTGTCCGGCCGGGAGAGTACAAATTGTACGCCTGGGAAGAAATAGAGCAGGGAGCCTATCAGGATCCCGACTTTGTGAAGCCGCACGAATCGGCGGGCGAGACCGTGAGCGTGAAGCCAGGCTCGCACGAGGCTGTTCAACTGAAGGTAGTTCCCACGGAAAACAGCGCAAATCAGCAGGCGGCGCGCTAGCGGTCAGGATTGTTTCGCCGGCCGGCGCCTGGTTGGATAAATTGCTCGGACCACGCTCTTGCCCCTCTCTTGGCTTGCGCCGGATTGCGCATCGTGCCGCTTGGCGCGGGCGATCGCGGCTCTGACAAACGCGCGGATCGCGGGCTTCGACAAATCATCCGGCGAGCTAATTCGAATATGGCGGACCCAACGGCCAGTGCCTTGCAGCACATGGTCCGGATCCTCGAGCTCGGAGCCGCGTTGAAACCCGAGATTCACCCACTTCGCATATACCGCGATGTGAACAAAGCACTCGCTCGGCCGTTCCGTGAAGCCGAATCCGGAGGCCACGGCATTGTAGGCGTCGTAGATCAGCTCATGAACGTCGGGCGCTTCCTGGAGAACGAGTTTGCGAATGGCGAGCGCGAGAGCCTGAATTCGGGATTCGTATGGCGCTAGAAAGCCGAGATATTCCGGCGACGGAGGGCGAACGCTAGTTTTCGGCAACGGTTTTCCAACGGCCGGTCTCGAACTCTAGGTTGAAATTCTCGCCGAGGTAGACGCGGCGGACTTCGGAATCGGCGCCCAACGCTTCGGGCGTGCCTGCGCGAAAGATTTTCCCGTTGTTGATGATATAGGCGCGATCGGTGACCGCCAAGGTCTCGCGCACGTTGTGATCGGTGACCAGGACGCCGATCCCGGAGTTCTTGAGCTCAAAGATGATGCGCTGGAGTTCGAGCACCTGGATCGGATCGATTCCCGAGAACGGCTCGTCGAGCAGGAGAAAACTTGGTTCGATGACCAGCGACCGTGCGATCTCAACGCGCCGCCGCTCGCCGCCCGAAAGCTGGTAGCCCTTGTTGTGGCGCACGGTTTCGAGTCCCAGTTGCTCAATCAACCGGTTCATTCTTTCGCGCCGCTCCCGCGAGCGCATCCGCAGCGTCTGCAGGATGGCCATCAGGTTATCTTCGACGGTGAGTTTGCGAAAAACCGAAGCCTCCTGTGGGAGGTAGCTGATGCCACGCCGCGCGCGCTGGTACATCGGCATGCCTGTAATGTCTTCCGAACCGTCGCCGTTGCTGACCAGCACGCGTCCGGAATCCGGGCTGATGAGCCCGACGATCATGTAGAACCATGTGGTCTTGCCTGCGCCGTTCGGCCCGAGCAATCCGACCACTTCGCCCTGCTTCACCCACAGCGAAACATTGTCGACGACTTTACGGCCGCGATAGCTCTTCGAGATTTCGGAGGTTTGCAGCGTGCGCATCAAAAGACTGCTACTTCTTTTTGCGGTGTATGACCGTCTTCACCGGCTTGCTTTCTATTCCGTTCACCAGCAGCCTATCATCCTGAGAGAACCAGGTCAATTTTTCGCCGCGCGTGGTTCCTCGCAAGCTGTCCACAAACTGCGGGCTCCCACCTTCCAGGATAACTTTCTCTTCATCGGTATAGTACTCAGCATGCTCTGAAGTCCCATTGCGCACTCGACCCGGCGCAGTCTGGACAATTTCCACATGGCCGTCCGCGAAGGCATGATCAAGTGAGGAATCGTCCGTGTTATCTCGCAGGAACGCGCGAATCTCGCGGGCTTTCACCTTCATCTCCGGGCGATCGAGGCTGGCTCCGCCCTTGTAGTGGGCCACTCGCATTTCATCGCTGTATTCCAGCTCCGGCGCCCTCACCACTGTAAATGCGCGAGCTGCGTGGTTGGTTGCCGATTTCTTGGAGGAGTCCGCGGCTTTGTCCAGCAGTTGGCTGACGACATGCCCGTGGGCTTTGAGCAGGCCGTTTTCGCGATCGATCTCCACCACGTCAGCCTCCAGGCGGTTCGCGCCCTGCCACAGCACCGCGCTGCCTTCGTAGCGGATCGATTGATTGTTATCCGTAGAACGCATCTTCTTAGCGCGCGCGTGCAGCGGTTCGTCTTGCGAGAGCATTCCGCCCGAGTCTTGCTTCTTCTTATCGGGCAGCCGCGAGGAGCTGACGTTCCCATCAGCGATTACGTCGCCCGATTTTTGGTCGAGATGGATCTTGTCGGCGTCGGCGGAACTGCTGGGATCCCAGATGCGAGCAGAACCCGATAGATCAATCTGATTCTCCGGCTGATCGAGCACGGCTCGGTCTGCCTTGGCGTGCCGGTCGCCGGCCTCGTATCGGAAACTGTTCCACTGTTCCAGCTTAACAAGCTGCGACGAATTGGGCTTGAAGGTCGCGAGCAGATCTTTGCTCCAGGTCAGTTCCGCCGGTGGGGCTTCCTGCGCATCTTTCGCGCGCGGCTTTTCGGTGCGTGTCGACACGTTCGTCGACCGGAAAGATTGAATCTGGTTCTTGGAGCCGTAGGCAATCGCGACACGATCGCCATTCATCCAGCGATGCGGCAATTCGGGCCGGTTGGGAATGAACTCGATAGTTGCAGCCGAGTCAGTTTCGACCGACTCGATCTCCTGGCCGCCGGCGCGCATTTTGGTGCGGATCGTTTCGCTCTTGAGGATTCGAGTATCCGCCAGCCCTGCGCCCTTCACAGGAACTGGTTTCGACTCGACAACGCTGCGTCCAGTGGCCAGCGCGTTCTGTAAGATGCTGTCTTCACCCGAGGTATCGAAGTCCATCACCACGCGATCGGACGTCATGGTCGTGATGGCGGTATCTTGCGTTGAAACCAGGCGGGCCTGATCGACGCCCGTGATTTTCTGGATCTGGTTGTTGCCGTCGAAATTGATGGTGAGCTGATTCGCGGCATATTCGAGATTGCGCCCGGGACGCTGGTCAGTGCCGCGCGCTTGCTGCGTCTCGACCAATTGGATTACGCCGTCCGACAGCGTGACCACCGCAGGCCCGGCATTCAGACTCATCGACTCGCGCGTGAGCTTCGACCATGGCGACAGGAAGACCTTCCCTTCACGTTCCTTGTAACTGACTGCGCCCGCCTCCACTTTCATCGGCGGAGCTTTCCGGTCAGCGCCGCGCCAAATCAGCTCAACTTGACTGCGCATGACGAGTTCGCGCGCCTCCGGATCATAGTTCACGCCCACGGACTTGCCCTCGCCTCGATCGAACTGAAACGTCGCCGGGCGATCCGTGGTTGCCTTGCCGGTCTTGCTCTCGACGCGGACTCCGGACGACTTGATCACCATCAGGCGGCCCTTTGGCGGCTGGTCCACCGGAACGCCTCTGGTGATCTCCACCTCGCCATCGGAATAGAGCACGCCTTCCGCCATGTCAAATTCCGCCTTGGCGCACTTTACGTGATCGTACTCGTTGCCGTCCTTGTGATAAATGTCCAGCTCGACACCCGTGAGTTCCTGTTTGCCCTGGACTTCCTGTAGATCCTCGGCATGAACCGTGATGGCGGTCTTTCCGTTGCTGGTCTGTTTGTAGGTCCAGGCGTGCGAGGTCGCGATGGTTCCCGGCGCCAATGCCTTTGGCTTTTCAGGAGCGCTGCCGGCCTGCTGTTTCAGGCGCGCGTAATATGTAGCCGACACGCCGGCCACGATCGCGAGAATGGCCAACAGGATTACGGGCCGGATCTTCCGCATCGACACCTTCAGGATATCGAGTAGCGTCGATAGTGTCTACGAATTCGCTATTTGGTCAGGCGGAACATCTTTCGCCGCTGGCGCAACGTTCCTATTGCGGGCACGCCGCTCCTGCCCCTGCCGTACAGCCCGGCTCGCCTGGATCGAGATGGCGCCGGTCACGCCCGCTGGGGGCATTGGCCAAGTATGGGAACGAGGTTCGGTAAGGCGCGTCATTCACGTTCACTCCATCACCGAGCCTGTTGTTGGGCGGCTTATTGAAGGCCGGGTTTAAGACACCTACGACAGCACGGTGCGTGATATCGGTGACGTCGTCAAACAAGCGCCGGCCGTTTGGATATCCGGCCGGGTCACCTCCCAACAACCCCAATCTGGACGCGATTCCGGGTGGAGCGGGCGCCACACCCGTGTTCAGCCGCAACAAATCGGCGATGGGCCCGCCCGTGGTGCCTGGCGCGGCGATCGGCGGCGAATAGGTGAACAGCGGCAGCAAATCGAGACGCGGCGGCGCGGGAATCGCAAGTGCGCCACCCGTGGCCGCATTCCATATGCGAGCCAACCCAGGATCCAGGAAGAAGTTCGCAAATTGTGCGTCGTTCCTGGGCTGATCCATGCTGAAGCGATCCTTAAAGCCGGTGCCGATCAGCAACTCGTTGATGAACGGATTGCCCATGCGCTGGATCTGACTCCACGTTCCTGCGCTTGCCG
>JACXTT010010781.1_pt1 | contig 12295 bp, 10 predicted proteins | sample 9270951 | NCBI WGS metagenome assembly JACXTT01 (sample SAMN15532306, study PRJNA645909) | rock metagenome | isolation source: weathered quartz diorite | place: Puerto Rico | collected 2017-06-21 | reverse complement strand
GGCCCCGGCCTTCATGGCCCGCACCGTGATCGGCACATCACCGTGTCCGGTAATGAAGATGATCGGCATCTCGTCGCGCCGGACCGACATCCGCTGCTGCAGCTCGAGGCCGTTGAGATCCGGAAGCGAGACATCCAACACGAGGCAGGACGGCACCAGCACGCGGGGGCGGGCCAGGAACTCCTGTGCCGATGAGAAGGTCTCGGGTCGCCAGCCCGCGGTGCGGATCAGCCATTCGAGCGATTCTCGAACGGAGACATCGTCGTCGACGACGAAGACGATCGGCTCAGTCTGTCCCGAGAGCCGCACTGAGCGCCTCCATAAGAGCGGCTTCGCTGAACGGCTTGAACAGACACTCGATGGCACCACGGTCGATCAGAAGCTGACGGATGGTCTCATCGGTCCGCGCGGTGACGTAGATGATCGGAATCTCCGATCCGCGGCGCCGCAATTCCATCTGGAGATCCGGCCCGCTCATCCCGGGCATGACGATGTCCAGGATGAGGCACTTCGTCTCGCCGACGTCATCGGACGCCAGGAACTCCTCCGCCGACGAGAATGCACGAACCGCGTAGCCGAATTCCTTCAACAAGTCGGGAAGCGATTCGCGCACGGACTCGTCATCATCGATGACAGCCAGGAGGCAACGCTCACTCGTCAGTTCATCCACGCTACCGGCAGGATGCCCCTCCGCACGCCGATCAGCCATCATACTTTCGTATCGGTGGGGAGGGAAAATGCGAACGTGGCCCCCTGACCCTGGTTCGGTGTGGCCCACAAGCGCCCATGATGGCGCTCGATGATCGAGCGGCTGACCGAGAGACCGATCCCCATCCCACCGCGCTTGGTGCTGTAGAACGCTTCGAACAGCCGATCGACGGTCTGCGGCTCGAACCCGACGCCAGTGTCCCGTACCGACACGAGGACGTTGTGGCCCTCCTCCAGTCCGGATCTCACCGTCAGCTCCCGTGGCCGATCGTCGACCCCGCTCATGGCGTCGGCGGCGTTCATGATCAGGTTCAGAAAGACCTGCTGCAGCTGCACCCGATCCCCAAAGACCGGCGGGAGCTCGTCGGCGAGCAGCGCGTGGACCACGACGCGGGCTCGCTGCAGCTCACTGAGCGAGAGCGCCAGCACCTCCCGAATCGCCTCGTTCAGATCTACCGATTCGGTGATGACCGCGCGCTTGGTGAACAGCCCGCGGAGCCGGGTCACCACGTCCGACGCGCGCTGGCCGTCGCGAATGGTCCGCTTCGCGGTCTCGCGGGCGCCGTCGACGTTCGGCGGATCGGCGTCCAGCATCCGCAAGCAGGTGCTGGCATTGGTGATGATGCCCGACAGCGGTTGGTTGACCTCGTGCGCGATGGACGCGGTCAGCGCGCCGAAGCTCCACATGCGCGCCACGTGCGCCAGCTCCGAGCGGACCTTGGCGAGCGCTTCTTCCGACAGTCGCCGTTCTGTCACGTCCTGCACCGCGGCGATGTATTCCAGCTGGCCAGCCTGGTCCCGGATCGCGTACGCGACCGCGTCCAGGTACTTGATCGTGTGGTCCGGCATCAGCAAACGGTACTGCCACTCAAACGCCTCGCCGCCGCCTCCTGCCTGGTAGATCATTCTCATCTTTTCTAGCAGACTGACGTCTTCCGGATGGACTCGAGTACGGATCAGGTCGAGCGTCACCGGCACGCCGTTTTCAATCTCGTAGATGCGATAGAGCTGCTCTGACCACGTGATGGCGTCGGTCGCCACCTTCCAGGAAAAGCTGCCGGTCAAGCTGAGGCGTTGGGCCTCTGCGAGAAATGCTTCGCTGCGTCGCAGCTCTTCCCGGGAACGCAGATCCTTGGCCGCTTCAGCCTGTTTGCGGGCCGTGATGTCCTGGAACATCACCAGCACCCGGCGTTCGGCATGGCCCGGCAACGACAAGGGACAGGCGTCGAGCAGCAGCGTTCGTTGACTCTTTCCGGGGACCATGTGATCCACCTCGATGGGCTGGAACGCATGACTACCGGTCAGCATCCCCTGCAGCTGCGCCCGCAACGAGGCGAATGCCAAGGTCCCGTTGCCGAGCTCATAGAGTGGGACGCCTTGCGTCTCATCCCGAGAGACTCCGAACGTCGTGTAGAAGGCGCGATTGCCCGACTGGATTCGCTGGTCCGCGCTCAACACGACGAGAGGATCCGCGACCGTATTGAGGATCGCCTTGGTAAACTCACGTTCGTAAATGGCTTGATCGACGCTGGCGCGGAATGCGGTCACATTCGTGAACGTCAGGACGATGCCTATGACCTGGCGATCCCCGTGTCGGTAGGGCGATATCCGCACGACGAACCACCTGTGCCCGTCACGCACGTCGACTCGGGATTCCTCACCGTCGGCGATCACCTGACCACATCGCTGCCCCAGGGAAGGCAAGCCCGCGAGCACGGGGATATCGCGGCAGCGGCGGCCGACGTCCGACTCGGAAAGGCCGAGCACATCCGCCGCCGCATTATTGAAGCCGGCGATCAGAAGATCGCGTCCCACAACGACGACGGGCAGGTCAACGGTATCCAGGATCTCGATCAGGTCAGTCGCAGCCATGTTCCCCTGAAACCCGGTCCAGCCGCCATTCAGCACGAGCCCTTGAGTCGTCATTCGACGGCTCCTGAGGTGTACAGCCTGTGGCTGCGATGCAGCACGGGATCCGCAACCGTCGGGAGCACGTGCCGCAACGCCAGCAGCAGCGCTTGCGCACGCGGCATGTCGAAGGGCGGCTGATAGCCGGAGAGCAGCCGGCTTTCCAGGACGCCGGCTTCGTTCGCACCGACCGTCTCCCGGAGCGCAGCGGCGACGGCGCGCTCGAGCCGGGCGTAGTCCTCCACTGGGATCAGGTGGGAGTGATTCGTGCCGAGCCTGGGCAGCATGTGCGCGTGCACGTCGCCGTCGAAGTTATCCATCAGGAACGAGCAGAAGATCGCAATGTCATGCTTCCTGGCGAGCTGGTCGAACAGGTCCTCGAGGTTCATGCTGGCGGCGACATCCCCGCGTTCCCAGAGGACATTCACCATTTCTCCCCACCAGCGCACTTTCGGGTAGCGTCCTCCAGCGCGCGCCTGTCCGATGACGTCCGCGGCGAGGCCGAGGAAGACAGCCGAATCCGGCATGGCGTCCCGCAGGAAAGTAGGGAGGAATTCGTCGGCGTCGACCACCGTCAGCTGCCCGCGTTCCCGTGCCGACTCCACATCCACGCCCTCCGTCTCGAGGCGCGGGCGGATGGCGTTCCAGTGCGTGAGCGTGGGCACGAGAATGAGTCCCTCGCCGTTCGCGAGCGCTGCGCCGGCGAACCGGCAGACGGCGCGGTTGAGAAAATCCTGGTCCTGGTAGAGCTGCACGATGTGGTCCGGTGCGACGGCATCCGCCACCACTCGTGCCCACGGCTCACGTTCCTGCCCGCCGCCGCTCCTCTCACCGTCCTGTTGGTGGTGCATCAGTCCAATGCTGTCCCCGGTTGGGCCGAATGTCCACCGATGGCTTTGTATCAGTTTCCACCGACACCAACGTCTCATCGACTCGCCCCGCCCACCGGCCTATCGTCAGCCCAACTCGAGTACGGAGCGGTTCACATGACCTCGCCCACACCCCTGACAACCGCTTTGGCGGCTGCCTGTGGCCTCGTAGTGTTCGGCGCCATGGGCCCAGTTCAGAAGGAACCGAATATGACCGGCACCCTCACGCAGTCGGATCCGACCAAATCGGACCCCATCCGCCCGTTCCACGTCAGCGTGCCGGAGTCCGCACTGGTCGACTTGCGGCGCCGCCTCAACGCGACACGCTGGCCCGACAAGGAAACCGTCCCCGATCAGTCGCAGGGTGCGCAACTGGCCGGGCTCCAGGCGCTTGTTCAGTACTGGGGGAGCGGCTACGACTGGCGCAAGCTGGAAGCGAAGCTCAATGCGTTGCCGCAGTTCGTCACGACGATCGACAGTGTCGACATCTACTTTATCCACGTCCGCTCGCGTCACCCGAATGCGCTGCCGCTGCTCGTGACGCACGGCTGGCCGGGCTCCGTGATCGAGCAGCTCAAGATCATCGGCCCGCTGACGGATCCCACCGCGCACGGCGGGACTGCCGCAGACGCGTTCGACGTCGTCATCCCGTCGTTGCCCGGCTACGGCTTTTCCGGCAAACCGACGGGAACCGGTTGGGACCCCACCCACATCGCGCGAGCCTGGGCCGAATTGATGAAGCGCCTCGGCTACTCGCGCTTCGTGGCCCAAGGCGGCGACTGGGGCTCTCCCGTCACCAGCGAGATGGCGCGCAACGCCGCGCCGGGACTGCTTGGCGTCCACATCAGCCTGCCCGCGGTCGTCCCGCCGGAGATCGGCATGGCGCTCGCCGGCGGCGGCCCGCCGCCCGACGGACTCTCTGAGCAGGAACGCCAGGTGTTCGAAAGCTCGCGCGCCTTCGCCAAAGGCGGGAACCTCACGTACTTCGCGATGATGACCGCACGGCCGCAGACCGTCGGGTACGGCATGACGGATTCCCCGACCGCCCTTGCGGCGTGGGTTCTGGTGCATCCGGGCTTCGCGAAGTGGAACTACGGTGCCGATCCGAGCAAGTCCCCATCGCGAGACGACGTACTCGACGACATCACGCTGTACTGGCTCACGAACAGCGGGACCTCAGCGGCGCGGCTCTACTGGGAGAACGCGGGGCGAGGGGCCACGTCATCGGCCGCGTGGAAGACGACAGAGATCAAGCTGCCGGTGGCCGTAACGGTGTTTGGAGAAGATCCCTTTCTCCCGCCGGAGACGTGGGCCCGGCGCGCCTATCCGAGCCTGATCTATTTCCACCAGACAGAGAAAGGTGGACACTTCGCGGCGTGGGAGCAGCCAGAGCTGTTCGCGGCCGAGATGCGGGCGGCCTTCAAGTCGCTCCGCTCGACTCAAGGGGCCGGGCAGTAGTGCTGGTGCAGAGAGGGCGCAAAACGAAGTCATCCGTAGTTCAGAGTAGATTCTCGTAAGCGCGACCACTACCGCTGTGAGCGCATCCACGGCAAGTACCGCAACGTTTGCCGGAGCACCAACCGGACGGAGGTGACCTGATGCGTTCCGCCGAGGTCCCGAGGCCACACAATACGGTGCGAGAAGGGGTGACCGTGGGGCTGCTCGCCGCGACGGCCATCTGGCTGTGGCTGGTGATCGTGGACGCCGTCGTCGGCCAGCCGTTCCGTACGTTCAACGTCCTGGGCGGTCCTCTGGCGTTCACGGTCGTCCATTATGCGCTCAACGTGGCGTACGGGGTCGCGCTCGTGGCGGCCATTCACGGGGCGGCACGCGAACCGACCCTGCTCATCGGCGTCGCCCTCGTCTCATTCATCGTGGAGTTCGGCTGGGTGATGATCGCGAACCTGCTGTCGCACGTGGGGCTGGGAAAGCTCGCGTGGCTGCGGATTCTCGTGGGCTCCGTGATCGGCGTCGTCACGACATGGCTGTACCTGGCTCGGCGCCATCCGTTGCGCCAGGAGTTTGCAGCAGCCGAGAAGGCGGAGGAGGAGAAGTGACGCCGCGGGCTGCTAAAGATCGCGACGTTGTCTTCACCCGTTACTCACCTTGACAGAGCGGAGGAGATCCTCATGAGCGCATCCACTACTGCGGCGAGCTCATCTACCGGCAAGTATGGCCGCGCGTTCTGGGAAGGCCTGTGGCGCATGAGCGGCACCAACTTCGTAGTCTTCGCCGTCATCGCCTACGTCCTCTACGGCAATCAGCCGCCGGTCGGCGCGTCGGCCGACACGCTGGTCGCGTTCTACGCCGGCCATCACACGCGGATCCTGATCGCCGCCGTGGTCTCCGGCCTGGCCGTTCTCAACCTTATGTGGTTCGCGGCGGCACTGCGGACCACGCTGGCGGATGCGGGGCAGGACGGTTGGGGCGCCGCGGCGACCGCCTCCAGCGCGGCGGTGGGCGCGCTGTTCATCCTGCTCATCGCGGTAGCCGCCGCCTTGGCGTTCTCGATTGCAGGTTCTGGAAATAGCGCGCTGGCAGTCGGACTGAACGACCTTGCCTGGGCCTGCCTCGTGCTGACATCGTTCCCGCGGGCCATGCTGATCATGTCGGGGTCGTTCGGGCTGTGGCGGGCCGGTCTGATCTCGAACCGTATGTTCGGCGCGGGGGTCACGGTCGTCGTGCTGGGCGTGCTCGGTGGCACCACCTGGGTGAGCGGGGGAATCTGGGCGCCGGACGGCGTCTATTCGCGGTTCGTCTGGCCCAGCCTCGGCCTCGTGTGGATCCTGGTCTTCAACCGCGTCCTGACCCGCAGTCCGGCTACGCGAACCGGATGGTGAGGTCGACACGGCGACGGATCGCCCTGTGTGGCCTTCTGTGTCTCGGTCTGTGCGGCGTGTCTCCAGGCGGGCTTGCGACAGCCGCCGCACAGACCCCCGTCACCTTCGGTCAGGCGATGACCATGGTCCAGCAACGCAACGAGCGCTGGCGCGCCGCCGACTTCGCCGTGAACCGGGCGCGGCAATCGCGGGCAGAGCAACGCGGTCTCTATTGGCCGACCATCGGAGCCTCCGGGCGTTACGTGCACCTGAACAGCGACCTGTTCGTGGATCTCTCCCCGCTCCATGACCTGCTGAGCGCCCTCAACCCCGGCGCATCGATCCCGCCGCTTCGTGCGACGGTGCTCGAGAATGACCCCGTCCGGGTTTCGATCGGCGCGTCCTGGACGGTGTTCGCGGGTGGCCGGATCCGGGCGGCGAACCGTGTCGCCGAGGCTGGCCTCGTCGCGGCCGATGCGGAACGGAGCGGCGCACACCACAGCCTCACGACGGAGCTCGTCGATCGCTACTTCAAGCGACGCCTGGCTGCTGAAGTGTTGAACGTGCGGAGGCAGGCGCTGGAGACGCTGGACCGCCACGTGCAGGATGCTCAGCGACTGCAGGACGCGGGGCAGATCTCTCGCACCGATGCGCTCCGGGCGCAGGTAGCGCGGGCGGAGGCGGATCACGACTACAAAGTCGCTGCGCGCGACGTGGCCCTCGCCTCCGTCGCGATCCAAGCCACGCTTGGCACCGACCAGGACGTGGACCCGGTGACACCGCTCCCCGCCGCCCTCCAGCTGGACTCGGTGGAGCGGTTCGCGGCGACCGCCGACAGTGCCAATCCCGACCTGCGACGGCTGGCGGCACTCGCGGCGCAGAGCAGGCAGGGGACGGTGGCCGCCAGGGCCGAGTATCTCCCAGCGCTGCGCCTCTTCGGTCAGCAGGAGTTGTACCAGCGGAGGCTTAACTCGACAACCGATCCCCGGTGGCTGGTGGGCGCGGAGATCCAGTGGAAGCTGTTCGATGGCTTCGGGCGGGAGCATCGGGTGGCGGCGGCCAGATTGGCCGAACGGGAGATCGAGACGCGGCGGGAGGGTGCGCGCCGGGATGTGGCCACGCTGGTGCAGTCTCGCTACGACGAGTATGTGTCGGCGATCGAGCAGTACACGTCGCTGCAATCCTCCGTCGAGCTCGCTCAGGAAAGCCTCCGCTCCGAGCAGCGCGCGTTTGCCGAGGGCGTCGGCACCTCGCTGGCGGTGGTCGATGCCGAGCTGGCGCTGTCGCGGATCCAGGTCGGGCGCCTCAACGCCCAATACGAGGCGGTGGTGGCGCTGGCCCGGTTGTTGGAGGCGAGCGGCCACAGCGAGCGCATTGTGGAGTACATCGGCCAATGAACAGTCGCCTGCTTCTGGGGATCCTTCTGCTCGCAGCCTGCCGCCGCCAGGTAACGCTGCAAGGCGAGACCGATGCAAAGCAGGTCGTTGTGGCCGCGAAGGTACCGGGCAGGGTCGACTCGTTGTACGTGCGGGAAGGCGACAGCGTGCGCCGCGGCGAGATCGTCGCGACACTCGACGGCCCCGAGATCCGCGCCAAGGCGGCGCAGGCGTTGGCCGCACGCGACGCGGCGCGTGCCATTCGCGACAAGGTGCGTAACGGCTCCCGCGAAGAAGACATCCGTGCCGCGCGGAACAACTGGCTCCGGGCCGTCGCCTCTGCCACGATCGCGGAAACCACTTATGCCCGGCTCGATCGACTGCAACGCGAGGGCGTCATCCCCACGCAGCGGCGGGACGAAGCGGAAGCCGCGCTTCGCGCGAGCCGCGACGGAGCGGAGGCGGCAAAGGCCCAGTACGACCTGGCGACGGCCGGAGCCCGTAGCGAGGACCGTGAGGCGGCCCTGGCCGATTTTCGCCGCGCCGAGGGGGCGGTCGCCGAAGCGCAGAGCTACGTGAGCGAGAACGTCCTCCGCTCGGCGGTGAACGGCCAGGTGCTGCTCAAGATCGTAGAGCAGGGGGAGCTGGTCTCGCCGGGCCAGCCGGTGGTCACGATCGTGGACCTCTCGGACCAGTGGATCACGCTCAACCTCAGAGAAGATCGCCTCGCAGGACTGCGGACCGGCGACACGCTGCTCGTCACGATCCCGGCGGTGGATGCGGCGGGGCACCCGTTCGCGGTCTATTACATCTCGCCGCTGGGCGCTTTCGCCACCTGGCGGGCGACGCGCGAGGCGGGCGGGTTCGACGTGCGCACGTTCGAGGTGCGCGCGCGGCCCGTCCTCCCCCTCTCGGCGCTGCGACCGGGGATGAGCGCCCTAGTGAGCTGGCCACCGAGAGCGCTCCATTGAGCGCGATCGCCGCAGTCGCGCGCCGGGAGCTTCAGCGACTCCGCCGCCTTCCCGTCCTGTGGATGCTGCTCGGCCCGATTCCAGCGGCCATGACGCTGCTGCTCATGGGCGTGTTCTCCTCCGAGGTGGTCCGCGACCTGCCCGTTGCCGTGCTCGATCTCGACCGCAGTGCGACCTCGCGCATCGCCACGCGCTGGCTCGAGGCGCTCCGCAGCGCCCGGCTGGTCGGCCACGTTGAGGATCTGGGAGCAGCGCGAGCGATTCTGCTCGAGCGGCAGGTGTACGGCGTGCTGGTGGTCCCGCGTCACTTCGAGCGCGACCTGGTCCGAGGTCGTTCGCCTCACCTGACGTTCCTCTTCAACGAGGAATACCTCACGGCTGGCGGAAACGTGTCGAGCGAGGTTTCCCGTGGATCATCAACGGCGGCCGCATTGCTGACCGCGCTGAGTGGTCGGGAGCCGGCACCGATCCGGGTGGACGTGCGGTCGCTCTTCAACCCCGCCGGCAACTATGCGCAGGCCTTGGGCTTCTTGTTGATCGGTGGGCTCCTCCAGGTGGTGATTGGTCTCGCGACCATCTATGCCGTCGGGCGCGAGCTCACCGACGGGACAGCACCGGAGTGGCTGGAGGCAGCGCGAGGCTCGACGGCTGCGGCGTGGCTGGGAAAGCTCGGGCCGTACACCGTATCGCACTGCGTCGTGGCGGCGGCGCTCTTCGGAGCCTATGCGGCCTGGTATGGCATTCCGGTACGTGGCCCAGGCTGGCTGTTGATCATGGCTACTGTCGCGTTCGTGCTCGCCAGCCAGGCGCTCGGCCTCCTCCTCATCGCCTGGACAGCGAATCTGAGATCGAGTCTGGGGGCGGGGGCGGTGATCTTCGGACCAGCGGCAGCGTTCAGCGGGGTCACGTTTCCGCTCGCGGCCATGCCGGTGGCGGCTCGGATCTGGGCGCACACGCTCCCACTCACACACGCGATGGTGCTGGTCCGCGCCGGAATCACCGTCGGGGCGCCCGAGGCCGCGGGAGCTCCGCTCCTCGCGCTGACTCTTACGACAGCCATCGCCTTTGTGCTCGCGGTACCCCGCCTGCCGGTGCTGCTGCGTGCCCCGGTCTACTGGGGGCGGGCGTGAGGGCGATCGGCCGGGCTGCGTGGCGCACGCTCCGCACCATCGGACGCGAGCAAGAGGTGCTCTCCGTGATCGTGGTCGCCTCGATCTTCTATAGCCTGTTCTACCCCACGCCGTACCTCCATCAGGTGCTGCGCGACGAGCCGGTGCTCCTCGTCGACCAGGACCACACTCCCATGAGCCGCACGTTTGCACGTTGGCTCGACGCGACCGAAGGCGTGGCCGTCGCGGGGCGGACGGCGGACCTCCAGGCGGCGCAGGCAGCCGTGCGCGCGGGCGCAGCGGGCGGTGTCGTGCTGATTCCGGAGGGCTTCGAGCGACACGTGCTGCGTCGTGAACCTGCCATCCTCACTACCTACGCCGACGGGAGCTACCTGCTGGTGCGCAACACGGTGGCCGGCAGCGTCAGCGCGGTGGCCGGCGCCCTCGGGAGGAGTATCGCGCAGCGGCCCGCACCTGTCGCCCTCGCGAGCTGGCCCCTGTTCAATCCGTTGGGAGGGTATGCCACCTTCGTGGTGCCCGCCGTGTTCATCCTGGTGCTGCAGCAGACGCTGCTCACCGGGATGGGCACGCTGCGGGTCGTCGACCGGCACAATCTCGCCAGCGACCCAGAGCCGGTGTGGGCCACGCTCGGCGGGATCGTGGTGGTGGTGCTGGCCCTGTATCTCCTGCACGCCGCGTTCATGTTCCTGGTCGTGTTCCGACTCTATGGCCTCCCGCTCCGTGCGGAGTTCGGTAGCGTCGCGGTATTCCTCATTCCATTCATCACGTCCAGCCCCCTGCTCGGCCTTGCGATCGGGGAGCTGTTCCAACGTCCCGAGTCGTCCACTGTAGCGCTCGTTCTCACCTCCGTGCCCGCCCTGTTCCTCTCCGGCATCAGCTTCCCGGCGGAAACCCAGGCGTCGTGGGTGCAGGCCATCGCGCTGGCGCTCCCGACCACCTTCGGCATTCGCGGATTCGTCCAGGTCGGCGAGATGGGGGCAACGCTGGCGGAAGCGTGGCGATCATGGGGTGCGCTATGGCTCCAGACGCTGCTGTACGGACTCGCGGCGGCCTATCTGATGGGGCGGCGACGCGCGTCGGCGCATGCACAGAAGGGAACAGGAGAGAGCTCATGAGGAGCTTCGACTACGACGTCGTGATCATCGGTTCGGGGTTCGGTGGCAGTGTGGCCGCGCTGCGTGCCGCTGAGAAAGGCTATCGGGTTGGTGTCATGGAGTCCGGCAGGCGGTGGAAAGACGAGGACATTCCAAAGACCCAGTGGAATCTGCCGAGTTTTCTGTGGCTGCCTGCCGCAGAGCTGTACGGCATCCAACGAATCGAGTACCTGGACGATGTCCTCATCCTCTCGGGCGCAGGCGTGGGCGGCGGCTCGCACGTCTATGCCAACACGTTGTATGTCCCTCCGAAGAAGTTCTTCGATGCCCCGGTATGGGCGGGCATTACCGACTGGGCCGACGAGCTGGCGCCGCATCTCGATCAGGCAACCCGCATGCTTGGCGTCGTACGCTATCCATACATGCCCACCGACGTGGACCGGGTTCTGCAACAGGTCGCGTCCGAGATGGGAAGAGGGGAGACGTTCAACAAGGCTCCGGTGGGTGTCTATTTCGGCACGCCGGGTGTCGAAGTCGACGATCCGTACTTCGGTGGGGTTGGACCGCGACGCACGGGCTGCATCTCATGCGGCAATTGCAATATCGGCTGCGGCCACAACGCCAAGAACAAGCTGACGACGAACTACCTCTACCTGGCGGAAAAGCTCGGGGCCGAGGTGCATGAGCTGCAGGAAGTGTACGACCTGGTCCCGCTCGAGGGAGGCGGGTTCGAGGTGCATGCACGGCATCCCGGCTGGGCGCAGCGCGCGGTGCATCTGCACCATCACAGCTACAGCGCCCAGCAGGTCATCGTCGCTGCCCACGCCTATGGGTCGGCGAAACTGCTGCTCCACATGCAGCACGAGGGACGCCTTCCAGGCTTATCGAGCGAGCTCGGTCAGCGGGCACGGACAAACTCGGAACAACTGCTCGCGGTCACGCGGACCCACGGAGAGTGGAAGCGCGATCAGGAGAAGATCCATATCACGCCGGGGTCGATCGCGATTACCTCCGGCGTCTGGCCGGATGCGGTGACGAGCGTCGAGCCCACCATCTGGGGGGTCGGCAGCGATGTGTTTGCGTTCCTGGTGACCTACCACCAGCATGGCGAGCAGAAGCACCCCATCGCGTCCTGGGTCAAGCAGCTGATCGAACACCCGACCCAGGTGCTCGCCTTCGATGACGCGCGCCACTGGTCCGAGCGGACGGTCGTCATGCTGTGCATGCAGACCACCGACACGTCGATCGAGTTGTATTGGGACCACGGCCTGGTGCGGAGCCGGCACGGCTCCGGCACACCTCCCACCGTGCACATCCCGATCGTCGAGGAGTTTGTCGACCGTGTCGCGAAGAAGATGGACGCCCGCGAAGGGGCGCTGCGATTCGAGGCGCTCAACAAGACCGCCTCGGCCCACTTCGT
>JACXTT010010780.1_pt1 | contig 12295 bp, 12 predicted proteins | sample 9270951 | NCBI WGS metagenome assembly JACXTT01 (sample SAMN15532306, study PRJNA645909) | rock metagenome | isolation source: weathered quartz diorite | place: Puerto Rico | collected 2017-06-21 | reverse complement strand
GGGAAAAAAAATGGCTCACGTGCCATAAAAGGGCACCGGCCCGGCGATCACCGACCTGATCGCCGGCCAGACCGTCGTCATGTTCGACAACATGTCGTCGCTGTGGCCACACGTGCAGTCCGGCCGCCTCAGGGCGCTGGCGGTATCGACGGAGCAGCGCGTCGCAGCGGCGCCACAGTTGCCGACGATTGCAGAGTCGGTTCCGGGCCTCGTCTTCTCGGCATGGAAGGGCGTGATGGTGCCGGCCGCCACACCGAGCGGCATCATTGGACGCCTGCATGACGCCTGCGTGAAGACGCTGGCCAAGCCCGAAGTACGCAAGCGCCTGCTCGATCTCGGCGCGGAGCCAGTGGGCGGCACGCCAGAGCAGTTCGGTGCCCTCATCCGCAAGGAAACCGCCTCGTGGGCTGGACTGGTCAAGTCCACCGGCGTGCAACTGGACTGAGCCCGGCCATGAGCGATTCTGTCTTCGGATTCAGCGAGCGCGTGGCGGGCCTGCGTGAAGCGGTGCGCCGCTTCGTCGACGAGGAGTGCATCCCCCGCGAGAGCCCGGCGCTGGCGCACGACGTGTCCGCGCTCGACGAGGTGGCCGGGGTGCTGCGCGCCAGCGCCAAGGACGCCGGCATCTACGCGCCGCACCTGCCGCACGAGTGGGGCGGGCTGGGGCTGGGCTGGCGCGACCGCTTGCCGATCCTCGAGGAGGCAGGCCGCAGCGTGCTGGGGCCGATCGCGATGAACTGCGCGCCGCCCGACCAGCCGAACATGATCAACCTGGCGGTGCACGGCACGCCGGCGCAGAAGCGCCGATACCTGGAGCCGCTTGCCCGCGGCGAGGTGCGCTCCTGCTTCGCGATGACCGAGCCCGAGCCGGGCGCGGGCTCTGACCCGTCAGCGCTCCTCACCACGGCCGTGCGCCGCAACGGCGGCGGCTGGATCCTCAATGGCCGCAAGTGGTTCATCAGCGGCGCGGTCGGGGCGCACTTCGCCCTCGTGCTCGCAAGGACCGGCGACGACGCGGCCACGATCTTCATTGTTGATGCCGACAACCCCGGCTACCACGTCGTGCGCAACATAGGCGGCATGGACGGCTTCCAAATTGGAGGACATGGCGAGATCGAATTCAATGACTGCATCGTCGACGACGACGCGGTGCTGGGCGAAGTTGGACAAGGATTCGCGGACGCGCAGTTGCGCCTGGAGCCGGCACGCCTATCCCACTGCATGCGCTTCATCGGTCGCGCCTCGCGGGCAATGTCGATTGCCCAGGAGTACGCGCTGCGCCGCCGTTCCTTCGGCCAGCCGCTGGCCGATCTGCAGCAGGTGCAGGCAATGGTGGCGGACTCGCACATCGACCTGCATGCGGCGCGGCTGATGACCTGGCATGCCGCGGCCCGGCTCGACGCCGGCGAGACGATCAAGCACGAATCCGCGATGACCAAGGTTTTCGTTTCCGAAGCAGTGGGGCGCGTCGCGGACCGCGCGGCGCAGATCATGGGAGCGCTCGGCATGTCGGACGATACGCCGGTGTCGCTGATCCTGCGCGAGCTGCGGCCCTTCCGCATCTACGACGGCGCATCCGAACTGCACCGCGCGACGCTGGCGCGGCGCATCTTCAAGCAATCGATCCGACCTTGAGCGAGGAACACCACATGATCCGTGACCCCGAAGCATTCGAGCTCCACCAGCACGCCCTTCGCCGCTACGTGCGCGAAACGCTGATACCGGCCGAGCAGGCCGTGGCCGACGCCGAAGAGGTGCCGCAGCGTCTCGTCGACGACATGGCCGAGCGTGGCCTGTTTGGCTACTCGATTCCAGAGCAATACGGCGGCGCCGGCATGACGATGGAAGAACTGGCGCTTGCGGCGATCGAGCTGTCGCAGTGCTCTGTCGCGTTCCGGGCGCGCGTGGGCACCAACACCGGCATCGGCTCCGAGGCGTTGGTGGCTGACGGCACGCCCCAGCAGAAGGACGAGTGGCTGCCGCGCCTGGCGCGGGGCGAGGTGACAGGATGCTTTGCGCTGACCGAACCGGAGGCAGGCAGCGACGCCGCCTCCCTGCGCACGACCGCCGTGCGCGAGGGCGACGATTACGTGATCACCGGCACCAAGTGTTTCATCACCAATGCGCCGATCGCCGGGCTCTTCACTGTGATGGCGCGCACTGACCCGTCCAATCCCGGCGCCGGCGGCGTGTCCGCGTTCCTCGTCGCGCGCGGGACGCCGGGCCTCACCACTGCCAAGCCCTACCGCAAGATGGGGCAGGCCGGCTCGCCGGTATCGGAAGTGCACTTCGACCACTGCCGCGTGCCGGCCGCCAACCTCATCGGCGGCAGGGAGGGCATGGGGTTCAAGACGGCGATGAAGGTCCTCAACAAACAGCGCATCCACCTGGCGGCGCTGTGCGTCGGCCCGGCCATCCGCATGCTCGACGAGGCGCTGCGCCACGTCACGGCGCGCCGGCAGTTCGGGCAGCGCGTGGCCGACTTCCAGTTGGTGCAGGCCCTGATCGCCGACTGCCAGGTTGACATCCACGCGGCGCGCGCGCTGGTGCTGGAGACCGCGCGCCAGCGCGACCTTGGCCAGGACGTCACGATGGAAGCCTCGCTGTGCAAGTACTTCGCCTCCGAGGCCTGTGGCCGCGTGGCGGACCGTTGCGTGCAGATGTTGGGCGGCTACGGCTACATCGCCGACAACCCAGTCGAGCGCTTCTACCGTGACGTGCGCCTGTTCAGGCTCTACGAAGGCACCAGCCAGATCCACCAGCTCAACATCGCCAAGCGCACGCTGGCCCCCTATGCAGACTGACATGAACGCATCCATTCAAGCATCCCGCGGTCCTCTGGCCGGCGTGAAGATCCTCGACCTCGCGACCGTGCTGGCCGCGCCCTTCGCCGCGACGCTGTGCGGTGACCTGGGCGCGGAAGTGACCAAGATCGAGCTGCCCGATGGCAGTGATTCGCTGCGCGGCCTCGCGCCCGTGACGCCGGAGCATTCGCTGTTCTGGAAGGTTGCCAACCGCGGCAAGCGGGGCATCACGCTCGACGTGCGCAAGCCCGAGGGGCGCGCACTGCTGCTGCGACTGGTCGGGCAAGCCGATGTGCTGGTCGAGAACTTCCGCACCGGCACGCTCGCCCGCTGGGGGCTGGACTTCGACACGCTGCGCGAGGCCAATCCGCGGCTCATCGTACTGCGTCTGACCGGCTTCGGCCAGACCGGACCCTACGCCTCGCGGCCGGGCTTCGCGCGCATCTTCGAGGCCATGAGCGGCTTCGCGCACCTCACCGGCGAGCCCGACGGCGCGCCGCAGCACATGAACTACCCGCTAGGCGATGTGGTCGGCGGCGTCTTCGGCGCCTTCGCGATCGCGGCGGCGGTGGCCGAGCAGCGCGGCATCGCGAATCCCTGCGCACGCGAGATCGACCTGTCGGTCACCGAGGCGATGATCCGCCTGCTGGATCCGCTGCCGGTGGAGTTCGAGCAGCTTAAGAGCGCACGCGAGCGCGCCGGTTCGCGCGCCACGTACACCGCGCCCTCCAACATGTACCGCACGGCGGACGGCGTGTGGCTAACCCTGGTTGGCTCCTCCGAGACCATCTTCCGCCGCCTGTGCCAGGCGATGGGCGCATCGCAACTCGCCGATGACCCGCGCTTCGCCACGAACCCGCTGCGGGTGCGCCACATCGACGCGCTCGACGGGCTGGTGGGCCGCTGGTGCGCGTCGCACGATTTCGATGCGCTGCAGCACATGCTCAGCGAGCACCAGGTGCCGTTCAGCAAAGTCTACGACATCGGCGACGTGATGCGCGATCCGCACTTCGCGGCACGCGAGGCCATCATCCGCATTCCGGATGCCGACCTTGGCAGTGTGCCGGCGCCCTGCGTGGTGCCGCGCTTCTCGGGTTACGCGCCGCGGATCACGTCCACCGGCCCTTCCCCTGGCGAGCACAACGCGCAGGTGTACAGCGCGCTGGGGCTCGAGGCGAGCGAACTGGCCGAACTGAAGGCCGCGGGGGTCATCTGATGGCCGGAGATTCGATTCGTCAGATTGTGCTGGACAACCCGCCTGTCAATGGGCTCGGCTTCGAGCTACGCCAGCGGCTGCTGGCCGAGGTCGAGGCCGCACTGGCGGACCAAGGCGTGAGGGGCATCATGCTCTGCGGTGCGGGCCGGATGTTCTGCGGCGGCGCCGACATCCGGCAGTTCGGCACGCCCGGGATGTCGATGCCGCCGCTGATGCGCGACATCAACCGGTGCATCGAATCGGCCTCCAAGCCAGTCGTCGCAGCGCTGCACGGACATGCACTCGGCGGTGGCCTCGAGCTGGCGATGGCCTGCCATGCCCGCATCGCCACCCCGTCCACGCGCCTGGGCCTTCCAGAGGTCACCCTCGGCATCGTGCCGGGAGGCGGCGGCACGCAACGGCTGCCGCGCCTCGTCGGCGCGCGGTTGGCGGCGGAATGGATCGTCACCGGGCGACGGGTAGGGGCCGACGAGGCCATGGCGTGCGGGCTGCTGGATCGCATTGTCGAGGAGGGCGACCTGCTGGCCGCTGCTGAGTCGCAGGCGCGGCAGCTCGCCGCCTCGACGCCGCAGGAGCTATTCGCGCGCGCGGCCTGCAACCGGGCGCTCTCGCCATCGGTGGGCGAGGCGCTGGCCTTCTTCGAGAAGGAGCGACTCCGGATCGCGCGGGCCGAGCCCGGCCGCAACGCGCCGCTGGCCGCGCTGCGCTGCCTGGCTGCGGGCTACGAGCATTCGTTCGAGGACGCGCTCACGTTCGAGCGCAAGACCTTCCTCGGCCTTGTCGACGCTGAGGAGGCCGCGCGGGCACGCGCGGCCTTCGCGGGATCGTCTTCGTGAAGGAGGCATGACTCCATGAAATCACTCATCCGTTGTCTGGCCGCTACCTGTATGGGCGCGCTGGCCGCCGCGTCCGCTTTGGCGCAGCCGTACCCAGCGCGTCCGGTGAAGCTGGTCGTGCCCTATGCGGCCGGCGGCGGCACCGACGTGGCGGCACGCCTCCTGGCCCAGAAGCTGGGCGAAAGGCTGGGGCAGCCCTTCGTCGTTGAGAACCGCGCCGGCGCGGCGACCCAGGCCGGCACGGCCGCCGTCGTCAAGGCCGCGCCGGACGGCTACACGTTGCTGATGGGCACCGCCAACCTGGCCACCAACGTGCCGCTGTTCGCGAAGCTGCCCTATGACGCGGCCAAGGATCTCGCCCCGGTGGCGCTGGTCACCAAAGTCCCGGTCTACGTCTTCGTCAACGCGTCGTCGCCGATCCGTAGCATGAAGGACCTGATCGCGCAGGCGAAGGCCGCGCCGGGCGGTCTCTCCTATGCAACCGCAGGGGTCGGCAGCATTCCGCATCTCGCGGGCGAGCTGTTCCGCAAGACCGCGCACGCCAACATTGTGCACATCCCCTACAAGGGCAGCGCCGAGGCGGTCACCTCAGTCATCGGCGGGCAGACCGCCTTCGCCTTCGACAACCTGCCGCCGTATGCCGCGCAGTTGAAGGCGGGTAAGGTCCGGGCGATCGCGCTGGGCATGCCCCAGCGCTCCAGGCTCACGCCGGAGGTACCCACGCTGCAGGAGATGGGCATCCCGATGGAGGCCTATTCCTGGTGGGGCGTGCTGGCGCCGGCCAGGACGCCTACCGCGATCATCGAACGGCTGCAGCGCGAGATCGCGGCGATCGTCAAGCAACCCGAGGTGCAGGCGCGCTTCGCCGAACTCGGCATTGAGGCGGTGGGCGGCACGTCCGCCGAATTCGGCGCCCACATCAAGGCTGAAACGGCCAAGTGGAGCGCAGTGGTCCGCGACGCGGGCATCCAACCAGAGTGAGGTTCTATCCCATGCTGCAATTCCAAGCCTTCCGGCTCCATGCCGGTAACCCCGCCCCCGAGGGGCGCCTCGAAGTCCTGCCGATCGATGTCCTCAGCGCGGGGGACGTGCTAATTCGCGTGGCATACTCGAGCATCAACTACAAGGACGCGCTCGCCTCCAAGGGCCTCAACGGCATCATCCGCGACTACCCTCGCATCGGGGGGATCGATCTTACCGGCACGGTCGAGCGCTCTGCGGACCCGCGCTGGAAGGAGGGCGACGACGTCATCGTCCACGGCTTCGGCATCGGAGTTCAGAGCGACGGTGGCCACGCGCAGTACGCCCGCGTCAGCGGCGACTGGGTGCTGCGCCTGCCCACCGGCCTCAGCCTGCTTGAGGCCGCCACCATCGGTGCGGCCGGCTACACCGCGGGCCTGGCGCTGCATTGCATGGAGCTCAACGGCCTGGATCCCTCGCAGGGACCGGTGATCGTGACCGGCGCCACCGGTGGCGTGGGAAGCATGGCGGTCGACATGCTCTCGGCGAGCGGCTACCAGGTCACCGCCATGACCGGCAAGGCGCATGACGAACCGTACCTGCGCGCGCTGGGCGCGACCGAGGTGATCGGCCGCATCGCGCCGAATGTAGCCGAAAGCAAGCCACTCCTGAAGGGACAGTGGGCCGGCGCGATCGATGCGGTCGGTGGCGAGACGCTGGCTTGGCTGACGCGAACGATGCGGCCCGAAGGCGTGATCGCCGCTTTTGGCAACGCAGGGGGCGCCGAACTGCACACCACGGTCATGCCCTTCATCTTGCGCGGCGTGAAGCTGTTGGGCATCAATGCCAACAGTCCGATGCGCGTGCGGGAAGTGGTCTGGAATCGCATCGCCACGAGCAGCCGGCCCCGGCACCTGGCGGCCATCGCGAACCAGATCAGCTTGCAGGAGTTGCCGGTGTGGCTCGATAAGACGCTCGCCGGACAAGTGCGCGGGCGCACGGTCGTGGCCTTGCAGTCATGAGTTCACCACGCACAACCAACGCGATGGATGACGCATCCGGACAGCGCGTCGGAGTTCAGCCGGGCGAGACCGTGATCGGCCTCGGGACACTGCCATGATCGACTACCGCCATCTGCGCGACTGGAACTTTCCGGTCATCGAGCAGAGCTACACGACCGATGACACCTTGCGCTACGCCCTGGCACTCGGCTTGGGGGAGGACCCTTGCGATGCCCGGCAACTAAAGTTCGTGACGGACGGGAAGGCCGGCGTGCCGCTGGCGCTGCCGACGATGGCGGTAGTGCTTGGCTTCCCCGGCCCATGGATGGGCGATCCGGCCACAGGCATCGACTTCACGAAGGTCGTGCACGGCGACGAACTGCTCGTCATGCACCGACCCTTGCCAGCGGCGGGCACGGTGGTGGCGCGGCATCGCGTCGTGCACGTCGTCGACAAGGGGGCGGGGCGCGGCGCGACCATCAGCTTCGACAGGGAACTGTTCAACAAGACTAATGGGGAAAAGCTGGCGACGATCCGGCAGACGAACTTCGCACGAAACGACGGCGGCTTCTCGTTGAAGGAAGGGTTGACCGACGAGGCGTCGCCGGCACTGTCACCCGTGCCGGAGCTGGAGCCCGATGCCGTGTGCGAGATCACCACCTTGCCCCAGCAGGCCCTCCTCTATCGACTGTGCGCCGACCGCAACCCGCTGCACTCCGAGCCCGAGGTCGCGCAGGCGGCAGGGTTTCCGCGGCCGATCCTGCATGGGCTATGCACCTATGGCATTGCATGCCGCGCGCTGCTCGCGAAGTACTGCGACCACGATCCGGCGCGGCTGAAAAGCCTGTTCGCGCGGTTCTCTGCGCCTGTCTATCCGGGCGAAACGCTACGCTTCGAGATGTATCGGGGGGAGGGTGCCATCGCTTTTCGCGCGCGGGTGCGCGAGCGCGACAAGGTGGTGCTGGACTTTGGGTGGGCGGAAATCCAATAGCCCCTTGTTTCGCATATCGAAAACAATGTGCGGCCGCGTCCGCAGCGATGCCACGATGCGTCCAATCCACGATGGAGACACCCATGAAGCATCCAGTCGGTCGCAGGCCTTCCTGCCGAAAGCCGCACGGGCCAGCATTGCGGCGATTGCGGCAAGCCCGTTTTTCGTGGCCGGGGAATTGTGCTCGCTTATGTAGCTGGGGGCGGCAGTAGTTGCAGGGACCTGCTTCTGTGCACCGTGGCAGCGGCGGTGCTGCTGCCCTTGCTTACATTCCTTATCTGAGAGAAGGAGGGACTTTATGCGTCGACCGCAGTGGCAAGAGAGTGGTAGTGAGCCTGACTATCGCTTCTCCCTTGCCAACGAACGCACATTTCTGGCCTGGATTCGAACTGCGCTTGCCATCCTGGCGGGAGGAGTTCTGCTTCACCAGTTTGCCGGCCATATTGGGCAGCGCGATTTGATGATAGGTGTTGCGCTGGCGCTGTCAGTCTTGGGAGCAGTCATTGCAGGAGGCGCATATTTTCGTTGGAAGACAAACGAAATAGCCATGCGCAACTCCGGCTCATTGCCATTCTCGATTGGTATCCCACTGCTCAGCGCCGCGATAGCGTGTGTAGCGGCCTCGCTAACAGTTGGAATCCTTTACTAGCGCTATGAACCGCGACCCGGGAGTTCAGCCAGAGCGCACGGCATTTGCTTGGCGCCGTACGGGCCTAGCCACGCTTGTTAACGGTGCGCTAGTGGTTCGCTCAGCAGCAGAAGGGCGATCATCGCTGGTCTTAACCATTGCAATTTTGGCGTCAGTGGCAGCGCTTTCAGCATTCGCAATCTCTTGGCAGAGAAGCCGTGCGTTGCTATCAATAGATGCTCCCGTTTCACCTCGTACGGGATTGATCACCACGATCGTAGCGACTGCATGGCTAGCTGCCGCCGCGGAGATTCTGAGCGTTGCAGGCGCAGCAGATGTGCATCGCTGATAAACCTCGTCATTTCCAAGGGGCCAAAGCGGCTGGTAGGCCCTGACCAAAAGGTAAGCAGCCGGTTGTTCCTTTGGTCCGGACGGCGCGTCCCCCGCTTCTTTCCGTGGCTTTCTGCTTCCGCAAAACTGATCTGTCGTTTCGTCACTGGACGTGAAACATGGGATGCCTATGACAACACACTTACTCAAGGCCGCGATGGCGCCCACTATCGCTGGCCTGGGTGGGTGGCACGGATTTGCGATGCGAAGTTGATCCGCTCGATGTCGCGCAGAATGCTCGCCCGATAATGCAGCCTGCGAAGACTTCTTCGGACGGCTGAAGACGGAACTGTTCTATCCTCGTGACTGGCGGGCGACAACCATTGAGCAATTCGTGGAGGCCGTCGACTCCTACATCCGCTGGTACAACGAGAAGCGGATCCAGATCTCGCTTGGCTCACGCAGTCGCGTCGAATATCGAAAGAGCTTCGGACTCGCGGCATAAACCAGTCCAAGATCCTTGCTGCACTCCCCCTGGGTCAGGATTCGGTGCAAATCAACAGGTGATCTGCTGTGTGGAAGCAGCGGCAGTCAGATCGTGACCCTTGTTGAACGACAGACGCGATATCTCATGCTGGTGAAGATTGCCAACAAGGATAGCGAGACGGTCGTCAACGCCTTGATCAAGCAGGCGTGCAAACTGCCAGAGGAACTCTTCAAGTCGCTCACGTGGGACAGGGGCTCCGAAATGACGGAGCACAAGCGCTTCACTGTGGCCACGACATCAAAGTCTGCTTCTGTGATCCTCGCAACCCTTGGCAACGCGGTTCGAACGAGAACACGAACGGGCTCTTGAGACAGTACTTCCCCAAAGGCACCGATCTCTCTGTCTATTCGCAAGCCAAGCTCGCGTAGCGCGGCGACTCAACGAACGTCCACGGAAACTCTACTTCGATACACCGGCCGAACGATTCTATCAATCCGTTGCATCGACCGGTTGAATCCGCAGGTTGGGCCCGGCCAGCCGCCCTAGCGCGTCGAATGGCGCGTTATCGGTCACCTCGACCGCTCAGGCATTCTCAATCGAATGGACCAAAGGGCCGAAACACGGTCATTCGTGCAGGATAGATGGGGGGCGTAGTAACATGATAGCGGTCGTTGGCACCACCACCTGCGCGACCGCTGAAAAGGCTTCGGGCGCGGAACACATCGAAATGATGTGCCTCTGCAAAGCGATACATTGTGTTTGTAGGCACGCAATGGCAAAGCGCTAGCACACCATTATTGCGCAGCGCTTCGCATGACGTCGTTCAATCCTGGATTTCGATGATCTTCTCTGTCGGATTCAGACGGATGACATCCCCGGTCCGGATCAGCGTCAGGGCATCTTCATCCCAACCCTCCATGATTGGCATGCCGGCCAGAACCGCGCCCTGCACCATCACCGGGTTCAGCTTGCCGAATACCATGGCCTTGGGTGCAATGCCCTTGTGGAGCAAATCGTGGAAGGCCCAGCCGCCGGCAACGCCGCCCTTGGATGTCGGGATAAGAAGGATCTTGTCCTTGATGGACTCTCCCTCCGCGCTGTGCCCGATACGCGAGATCACGCCGGTCCATCGATCGAGGTCATATCGTGGGCTGAACCCCTCGCGCATGACCAGTGCCTGGCCTTCCACTACATTGCCCAATGCGCGCATAACCTTAATGGTGCGACTCATCGCAGTGCTCCCGTGCAAGCAATTTCGACGCAGTCCGCGGTCCGGCGCAGGACCGTATTGAAGCGGTGCGCCGTGATGGTGTTGACCAGCTTTCCGGAATTCGAAATGAGGTTGGTCCACCCGTTCTCCTCCCGGATCTTCGACAGTCGCTGGAGGATGTAGAAGCACACGCCCTGCAGGATCGTGACACCCGCCGCTTCCAGGGTGCCTACGTAACCCAATCGATCCGCGTCGCTATACACCATGTGATTGGTTGTGACGACGGCTGCCATGCCCGGTGCGACCTTGCGCCCCTCGAACATCTCGGCAAGTGTCTGCATCTCGAAGAGCGATAGCTGCGGTCCCGAAAACACGACGATGTTCGAGCCACCCTCGCGATAGCTGTAGCCGTCGTAAATGGCCTGGATATCGGCATTGGTCACGACCATCGTCTCCGACGGAACATTGCCGCCGAACGCGGCCTTTGCCGTGGGCGCTTCGGGCGTGACGCCTACCATGTGGAACATTGCCATCGAGCCATAGCTCGCCAGCGAGGCCCCGAGATGCTTGAGGTCGTCGGACATTGGCATCTTGTCGCAGCCTTCGAGGACCGGCACGGCGAAGTAGTCCTGATGGGGATGACCCACTATCTTCCCGAGCGCGCCCCAGTCCGCGAAATCCTCCATCCTGGCTTTCAGTTGCACCGACAGCGTTCCGCGTCGCACCTCGGCAAGATGAAAGCCATACTCGGGCGTGCATCCCGTCAGGGATGCCGCGAAGCTGGACTTCCCCGCCTCGAAATTGGTCCGTGCGCCGAGAACGGAGTTTGCATAGATGACGGTCCCCGTGTCGCCCCAGGCCACATGCTCGCCCACTTTCGGCTGGTAGACATTCTGGTAGGGAATGCACGAATCGGTGGTTGCGATCCGCATGGTCTTGTATCGCGCCAGGATATCGTTCTCCTTCGCGATCTCTTCCTCGTCCTGCTTTAGCCTGGGGTCGCTGTGGAAATGCATGCACTGTGCATTGCTGGAGGTCGGCACGGAACAGCTTGCCTTCTGCTCAGTCATGCGGTGTAGATGATTCAATCCACCATCACCCATCACTTCGATGTCGCCCATGACGTGCGCATGGGTGATCGGCACCAGGCGCTTCGCCTGGAAGAAGCTGCCCACCTGAATCTGGAACTGGATCGCTTCCTGGACCGCTGGTCCTTTCTCGCCGCGCAGCATGGACAGTTCCTCTTCATTGAGTTCCATGGTGCCGGTGTTCAACGCCGCTACATTGTTCATCGCCTTTCCTTCATCGCTTAATCGGCTTTTGCGCCTGATTCCTTGACCAGCTTGCTGTACTTCATGCGCTCGGCCGACACGAACCCTGCAAAGTCGCCGGTATTCATGTAGGCCGGACTCGCGCCCTGGGCCTTCAACTGTTCATTGAAGTCTTTCTCTCGCGTGATCTTGCCGATGGCCTGTGCCAGCACGGTCATCACGCTGGCCGGCGTACCCGCCGGCGCGAAGACGCCTTGCCAGTTCTCGACCGAGAATCCCGGGAAGCCCTGCTCGGCCATCGTTGGAACCTCCGGAAGCAGCGGCGAGCGGTCGCGCGTCGTTACGGCTAGAGCCCGCAGCTTGCCTGCTCGCACGTGGGGCAGTGCCGGTGGCAACCCGGAAAAGAAAAGGTTCACCTGGCCGCCGAGAAGGTCCGTCATGGCGGGTGCGCCTCCCTTGTACGGCACATGAGTGATGGTGGTTCCTGACATCAGCCGGAACCACTCGCCGGCCAGTTGCTGTGGGCCGCCGGTACCGGAGGAAGCGAAATTCGCCTTCGAG
>JACXTT010010779.1_pt1 | contig 12296 bp, 10 predicted proteins | sample 9270951 | NCBI WGS metagenome assembly JACXTT01 (sample SAMN15532306, study PRJNA645909) | rock metagenome | isolation source: weathered quartz diorite | place: Puerto Rico | collected 2017-06-21 | reverse complement strand
CGCATAGCGTTCCCCGGTTGTGCGATCATCCCCGGCTTCGTCAATGCACACTCCCATCTCGAGCTGACGATTCTTCGCGGCTTCCTCGAAGATCTCCCGTTCTCGGACTGGATACCCAAGCTGACGCGCGCCAAGTATCAGCAACTCACCCGCGACGAGCTGCTGGCGTCAGCTCGTCTCGGCTGCATCGAGATGATTCGCGGCGGCGTTACATGCCTGGGGGAGGTCATGGATCTCGGCACCGCCTGGACGGCCATGCGTGAATTCGGCCTGCAGGGAATTGCTTATCAGGAAGTCTTCGGTCCCGCGGACAATCAGTCGGATCAGGCTCTTGCAGATCTGATGAAAAAAGTCGACGGTTACCACGCGGAAGCTACCGCCACCTTTCGTGTAGGTGTGTCGCCGCACGCGCCATATACCGTTTCCGCCAAGCTGTTCCAGGCGGTGAACCGGTACGCCGAGCGAGAGATGATACGCATGACGACGCACATCGCGGAATCGGACGATGAAGGAATGTTCGTGCGGTCGGGGACTGGGCTGTTCGCCCAACGATGGCGGGATCGCGGAATTCCGGTGCGTCCGGCTAACTGCAGCCCATTGGCATATCTCGACAGGCTAGGCATGCTCAGGCCGGAAACGCTTCTGGTTCACGCCATCGATCTCGAGGAGGCGGACTTTGACATTTTGAGAAACCGGCGACCGGCTGTTGTCCACTGTCCGAAGTCGAATGCGAAGCTCGGGCATGGCATTGCTCGTGTCACCGAAATTCGTGATACCGGTGTCTCACTTGGGCTCGGCACGGACAGCGTCGCCAGCAATAACGTCGTGGACATGTTCGAAGAAATGCGAACTGCGATTTTCCAACAGCGAGGGCGGGCTCACGACATCGACGTGATGGACGCTCAGGCGGCGTTCCGGATGGCAACATTGGGCGGCGCGGAATGTCTGGGATTGTCGAACGATCTGGGAACTCTCGAACCCGGCAAGCGTGCGGATTTTGCCGTCGTCGATTTGAGTGATCCCGCGTTGCAGCCGGTTTACGATCCAATCGCAGCTATGGTCTATTCGGCCTCGCGGCAGAACGTGAAGGCGACGTTTATTGGGGGGCGGGAGATCAAAGTGGATTCAAGGGATATCGTTCGCGAATGTGCCGCGATCGCCGAGCGGCTCTTACACCTTGGACAATAGGTGCCCCAGCTTCGCCTTTTTTGTTTTTAGATATTTCTTTGTGCTGTCCGACGGCGGAATCTCGATCGGGACGCGTTCGACGACTTGGATCCCTGCGGCCGCGAGCGCGTCAAATTTTTGCGGATTGTTCGTCATAAGCCGCACGCGGAGAATGCCAAGATGACGGAGGACTGCGGCGCATAAATCATAGTTCCGCTGATCGGCCTCAAATCCAAGGTGGTGATTGGCTTCTACGGTATCGTGGCCGGAATCCTGAAGCTCATAGGCGAGGAGCTTATTCATGAGACCGATGCCGCGGCCTTCCTGGAGTTGGTAAATCAGGATGCCGGTGCCGTAATGACCGATCGTGTCCAATGCAAAGTGGAGTTGATCGCCGCAATCGCACCGCTCGGAGCCAAAGACGTCGCCCGTCAGGCATTGGGAATGGATCCGGACCAGGGCCGCCTCTTCCATTGTGGGTGTCCCCATAATGAGAGCCAGCACATTCTCGGATTTATTTTCCGATTCGAAACCGAAGAGCTTAAAGGTTCCAAACGGGGTCGGCAGGCGCGTCTCCGCGACCTTCGTGACGTTCATTAGGGTCGTAATTATATCACCTGGCTGGAAGCTGCGCGGTGACTACGATGTCATCAGGCGTTCCCGGGCGCCCGTCCGCTCCGTCGGAAATGAAGCGTACTGAAGATGGACCGGTAACCTCGTAAATGATAGGTTTTCCCCACCCGTCTTCGCGGACGAGTTCGTCCATATAGCGCGGATGCAGGATATCGGTAAGCCCGACGATGTCGCGGGCACTTGGCAGCGATCCATTTGCGGCTCGAAATTTCTCAACAGCTTCGGCCAATTTCTGCATGGCATCTGTCGTTGCCCGGCGGCGGCCCTCGTTAACGCCGGCGAGCAGTTCGTCCAGACTGATCCAGTCGCGGTCGCCGAGCCGCACGGCTTCGATCCGCCATTCGGCATTTGGATTCGCACGTTTGAACTGGAATGCCAAGGTGATCGTCGCTTCAGCGATCGCCTGGGTATCTGTTTGAGAAACGATTCGGCGGATCTCAATGGCCCCCGGCACGATATTGGACCGGCCGATTTCAGCGATTTTCCGTCGCGCTTCGTCGTGCGAAAGCCGTGCTCCCGTGCAGGCCCAGAGGGCCAGACAGCCGAGCAACACCCACCAGCGATAATTCGGTGTCAGACGCATAAATCACCTAATTATCTGCTAAGATCCAACAAAGTGCAGGTCAAACTCCTTTTCTTCGCATCATTAAAGGACATTGTCGGTTCGCGGCAATTGCAGCTCGATGTGCCACAGGGCGCAACGGTCGCCGACGTACTGACCCGCCTCGAAGCCAGCTACCCGCGGATCAAGCAATATCGGCCGGTCGTCCTTACCGCTGTCAACGAAGAATATGTGGATCAACGTGCGCCCATTCACGACGGTGACGAGGTCGCTATATTCCCACCAGTCAGCGGAGGTGAAGTGGATTCCGTCCCGCTGGTTATTAGCCGGTCTGGTGAGCTGTACCAAATCACAAGGGATGTCATCGATGCGCAAACCGTTTCGCGGCAGATGCTGCGTGAGGAAGATGGCGCAATCTGCATATTTGAAGGCGTCGTGCGAAACAATTCCAAAGGGAAGCGGACGCTGCACCTCGTCTACGAAGGTTACGAAACGATGGCTTTGAAGAAGCTCGAAGAGATCGGCATCTTCGTTCGGCAAGCCTGGGATATCGACAGTATCGCCATGATCCATCGTTTAGGGCATCTCGATATCGGAGAGACCAGCGTCGCGGTGATCATCACCTCCGCCCATCGCCGCGCTGCATTCGACGCCTGCCACTACGCAATCGACAAATTGAAGAAAGTTGTTCCCATCTGGAAGAAGGAATTCTTCGACGATGGCGAAGTCTGGATCGAGGGCCAGTAAAGGCCGCTACAGTTTCTCTTCCCGCCAGCGAAGGATTGGCTTTCGGGCGGCAGCGGCTTCGTCAATCCGGCCGATCCGCGTGGAATGGGGTGCGGATTTAACGAGTCCCGGATTTTCTTCGGCTTCATTTGCAATGGCCAGCATCGCATCGATGAAGGCGTCGAGTTCCTGCCGGCTTTCAGTCTCCGTAGGTTCGATCATTATGGCACCGGGCACAATGAGAGGAAAAGACACCGTAGGTGGATGAAAACCATAGTCCATCAGGCGCTTTGCAATGTCCCAGACGTGGACGTCCTTGCGTGTCTGCAATCGATCGGAGAACACCACTTCATGTAGAGACGCCGAATCATACGGCAGGGCGTACGCTCCCTTTAATTTTGCACGAATGTAGTTGGCGTTGAGTGTCGCGACTTCGGAAACTTCCTTCAGTCCTTCGGCCCCATTCGCCAGCATGTAGCAAAGCGCGCGCACATGCATTCCGAACTGTCCGTTATACGCTTTGATCTTGCCGATGGATTGCGGACGGTCGTCGTTGAAATCGTATGTGCCGTCTGATCGCTTCTCGATCACCGGGTACGGCAGGAACGGGTGGAGAATTTTCTTCACTGCGACCGGACCCGATCCCGGTCCACCTCCACCGTGGGGGGTCGTGAACGTCTTGTGCAGATTGATGTGCAGGACATCGACTCCAAAATCCCCTGGTCGTGTGATCCCCATCATTGCGTTGAGATTCGCGCCATCCATGTAAACCAACGCTCCATGCGAATGAAGAATTTCCGCGATCTCCGCGATTTCATTCTCAAAGACGCCTAGAGTGTTGGGATTTGTGATCATGATGGCGGCGACGTCGTCTCCAACCACTTTCCGTAAATGTCCGACGTCGATGGTGCCGTTCTTATTTGAAGGAACGCTTTCCACGACGTAACCGGCGATTGCCGCGCTTGCGGGATTCGTTCCGTGAGCCGAATCCGGGATCAGGATTCGGCTACGAGGCTTTCCGCGTGACTCATGGTAGGCGCGAATCATCAGGATACCGGTCAGCTCGCCGTGAGCTCCCGCTGCGGGCTGTAACGTGACTGCATCCATGCCGCTGATTTCCGCAAGGCATGTTTCAAGGGTCTTTTGCACTTCGAGGGCGCCTTGAATCATTTGTGCCGGCAAGTAGGGATGAGCCAAAGCGAACCCTTCCAGGCGCGCCACGCGCTCGTTGATTTTCGGGTTGTATTTCATCGTACAGGAGCCGAGCGGATACAAACCGAGATCGATGTGGTAATTCCACGTCGAAAGGCGTGTGAAATGACGGATGACATCGACTTCGCTTAGTTCAGGCATGCCGGCCAGACCTTCACGCAACAACTCCGGATCAACGACTGCGGAGACATTCTTTGATGGCACATCCGATGGAGGAAGGTCGAACGCGCGCCGGCCGGGCGAGCCCAGCTCAAAGAGGAGCGGTTCGTTAAGAGAAAAATTTGTGGCCGTTCGTTGTTGGTGGCTCATGAAGACAGCCCTTTGACCATCGCGTCGATCTGGGCGTGGGTATTCAGTTCGGTGACGCAGAGAAGACGAGCGTTCCCAAGTTCGGGATAAAAGCGGGAAAGAGACATACCGGGAGACTTGAGACCCTCACCCGCCGTGCTCCGCATGGCGGCCTCTCCCGAAGGGAGAGGCGACTGGAGGACGAACTCATTAAATCGAGGAGCTGGAAAGAGAACGCGATGATTCGTGTGCTGCTGGATCTGAGCAACCGCGTAGTCCGCTTTCAGGATATTCTGCTCGCATATTTCACGGAGGCCTTTGGGGCCGACGGTGGCCAAATAGATCGTCGCCATCAGCGCGCAAAGCGATTGATTGGTACAAATGTTCGAGGTCGCCTTCTCCCGGCGGATGTGTTGTTCGCGAGTCGATAACGTCAGCACGAAACCGCGGCGTCCCGAAAAATCCTTTCCCATTCCCACAAGCCGGCCAGGCATTTGCCGAACGTATCGTTCGCGCGTGGCGAGAAAACCAACGTGGGGGCCCCCAAAGCTGGGGGGGACTCCCAGAGACTGCCCTTCGCCGGCGACAATATCTGAAGTTCGAGCCTCGGATATGTGGGAGCCATCCGCTCCCGGTGGTTTCAGAATGCCGAGAGAGACAGCCTCGCAGACATTCGTTATCGCAAGGGCATTATGTTGATGCGCGATTTCGGCGATGTCATGAACCTTCTCAATCGTTCCAAAAAAGTTAGGCGACTGAACAACAACGGCCGCAACGCTCTCGTCGAGCTTGCTTGCGAGTTTTTCCAAGTCCAAACGGCCATCCGATTCGTAATCGATAAGTTCGATCTCGATGTCCAGGTTTCGGGCGTAAGTGCGGATCACGTCGCGGTATTCCGGATGAACAGTTCTTGCCATCAGAAATCGATTTTTCCGCGCGATGCGCTGGGCCATCAGGACGGCCTCGGCAAGCGCCGTGCTGCCATCGTAAAGAGAGGCATTGGCCACTTCCATTCCGGTAAGTTGCGCCATGTAGGTTTGGAATTCAAAAATGGCCTGCAGTGTACCTTGCGCGATCTCGGCTTGGTAAGGCGTGTACGCTGTATAAAATTCGGAGCGCGATATCAGTGCATCGATGATTATCGGAATGTAGTGACGGTAAATTCCTGCCCCGATGAACGCGGCAGAATCGACTGCATTTTTCGAAGCTCTTTGCTGGAAATACGCAAGCAGTTCTGGTTCGCTGAGCGCTTTCGGCAGATCCAACAACCGGCGCAGGCGCAATTTCTCCGGAATGCCTGAAAAAAGTTGTTCGATGGAATCGAGACCGATGGCCGCCAGCATCGCCTGGCGGTCGGCTTGCGAGTTCGGGATATATCTCATTTATACGGGGACTACTCTCTTTGTTCGCTGGTGTACTCGTCGTACTCTTCGGCGGACATCAACTCCGCAGTCTCGTCCTTGTTCAAGACTCGAATCCGAATCATCCATCCGTTTCCGTAAGGATCACTGTTGATCGTTTCGGGTGAAGCGCCGAGATCCTCATTCACCTCGACCACTTCTCCGGAGACAGGAATGTATAACTCGGATACGGCCTTCACCGACTCAACGTTGCCGAAGGCTTCTCCGGAGTCGTATCTGGTTCCGGGTTTAGGTAGTTCGACATACACAATGTCGCCAAGTTCTTTTTGGGCGTGATCGGTTATGCCGACGGTTGCGCGATCACCCGCAATTCGCAGCCATTCGTGCTCTTTGGTATAAAGCAAATCATCTGGACTCATCGCCGCTACAGCTATCCTCCCGTGCGTTTATAAAATGGCGTTCTAACAACCTTAGCTTCCGATAACTTGTTGCGTACCATAACGTGGAACATCGTTCCAATCGAAGCGCGGTCTGCCGGCAGGTATGCCAAACCGATGTTCTTCCTTAACGTGATCGAAGGCGACCCGCTTGTGACATGGCCCGCTTCACGGCCATCGATGAAAACGGGGTAGTGGTCGCGCGCAATCTCCCGTCCCAGCATCTCAAATCCGACGAGGCGGCGTTTGACGCCCTCTTGTTTTTGCTTGAGCAAGGCATCGCGCCCCATAAACTCTTCTTTTTCAAATTTCACGATCGAACCGAGTCCCGCCTCCAGCAGCGTCGTTGTTCCATCCATGTCATTGCCATAGAGCAGCATTCTGGCTTCGAGCCGAAGCGTATTGCGGGCACCGAGCCCGGCGGGCGCCAAGCCCAGTGGCGTGCCGGCCTCGAGTATGCCATTCCAAACAGGTTCGGAAGAACGCGCAGAGAAATACAACTCAAAGCCGTCCTCGCCAGTGTAGCCGGTGCGAGAAACGATTGCATCAACGTTAAGGACTTTTCCTTCCGCGAAATGATAGTACCCGATGTCGGCAAGCCGCACTTTGGTCAGCGGCTGCAAAATCTCAAGTGCTTTCGGCCCTTGAATCGCGAGCAAGGTGATATCGTCGCTAATGTTCTCTACTGTCGCATCCGAACGGTTGTGCGATGTGATCCACTCGAAATCTTTGCCTGTGTTTGCGGCGTTCACAACCAGCATGAAGTGCTCTGCATTGTGCCGGTAAACCAACAAGTCGTCGACAACGGTGCCATGCGGATAAGCCAGGGCGGAGTATTGAGCCTGGCCATCCGCTAACTTCGAAGCATCGTTGGTTGTGACGAATTGAATCAGATCCAACGCTTCGGGCCCACGGATTTCAAATTCTCCCATGTGGCTGACGTCAAATAATCCAGCCGCCGTCCGAACCGCGGTGTGCTCTTTGGATATGCCGCTGTATTCGACAGGCATTTCCCAACCACCGAATGGAATCAGGCGTGCATCCAAGCCTTTCTGGACTGAGTAGAGCGGCGTTCGTTTGTTGCCGGACAAGGATTTCTCCATCGTTAGGGTCGAACATACCATGTTAAATGAAGAAGGCGGAATTCGGGTACGAGATGCTGAATCAACGCCTTCCTCAATCCCTTCTACGATCCCCGCAATGCTCCTCGATTCCGCAAGCCGCTATCGAAAGCCTGAGGCAGTCAAATTCAAGAGAAATGGCCAATGGATCAGCGTGTCCACGGACGAATTCCTCTTACGCATCGAAGAACTCGTTTTCGCACTCCTCGCACTCGGAGTTAAGCCGGGCAACCGCGTCGCGATCATGTCCGAAAATCGCCTGGAATGGGCGGCCACCGATTATGCAGTTCTATCGATAGGCGCCAGCGTTGTTCCTATTTATCCAACGCTCGCGGCTGCTCAAGTTGAGCTTTTGATCCATGATTCCGAGCCGGTAGCGGTCTTTGTTTCCACCGCTGAATTGCTGGAAAGAGTCCGCAGTGTCCGCCAGCCGGCTTCAGTGCGTTGGATTGTGGTTTTCGAACCTGGCGCTGTGGAAAGAGGCCAACAGGGGGTCATGTGTCTCGACGCCCTGTATGAGATTGGCCGCCAAGGCACTTTTGACTACCCGGGCGATTTCCGGCGAAGAGCGTTGATGGTCAATGCCGATACGGTGGCAACGATCATTTACACGTCCGGCACGACGGGAATACCCAAGGGCGTCATACTTACCCATCGGAACCTCATGTCCAACATACTGGCAACCGCCGAAAGATTGCCGCTGCACGCGGCAGATATCGGTTTGTCGTTTCTCCCGCTCTCTCACATTTTTCAGCGGCACGTGGACTATGCATCGTTCCGTGCCGGGGCCACGATCGCGTACCCTGACGCGGCTACGTCGGTCACTGAAGACATGGCCGCGGTCAGTCCAACATTCGCCGCAGCCGTTCCACGGTTCTTTGAAAAAGTTCATGCGCGCATTCTTTGGGAAGCTAAGCAGAGTCCACGGATAAAACGGGCCGTTTTCGAAAAGGCATTAGAAATCGGCAAGGATCATGTCCGGACGGGTGAAGATTCGATTTGGTACCGCGTTGCGGATCATTTGGTATTTCGGACTATACGTCGCTGGTTTGGGGGACGGATCCGCCTTTTCATCTCCGGTGGTGCGGCGTTGGAGAAGGAGATTGCCGAATTCTTTTGGGCGGTAGGGCTTCCGATTTACGAAGGCTACGGCTTAACCGAAACGTCACCTGTGGTTACCCTGAATGGGCCCGACGCGATGCGCCTGGGATCGGTGGGGCGGGTAGTCGGCGATCAGGAAGTTCGGATTGTTGAGGACGGCGAGATTCTTGTCCGCGGCTCCAATGTCATGGAGGGCTATTACAAGATGCCGCGCGAGACCGCGGAGGCGCTTGACCAGGGATGGTTCCACACCGGAGATATCGGTGACCTCGATCCCGATGGTTTTCTGCGGATTACGGACCGAAAGAAAGATCTCATCGTAACGTCCGGCGGGAAGAACGTCGCGCCCCAGCCGATCGAAAACCGGCTGAAACTGATTCCGTACTTTGAGAATGTTGTTCTGATCGGGGACGGCCGGAATTTCGTTGCCGCCCTCATTACACCCAATTACGAAGCCATTACCGCCTATGCGCGGGAGAATGGCATCGCCTTTGAAAGTCCCGGCCAACTGATCCGAAGACGGGAGATCTATGACCTCGCGATGGAAGAAATCGAACGCTATTCTCAGGATCTGTCGGATTTCGAAAAAGTCCGGAAAATAGCCTTCCTGGACAAGCAGTTCAGTATCGACGAGGGCGAACTGACGCCCACCATGAAAGTCCGCCGCTTCACTATCCAGAAAAAATACAGAGCCGCTATCGACCAGCTCTACGCAGCGTAGGCCCTCTCTCTCTGGGAGAGGCACCGTTCCCAAAATCAATCCAATTCGACATCCCTCTCAAAAAAGCCTGGCTGTGATAAAATTCCGCCCCGCTGAAGGTCATTATTCTTAAGGAGTTTCTTTCGAATGGAACGCTATGCGAAATCGCTGATTGTGGTGTTGCTTATTTCTCTTCTCAACGCTTGTTCTTCGTCATCTGGCGACGAAGGCAAGGCTGACCAGAAGAATACAACCGGTTCCGACACCACATTTTATTTCGGCGCTCGTGTAATTCCCGGGGACGGGAGTCCGGTTATCGAGGAAGGGACGTTCATCGTCTCGAACGGAAAATTTACGGCGGTCGGCAAAAAGGGTGACTTAACGCCGCCGAAAGGATCCGGACGTATCGATCTCACCGGGCGGACGCTCACACCCGTGTTCTTCAACGTTCAGGCACAGCCGGGACTGAGCAACGGACCCGTGTATGGGCCGAAGAACTACACTCGGGAATCCGTCACGGCGGATCTTGATCGGTATGCCTACTACGGCATTATGGGCGTCCTCAGTGGTGGAACGGACGACCTCGATCTTGCCACGCAAATTCGAGAGGATCAGCGCCAAGGGAAAGCCAACGGCTCACGGCTTTTCACCGGCGGACGCGGTATTGTAGCGAAAGGCGGCGGGCCTGCCGGACTCGGAAACATTCCTATTGCTGTTGCGTCAGCCGCCGAAGCCCGCAAGGCCGTGTCGGACGAGGCCGACAAAAAGGTGGATGCGATCAAGCTTTGGCTGGATGACGGAGAAGGCAAGGGAGCAAAGCTCAAGCCGGATGTCTTCGAGGCCGCGATCGACGAAGCGCACAAGCACAAAGTGAAGATTGTTGCAGAAGTATTCGATTTGGCGGATGCGAAGGATTTGGTGAAAGCCGGGATCGATGGTCTGGTCAGTAGCATTCGCGATCGCGAAGTCGACGATCAGCTCATCTCATCAATGAAGGAAAAGAATGTATTTCTTGCCCCTGCATTGACGGCTGCGGAAGCAAAGTTCGTATATGCAGACAAGCCAAATTGGCTTGGCGAGCAAACCATGCGGGAAGTCTATCCAGCACAGCTTTCCGCTTATCTCACGGATAACGTGACTGTGAACAAATTCAAGCGGAATCCGGATCTTGCCGCGTTGAGGCAGGAATATGTAACGGCAACGAAGAACCTGAAAAAGCTCGCGGATGGCGGCGTGAAGATTGCGCTTGGAACCAACAGCGGCGCTCCGGACACATACCCCGGCTATTTTGAATCACGCGAAATGATCGCGATGGTCGAAGCCGGCATGCAACCTATGGATGTTATCAAGGCTGCGACAGCAGTACCGGCTGCGTTTTTCGGCGACAATGATCACGGGACGATCGCGGTTGGTAAAGCTGCCGATTTCCTGGCGATGCCCAATAATCCTCTCGAGAAGATGATCAATGTCAAAGACATTGGCTCGCTCTATATCAAGGGTGGTGAAGTGGAGCGATCGTCGATGATTCAAAACATCACGATCAATGTTCCAAAGATTACCGCAAAAGACCGCGAGGCCGACGCTGTGGCGGAAGCCGAAGCCGCCAGATTGGCTGCGGAAGCCAAGCTGCCGCATTATGGCAAGTTTGTGCTCGGTCAGTCCGCCATGGTCCGGTCCATGGCGGTTCCGACTCCGAAGGGCTCGAAAGCCGATATCAAACCGGGTCCGCCGGATCGCATCACGGTCTCGATGAACGCCAGCGCAGCCGAACTCCACGAGTTCTATGCCAAGGCGCTGCCAACGTACAAATGGAGCGCCGCAGGAAATTGCTGGCAACGGCAGCATCCGTTGTCCAATAAAGGCGAGACGCTCTGCGTGGAGTCTGCGAGAAATTCGGCTGCGATTCAGATTACCGAGAAATAATGAAGGTCTATGTCACGCGTCCGGTCTTCGATGAAACCATCGAGAGATTGAAGCGTGAAGTAGACGTCGAACTCAATTCGGAAGAACGCATTCTTTCAAAAAAAGAGCTGATCGACCGGCTCCGCGATAAAGACGGGGCACTGACCCTTCTCACCGATGCAGTCGATCTCGAAGTCCTCCAGTCTGCTCCGAGACTAAAGGTTGTGGCCAATTTTGCTGTTGGCTTCAACAACGTCGAGATCGACTCGGCAACCGGGCTTGGAGTTGCCGTAACGAATACGCCTGGCGTCCTCACCGAAACCACGGCCGATTTTGCCTGGACGCTTTTAATGGCCGCCGCGAGGCGCGTCGCTGAAGCGGATAAGTTTGCGCGCGCGGGGAAATTCAAATCGTGGGGCCCGAAGATGTTTTTGGGTCACGACATTTATGGCAAGACGCTGGGCTTGATCGGGCTCGGCCGCATTGGACAGGCCGTGGCGCGCCGAGCTTCCGGTTTCAACATGCGTGTTGTCTTTCACGACACAGAAGCCATCCCTGAGCGCGTTGTCGATGAACTCGGCGTGACACGACTGCCGCTGGATGAACTGCTGAAGATTTCCGACTTCATTTCCTTACATGTGCCGCTCTTTCCGGAAACTCAACACCTGCTGAATGATCGGACCTTCGCGCTCATGAAACCAAACTGCATTGTGATCAATACTTCGCGTGGACCGGTTGTTGACGAAAAGGCGCTGGTTCGTGCCGTAAAAGATCGTAAGATCGCGGGTGCCGGTCTCGATGTGTTCGAGCGAGAGCCCGAAATTGACCCGGAGCTATTCGAAATCGAGAATGTTGTCCTTGCTCCGCACATTGCGAGTGCTTCCCATGAGACGCGTCTGAAGATGTGCACGATGGCTGCGGATAACCTGCTCGCCGTGCTCAAAGGACAGCGTCCACCAAATCTCGTCAATCCGGAAGTGTGGGATCACCGGCGACATGATTAAACCCGCGGCCCTTCGGCCGGGACACACGATCGGTGTCATTGCACCTTCCAGTAATATCAAACAAGACCTTCTGGATGAGGGT